>WNGL01001396.1_pt1 | contig 29583 bp, 23 predicted proteins | sample 5400591 | NCBI WGS metagenome assembly WNGL01 (sample SAMN13153377, study PRJNA577476) | soil metagenome | isolation source: 80 cm soil or saprolite under Garry oak tree replicate 1 | place: USA:California | collected 2016-06-15 | reverse complement strand
CGGTCGGACCGCTCCGATCGACGGAGCCGGCGTGCACGCGGCGACAGCGGCACACGCCAGACCCGCTCGTCCTCGGTGGCGCCCGCACTGGTTCCGCCGTGCCGGTCGCAGTCCGGTTCCGGTGCCGTGGGCCGCTGGCGCGCCCGGGCGTGCGCCGGCGTCTGCGTTTCGGGGCCCTCTCGTCAGGCCGGCGCCGGTCGCGACTCTGGCGGCGGCGCAGGAGGACGGCGCCTTCCCCGGCCCGCCTCGGCGGCGTTCGGTCCGGGCGACTCGAGAGGCCGGCACCGCGAAGTGACCGGAATTGGGTCTAGCCGCAGCGCGGGCCCCGCATCATCCCCCGTCTGCGGGCGCGCCCTCCGGCGCGCCCTCGCGGGGCGGGGCGATCGCCACCTTCGGGAAGGCGAGCACCGCGACGAACGCCGCGAACGCGATGACGGCGCCGGCGCGGAACACCACGCTCATCGACGCCTGCAGCGCAACCGCGACGGGCGCGACGATCGCCGGGTCGAGCGTGGCGCGCTCCGGGCCGAGCAGCCGCTCCACCACGTCCGCGCGCGCGCCCGCGCCGGCGAGCGCGTGGGCGAGGAGGCCCCCCAGGATGCCGACCGCCAGCGTCCCCCCGATGGTCCGGAAGAACAGGGTGGACGCGGTCGCGACCCCGCGGCGGTTCCAGGCGACGCTCGTCTGGACCGCGATGAGCAGCGGCGGGTTCGCCGTCCCGAGCCCGGCGCCGTAGAGCGCGGTGAGCGCCTGCACCGCCACGAGCGGCACCCCGGGCCGGAGGAAGACCGCGACGAGCCCCGCGGCCACGGCGCTCGTCGCGAAGCCGGCGACGAGCAGCGGCCGGAACCCGAGCCGCGGCACGAGCCGCCCGGAGATCGCGCTCGCGATCGGCCACCCGAGCGCCATCGGCGCGATCGCCGCGCCCGCTGCGGTCGGGGGGAGCCCGAGCACGCTCTGCACCCAGAGCGGGACGAACGTCACCGTCGCGAGCATGGCCGCGCCCATGAGCGCGCCCGACAGCGACGCGATCGCGACGAGGCGCGTGCGGAAGAGGTCGAGCGGGAGGAGCGGCTCGCGCGCGCGGGCCTCGACCGCGAGGAACGCGGCGCCCGCCACGACGGCGACCGGGATCGTGACGAGCCCCGTCGCAAGGGAGCGGGCCGCGAGCAGCGTGGCGACGACCGCGACCGCGAGGAGCGCCGCGCCCCCGACGTCGAGCCGGTGCTCGTGACGCTCCGGCCGCTCGTGGTAGGCGGCCGAGAGCACGGCGGCGCTCGCGAGACCGAACGGCACGTTCACCCAGAAGATCCAGCGCCACCCGAGGGAGTGGACGATCGCGCCGCCGACGAGCGGCCCGATCAGGCCGGCGAGCCCCCACACCGCGCCGAAGAGCCCCTGCATCCGGCCGCGCTCGTGCACGTCGAAGAGGTCGCCCACGATGGTGAAGGTCACCGGCTGCATCGCGCCGGCGCCGAGCCCCTGCAGCGCGCGCCACGCGACGAGGGCGCCCATCGAGCCGGAGGACCCGCAGCCGATCGAGCCCGCGAGGAAGAGGGCGATGCCGGCGAGGAGCACGGGCTTCCGCCCGCGCAGGTCCGCGAGCTTCCCCCAGATCGGGACGCTCACGGTGGTCGCGAGGAGGTAGGCCGCGAACGCCCAGGCGTAGATGGGTAGCCCGCCGAGCTCCGCGACCACGGTGGGCATCGCGGTGGAGACCACCGTCATCTCCATCGCGGCGAGGAAGAGGCCGAGGAGGAGCGCGACGACGGTGAGGGGGCGGCTCGTGGGTTTCACGGGCCGGACGAGTAACGCGCGCCGCGCCGGCGTTCAAGGGGGGAGGGTCCCGGACCGCTCCCCATCGGCGGTGACATGCCGGAACCCGCGCCAGAGCGCGAGGTCGTAGAGGACCTTGAGGCCGCCCGCGACGAGGAAGGGCACGCCGGAGAGCGCCGCGCTCGCATAGAGCGGCCCCGCGGCGAGCGGCGCGAGGGCCGCGCCCACCGTGCGGGCGACGCCCGTCGTCCCCGCGGCGGCCGCGCGCTCGTCGGGGTCGACGATCGCCATCGTGTAGGCCTGCCGGGTCGGGACGTCCATCTGCGAGATCGAGAAGCGCAGGAGCAGGAGCGTGATCGCGAGCGGCAGCGTGGGCGCGAGCGGCACGGCGGCGAGGAGCAGGTTCGAGGGCAGGTGCGTGAACACCATCGTGTTCACGAGCCCGAAGCGGCGGGCGATCGCCGCGGCGGAGAGCGCGGAGACGCCCGCGAGCAGGTTCGCGCCGAAGAAGATCGCGCCGAGCGTCGCCGGACCGGCGCCGAACCTCCGATGGAGCCACCAGGCGACGAGGCTCTGGACCACGAGCCCGCCCGCGAACGCGTCCACCGCGAAGAGCGAGGAGAGCCGGAGGACGACGCCGCGCGAGCGGTGGAGCCCGAGCGCCGCCCGCGCCGGGCCCGCGGCCGCGGGCGCCTCGACCGCGCGCGAGAGGCGAGCCGGCAGGAGGGCGAGCAGCGCTCCGGCAACCGCGTACCCGGCGAAGAGCGCCTGGTAGCTCCGGACCGGCGAGACCCCCGCAGAGAGGAGCGCCTGGGCACCGGCGCCGCCCGCGAGCGCGCCGAGCGCCGTGGAGAGCGCCCCGGCGAGCTGGTACCAGGCGAAGACCCCGGTCCGGCGCGCCGGGGGGAGCTCCTGCGCGAGCGCGGCCTGCTCGATGGCGAGGAACGGGCCGACCTCGTTGCCCGAGGGCGAGAGCGCGCCGACGAACGCGGCGGCGGCGAGGACCGGGAAGGCGGTCGTCGAGGCGAACGCGACGCCCGCCACGACGACGAGCACGCCGCCGAGCGCGAGCATCCGCCTCCGCCCCACCCGGTCCGCGCGGGTGGTCACCACGAGCGAGACGAGGACGTCGCCGAGGAGCGTGAGCGTGAGGAGCAGGCCGACCCGAGCGTCGGGGACGCCGGCGGCGGAGAGGTGCAGGACGAGGATGACGGAGCCGACCCCGTACGCGAACATCCGGAGCGCGCGCGCCGCGAAGAGGAGCCGGACGTCGGCCGGGGTCGACACCTCTTGGATTCTACGGCGCGCGCCCGAGCGCGGGGCGGGCCAGTGCCGCCTCGGGACCCGACGGGGTCTCGAGGTCGGTCCGCGCGCGGAAGTAAGCGACCGCCTGCGTGAGCAGCTCGGCGCGGTCCGAGAGCGTGGTCGACGCGGCGGAGAGCTCCTCCGACGCCGACGCCTGGTGCGCCGCGACCTCCGAGAGCGTAGCGATCGCATCGCCGATCGCGAGCACGCTCTCGTGCTGGCGCCGGGAGGATTCGTGGATCCGGTTCACGCGCTCGCTCGTCTCGCGGATCGAGGGGAGGGTCCGGGTGATGAGGCCGGCGGCGCGGTCCGCGGACGCGACGCTCCCGCCCGCGAGCTTCGAGATCTCCTCCGCCGCGACGCGGCTCCGCTCGGCGAGCCGGCGCACCTCCGCCGCGACGACCGCGAAGCCGCGCCCGTGCTCGCCCGCGCGCGCCGCCTCGATGGCCGAGTTCAGGGCGAGGAGGTTCGTCTGGTACGCGATCTCGGACACGACCGAGATCTTCTCGGCGATCGAGCGCATCGCCTTGGCGGTGTCCTCGACCGCCGCGCCGCCCGCCGCCGCCTCGTCCGCGGCGCGCTTCGCGAGGCCGTCGGTGGCGCGCGCCTCGTCCGCGTTCTCCTGGATGACGACGACGAGATCCTGGATCGCCTCGCGCGACCGGTCCACGCCCATCGCCTGGCGATGCGCGGAGTCCGCGAGGCTCTGGGCGACCGTCCGGGACTCCTCGGCGGTGGAGGCGATCGCGAGCGCGCTCTCCCGCACGTCCGTCACGACCACCGCGAGCTTGCCCGTCATCCCGTCGATCGCCTCGAGGAGCCTGCCGGTCTCGCCCTTGCGGGCCCCCGCGACCTGGACGTCGAGGTGCCCCTCGGCCACCTCCGCCGCGGCGCGCACCACGGTCCCCATCGCCTGGGAGATGCCGCGGCCGAGCGCGAGCACGCCCGCGGCCACCGCGAGGAGGACGAGCGCCGACCAGCCGAGGATCCGGACCCCCTCCTCCCGCGCCGCCTCGTGGAGGTCGTCGAGGTAGAGCCCCGAGCCCACCACCCACCCCCACGGCTCGAAGAGCTTCACGTAGGAGATCTTCGGGACGGGCTCGGTCGCGCCGGGCTTCGGCCACAGGTAGTCGACGTAGCCGGCCCCCGACCTGCGCACCGTCTTCACGAACTCGATGAAGAGCAGCTTGCCGTGGGGATCCGCCTCCTGGGAGAGGTCCTTCCCGTCCAGCTCGGGCCGGGTCGGATGCATCACCATCCGTGGATGGAGATCGTTCACCCAGAGGTACTCGCGCCCCTCGTAGCGGGTGCGCCGGAGGAGGTCGAGCGCCGTGCGGCGCGCCTCGTCGTCCGTCATCTTCCCGTCGGCGGCGAGCTTCGCGTACGTCGTGAGCACGCCGTCCGCGGTCTCGACGACCGCGCGCACCTTCGCCTCGCGCTCCTCGAGCATGCGGGCCGAGACGACCCGGAAGGCCTGCCACGCGAGGAGCGTCACGCCGATCGCGCCCACGCCGAGGGCGAGCCACAGCCGCCCCGCGATCGAGAGGTTCTGGATTCGGTCCCGCACCGCGCGCTCCTCTCCCCTCTGCTCCTCCCGCGATCTCCGCCCCGGAAGGGGATGATGGCACGATCGCCTTGGTTGCGACAAACTGCCGGGTTCCATTGCGTGTCACATGATCCGGGGAGACCGCTCGACCATGCACCTCTTCTCGCCGCGCACGCTGCGTACAGGCACCCTGCGTAATCTGCGCGCGAGGTGAGCTCGGTGTCCGGCGCGAGCGACCTCCGGAGGTTCGCACGCCTCCCGTCCCGATGCCGGGTCTGGATCCGCGATCGGTACGGCGTCTGGGACGCCTTCACGGAGGACATCTCCGCCCGGGGCTGCCGGATCGTGACCCCGCGTCCGCTCGCCGTCGGGGCGCTGGTGCGGCTCACCCTCACCGACGAGCGGCTGGACGCGCCGCTCATCGTCTCGGGCCAGGTGGTCTGGGCGGCTGGGGACCGGCCGGTGCGAGCCGGGATCTCGTTCACCGGCTCGCCGCAAGGCGTGCCGGGCGCGGGACCGTGGGTTCAGTCGCTCGAGGCGGCTGAGACGGGCCGCACCCGGGCCGCGCCGGACGTCCCGATCGCGGCCGGGCCGCCGCTCGACGTGGTGGTCGCGCCGCCCGAGCCGGAGGACGCCTCTCCCAAGGTGCTCGCCCGGCGGCTCGCGGCGCGGGCGCAGGCGCTCCTCGAGGCCGGCCAGCCGGGCCCGGCGGAGGTCCTCCTGCAGCGCGCGCTCGCCCACGCGCCCGACGACGCCGGGATCCGCGCGCTCCTCGACTCGATCGCGGCGGGCGACGCGGGCTGACGCCGGACGGCGGGCGGGCGCGCCGTGCGGGCACGACGCCGCGCGCAGGGATACAATCCGCTGACCTCCGGGGTGCTCGGTGCGCGTGGGACGGTACGAGATCGGGACGGTCATCGACGCGCGCTTCGCGGTCGACGGCGGGGCCATGTTCGGCGCGGTACCCCGGCCGGTCTGGGCTCGCGAGTTCCCACCCGACGACGAGAACCGGGTGCGGCTCGCGGCGCGCTGCCTCGTCGCAGTGGACCGGGAGGCGCACCGCGTCGTGCTCGTCGGGACGGGCCTCGGCGATCGCTGGGACGCCGCTCGCGCCGGGCGGCTTGCGCTCGACCGGTCCGCGGGCGGCCTGGACGCCGGGCTCGCCGGGCTCGGCCTCGCGCGCGAGGACGTGACCGACCTCATCCTCACCCACCTGCACTGCGATCACGCGGGCGGCGTCGTTCGCCGGAGCGCGTCCGGGGGGCTCGAGCTCTCCTTCCCCCGCGCCCGCCATCACGTACAGCGCCGCGCCTGGCAGCTCGCGCACGCGCCCTCCGAGAAGGACCGCGCCCTCTTTCGCGCGGAGGACTTCGACCTGCTCGCCCGCTCGAGCCTCCTCCACCTCGTGGACGGCGACGCCGCGCTCCTGCCGGACGTCGAGCTCGTCGCGTCGGAGGGGCACACCGCAGGGCTCCAGCTGCCGCGCTTCCACGGCGGCGGCACGCACGTCACCTGGTGCGGCGACCTCGTCCCGACGCACGCGCACGTCCGCCCGGCCTGGGTCGCCGCCTATGACCTCCTGCCGGTGACGTCCATCGAGGAGAAGAAGGTGCTGCTCGCCGAAGCGCTCGAGGACGACGGGGTGCTCGCCTTCGAGCGCGACCCGGCGATGGCGGCCTGCCGGCTCGCCGAGGGCGGCGAGGGCGCGCCCGGGTTCCGCGAGGCGGTGGAGCTCTAGCGGAGAGGAAGGGAGCAGGCGAGAGGTGGCGCGCCGGGCCCGACCGCGGTACGCACTCGGCGATGGAAGAGCCCAAGGTCAAGGTGAGCCGCCGCGGCGCGGAGCGGCTCCAGGGGGGACACCTCTGGATCTACCGCGGCGACGTGGACCATGCCCCGGCGGCGCTCGAGTCCGGGGACGTGGTCGCGCTCGTGGACGGTCGCGGCCGCTTCCTCGCGAAGGCGTTCTGGTCCGCGCGCTCGCAGATCGCGCTCCGGGTGGTGACGCGGGACGAGGAGCCGGTGGACGAGGGCTTCCTCGCCTCCCGGCTCGCGGCGGCGATCGAGCTGCGCGAGCGCGTGTTCGGCGGCGAGCGCTTCGTCCGGCTCGTCCACGGCGAGGCGGACCTCCTCCCGGGCCTCGTCGTGGACCGGTACGGCGACGTCGCGGTGATGCAGACGCTCATCCCGGCGACCGACCGGCGCAAGGCGCTCCTCGCCGACCTCCTCACGAACGCGCTTTCGCTCCGGACGGTCGTCGAGCGGAACGACGTGCGAGTCCGCGAGCTCGAGGGGCTCCCGCAGCTGAAGGGCGTCGTGCGCGGCGAGGCGCCGGGCCCGATCGAGTACCGCGAGGGCGAGGTCCGCATGCGGATCGACCTCCTCGCCGGGCAGAAGACGGGCACGTTCCTCGACCAGCGCGAGAACCACCTCCGCGCCGGCGAGTACGCCCGCGGCAAGTGCCTCGACTGCTTCTCCTACACCGGCGGGTTCGCGCTCCACCTCGCGCGGCACGCCGACTCGGTCACGGCGGTGGAGATGCAGCCCGGGCCCGCGGCGCTCCTGCGGGAGAACGCGGCCCTGAACCGCGCCGGGAACCTCGAGATCGTCGAGGCGAACGCCTTCGACTACCTGCGCGACCGCTCGGAGGAGGAGCCCGCCTTCGACCTCGTCGTGCTCGACCCGCCCGCCTTCGCGAAGAACAAGGAGTCCCTCCCCGCCGCGCGACGCGGCTACAAGGAGGTGAACCTCCGCGCGATCCAGGTGCTCCGGCCCGGGGGCGTCCTCGTCACCGCCTCGTGCAGCTACCACCTCTCCGAGGAGGCGCTCGAGGCGCTCGTGCTCGACGCGGCGAACGACGCGGGCCGCCGCGTGCAGCTCCTCGAGCGGCGCGGGGCCGGGCGGGATCACCCCGTCCTCCTGGGCGTCCCCGAGACCCGGTATCTGAAGTGCCTGTTCCTGCGGATCCTCTAACGGGTCGTCGCCAGGACGTGGGGCTGCCCCGGCGCACCCGGTCGCGGTAGCATCGTTTTTTTTCGAGGAGGTGCGGGTGGCCGAAAGGCTGCAGGAACCCCGTGCGCCGCAGGCGGCCCTCGCCGAGAGCCCCCTCCTCGCACGCCTCGACGACGCGGAGCGCGCCCGACTCGTCGCCGCGCTAGAGCTGCGCGAATTTCCGCCGAAGACCCGGATCCACGGCGACGGCGACGCGGGGAAGCACCTCTACGTCGTGCTCGCCGGGACGGCGACGCTCCGGCGCACGGAGCTCGCGCTGCGCAAGATCGGCCCCGGCGACTCGTTCGGCGAGCTCGCCTTGCTCGGGGGCCGGCACCGGGGAGAGGTCGTCACCGCCGACGGTCCGCTCCGGGTGGCCGCGCTCTCCGCCGAGACCTGGTCTCGGCTCGAGCGCGACGACCCGCGGCTCGCGGCGAAGGTCGCCGCGGGCGTCGCCTCCGCCCTCGCCCAGGAGATCGCGAACCTCACCGGCGACGTGGGCCTGCTCCTGCGCGGCCGCTCCCTCCCCCGCGCGCAGGACGTGGTCGTGCGGATCGGCGGCGAGGCGCGCCGCGTCGCGACCGGGACCCGGCTCATCGACCTGCTCCCCGCCGAGGTGGACGGCGCGGTGGTCGTGGCGGGCCTCCTCGGCCAGAAGCCGGTGTCGCTCTCGACCGCCATCACCGCCGAGGCGGACATCGCGCCGCTCACGGTGAGTCACTGGGAGGGACGGCAGATCTACGCCCACTCGCTCGGGCTCCTCCTGCTCGAGGCGGCGCACCAGGTCGCGCCCCAGCTGCGCGTGCGGCTCGGCCCCTCGCGCGGCACGCACCAGGAGGTGGAGCTCGAGGGCGACGGCGCGGGCGAGGTCGCCGGGCTCGCCGAGCGGATCGCCGCGGCGATGCGGAAGCTCGCGCAGGTGGACCAACCGATCCGGCTCGAGTTCTGGGCGACCGACGAGGCGCAGAAGTGGTTCCAGGAGCGGGGCTGGGACGACGCGTTCCGGCTCCTCCGGATCCGGCGCCAGGCGACGGTGCGCCTCGTCTCCTGCGGCGAGGTCTACGCGCTCTCGATGGGCCCGCTCCTGCCCAGCACCGGCCGGATGAACGGGTTCCGGCTCCTGCCCCGCGAGGGCGGCGGGCTCGCCCTCGAGCTCGGCAAGGTCGATCCGCGATCGAACGGCGCCGCGCCGTCGTCGGCGACGCCGCGGCGGCCGCGCCCGGGCACCGACATGCCGGAGGAGCACCTGCGCTGGCTCGCGGCGATGGGCGTCACGAGCGTGGGCGCGTTCAACGAGCTCTGCGTCAACGGCCAGGTCTCGCAGCTCATCCGCATCGCGGAGGGCTTCCACGAGAAGCGGATCGGCCAGATCGCCGACGCGGTCGCCGACGCGCGCGACCGGATCCGCATCATCTCCATCGCCGGCCCGTCCTCGTCGGGCAAGACCACCTTCATCAAGCGGCTCACGGTCCAGCTCCAGATCGACGGCGTGAACCCGGTCGGCCTCTCCCTCGACGACTACTACGTGGACCGCGAGAAGACGCCGCGGGCGCCGTCGGGCGAATGGAACTTCGAGGCCCTCGAGGCGCTCGACCTCGCGCTCCTGCAGGACCACGTGAGCCGGCTCCTCGCGGGGGAGCCGATGACGACCGCGCGGTACGACTTTCGTACCGGCCTGTCCCACCCGGCGGGCGGGCAGACCATCCGGCTTCGCCCCCGCGACGTCCTCCTGCTCGAGGGGATCCACGGGCTCAACCCGCGGCTCCTCGGCTCGATCCCGCAGGCGGGCGCCCTCCACCGGATCTTCATCCACCCGGCGACGACGCTCCCGTTCGACCGGCTCACCCGCGTGTCCGCGACCGACCTCCGGCTCCTGCGCCGGATCGTGCGCGATCGCCACCAGCGCGGGTACGGCGCGGCGGAGAACATCCTGCGCTGGGCGTCCGTGCAGGCGGGCGAGCGGGAGCACATCTACCCGTTCCAGGGGGAGGCGGACGCGGTCTTCGACACCTCGCTCATCTACGAGCCCGCGGTGTTGAAGGTCTTCGCCGAGCGTTACCTCCTCGAGGTGCCACAGGATCATCCGGCCTACCCCACCGCCCACCGGTTGCGGTATCTGGTGGACCGGTTCGTGTCGATCTATCCGGACCACGTGCCCCCGACCTCGCTCGTGCGCGAGTTCATCGGCGGCAGCGGGTTCGAGTACTAGGAGCCGCGGGTGCCCGTCCACGATCACGACCTCGCCCAGATCGTCATCGAGATCGTCGGCGCGCTCGTCGTCGTGGTCGACCGCGAGGGGCGGATCCAGCGGTGGAACGGGACCTGCGAGGCGAGCACCGGGTACGACCGCGACGAGGTCCTCGGCCGGCCCTTCTGGTTCCTGGTGCCGGCGGACGAGCGCGCGGGCGTCGAGGGGATCCTCTCCCGGCTCCACGCGAAGGACTTCCCGAACAAGCACCGGAACCACTGGATCGCCAAGGACGGCGCGCGGCGGCTCATCGCGTGGTCCAACACGGCGCTCCTCGACGCGCAGGGGACCGTCGCGGCGGTGATCGCGACCGGCATCGACCTCACCGAGCAGGCGCGCGCGGAGGACGCGCTCCGCAAGCAGGCGGCGCGGCTCGAGGCGCTCGCCGAGTCCTCCCGCGTGTTCGCCTCCGGGCTCGACTACAAGGTCACGCTCGACACCGTGGCCCGGCGGCTCTCGGAGCTCATCGGCGACGGCGCCCTCATCCGCGTGGTCTCGCCGGACGGGGCCTGGCTCGTGCCGGTCGCCGTCTACCACCCCGACGCGGAGCGGGCCGCGCTCCGGCGCCGGCTCGTCCAGGCCGCGCCGCAGCGGACGAACGAGGGGATGACGGCGCGGGCGCTCCAGTCCCACCGGACGCTCCGGATCTCGGAGCTCACGGTGGAGCGCGTCCACCAGGAGATGAAGCCGCAGTACTGGCCCTACCTCGAGGGCGTCTGCAGCCTCATGATCGCGCCGCTCGAGCATCGGCGGCACGTCTTCGGCCACATCTCGCTCATGCGCGACTCGGGCGGAGCGCCCTACACGCCGGACGACGAGGCGCTCCTCGACGATCTCGCGCACCGCGCCGCGCAGGCGATCGAGAACGCGCGGCTCTACGGCGAGGCGCAGGCGGCGGTGGCGGCGCGCGACGAGTTCCTCTCCATCGCCTCGCACGAGCTCCGCACGCCCCTCACCGCGCTCCGGCTCGCCCTCGAGAACATGCGCCGCGTCTCGACGCGGGAGGCGATCGAGCGGCTCCCGCCCGACTACGTCGCGCGGGTGCTCGCCACCGCCGAGCGGCAGGGGCAGCGGCTCGAGAAGCTCGTCACCGGACTCCTCGACGTCTCGCGGATCCACATGGGACGGCTCGAGCTCGACGTCGAGGAGGTCGAGCTCGGCGCGGCGGTGCAGGACGCGCTCGGCGCGGTCGAGGACGAGGCGGCGCAGTCCGGCTCGGAGATCGAGGTCCGCGGCGAGCCGGTGCGCGGGTACTGGGACCGGTTCCGCGTCTCGCAGGTCGTGACGAACCTGCTCGCGAACGCGGTGAAGTACGGGGGCGGCAAGGGGGTCGAGGTCGAGTTCGGACCGCGGGGCGACCAGGCCTACCTGCGCGTGCGGGACCACGGGATCGGCATCGACCCCGCGGACCAGCCCCAGATCTTCGAGCGGTTCGAGCGGGCGGTCTCGTCGCGGAACTACGGCGGGCTCGGGCTCGGGCTCTACATCGTGAAGCGGATCGTGGAGGCGCACGGCGGCTCGGTGGACGTCGTCTCGCGGCCGGGCGAGGGGGCGACCTTCTCGGTCGGCCTGCCGCTGCGCCCGGCGGTGTCGGTCGGCGGCGAGCGCGAGCCGGCCGGACACTGACGCTCACTTCTTCTTCTTCATGTGGGCGTCGTGGCAGTCGAGGCAGTCCGACCCCTCGGCGCCGGCGTCCGCGTGGAGCTTCTTCCAGCGCTGGCCGCGGCGGTCGTGGCACGGCTCGCAGAGCGCGACGCCCGTCTCGACGAGGAGGTGAGGGCGCGACGACGCGTGCGGGGTGTGGCAGGTGACGCAGCGCCCCTCCCGCACCGGCCGGTGGCCCGAGGACTTCGGGTCGTCGTGGCACTCGGCGCACGTCGCGGCGATCCGCTCCTTCACGGCCGGTCGGCCGGTGGTGGGGGCGAGGTGGCAGGTGGCGCACTCCCGGTCCGCGAACGGCGGATGGGACACGGCCCCGAGGAGGCCGCGTGCGGAGGACACATGGGGATCGTGGCAGCTCGTGCAGCGGCCCGGCGCGGCCGCGTAGGGCGCGTGCGCCTGCGCCGCCGCCCCCGCGGCGAGGTCGTGGCACTCGGCGCAGAGCGCCGGGACCGCGTTCGCGAGGAGCTTCCTCCGGCCCGAGGCGTGCGGGTCGTGGCAGCGGCCGCAGCTCTCCGCGACGGGGGCGTGCACCCTCGCGCCCGGCGCGGCGAGCCGCTTCGCGAGCGGCTCGTGACACCCGAGGCAGCGGTCGCGGAGCGCCGGGCGCACGAGGCGGGGCGCGCCGTTCCCGTGGGGGTCATGGCACGCGGCGCACCGCCCCTGCGCCACGGGCGCGTGCACGGGCTGCGCGCGGGACCAGCGCGCGACCGCGGCGGAGTGGCAGGAGGCGCAGGGGTTCCCGCGACGGACGAGGCCGTCCTCTCCGCCGTGGCCGACGTGGCAGGCCGTGCACTTGCGCGCCTCGAAGGGACTGTGGAGCCCGACGCTCGCGCGCGCGTCGATCATCGCCGCGTGGCAGCGCGCGCAGAGCTCGTCGAACCGTGCCGCCCCGAGCTGCTCGAACCGGGACGCGTGCGGGACGTGGCAGGTCGCGCACGCGCCCTGGACGACCGGCGGGTGGCCCCGCTTCCGCTTCCGCTCCGTCGCCTGCACCTCGTGGCACTTCGCGCACAGGTCGCCGCCCTGGCTCGCGAGGAGGTGCGGCCCCGCGCCGTGCGGCTCGTGGCACGCGGTGCAGTCGCCCCCGCGAACCGGCTCGTGCACCGACCGCTCCGAGGGCCAGCCTCGCGCCGCCGCGTGGCAGCCGAGGCAGAGCGGGCCGGACGCGGAGACGAGCAGCTTCTCCTGCCGCGAGCCGTGCGGCGCGTGGCAGCCTGCGCATTGCCCCGCTCGCGCGGGTGGATGAACGGCCTTCGCGGCGAGCTTCTTCTCGATCCCGTCGTGGCACTGGAGGCAGAGCGCCGGCGGCGCCTCGGTGAGGAGCCTCGGTCGGTCCCCTGCGTGCGGCGTATGGCACTGCGTGCACGGGCCCTCGCGCGCGGGCGGGTGCGAGGACCTCCCCGCGAGCTGCTTCTGCACCCCGTCGTGGCACTGGAGGCAGAGCGCCGGCTCCTTCTCGGACCGGGCGAGGGGCTTGCCGGGGGCGGGGGCGTGGCACGAGCTGCAGTCCGGGAGCGCCTCGTGGACCACCGCGCGCAGGAGCTTCGGGCGCGCCGACGAGTGCGGCTCGTGGCAGAGGACGCACTTCGCGCCGTCGATGGCGAGCCGGCCGTGCTGCTTCACCGCCCCGGCGTCATGGCAGCTCGCGCAGAGCGCGTCGGCCGCGGCGTTGAGGAGCGCCTTCTCGTCCGAGCCGTGCGGGTCGTGGCACGCCGTGCAGCCGTCCGCCTCGATGATGGGGTGGATCGCGGCACGGCGGAACCGCTCGTCGCGGTGGCACCGGCGGCAGAGCTCGAGCTGGGGGCCGGCGAGCCCGGCCTTCGCCGGCGGCCCCCCGTGCTTGCCGTGGCAGACGAGGCAGCCCGCGGTCTGCCGGAACGGCGCGTGCACCGTCTTCTGGCGCGCCTTCGCCGCGAGCTTCGCCTGGTGGCACTTCCAGCAGGAAGGGTCCGAGGCCGAGGTGACCGTGAGCCGGATCACCACCGCGTTGCCCGAGATGGAGTCCGACTCCGGGGCGGGCGCCGCCGACGGCGCGCGCGGCGCGACGCACCCGGTCACCGCGAGGGCGACGAGTGCGAGCAGGCCGGCGCTGGTCGGTGCGTTCATCTCTTCGGGCTCCGCGGGCGGCGGAGGCGCATGATCGGCCAAGCGAGCGGCCGGAGTAAAGCGGCGCCCAGTCCGCGCAGGCCCTCGCGCCTCGAGCCCGAGCGGCTACGTCCGGCCCGGCACGAACTCCTGCGCCGGGAAGAGCAGCACGTCCGCGATCGACTCGGCGCCGACGAGCAGCATGAGCAGCCGGTCGAGGCCCACCGCGACCCCGCCCGACTCCGGCATCCTCCCGACCGCCTCGAGGAACCGCTCGTCGAGCGGGAACCCCGGCCGCCCGAGCCGCCGGCGCTGCGCCTGCTCCTCGACGAGCCGCGCGCGCTGCTCCGCCGCGTCGACGAGCTCGGAGAACCCGTTCGCGAGCTCGAGCCCCCCCGCGTAGAGCTCGAACCGCTCGGCCACCCGCGGCTCCCCGGGCCTCAGCCGCGCGAGCGCGGCGAGCGGGGCGGGCCAGTCGACGAGGTAGCACGGGCAGGCGAGCCCGAGCCTCGGCTCGACCGCCGCGAGCATCACCCGGAAGAAGACGTCCTCGAACGGCTCGCCCCCGGGACCCGCGTCGTGTCCGGCCCGCCGCGCGGCCGCGTGGAGGCGCGCCGCGTCGTTCCCGCACGCGGCGAGGTCGATCCCGGCGTGCCGCCGGAACGCCTCGTCCATCGTGAGCCGCTCGAAGGGCGCCGCGAGGTCGAGCGTCGCGCCGCCCCGCGCGACGCGCGTCCCGCCGCCGGGCAGGAGGGCGCGCGCGCACGCGTCCACCACCTGCTCGACGTCCGCCATGATCCCCGCGTACCCGGTCCCCGCCCGGTAGAGCTCGAGCAGGGTGAACTCGGGGTTGTGGGTCCGGGAGACCTCGCCGTTCCGGAACACCCGCACGAGCTGGAAGATCCGCTCCAGCCCGCCGGCGAGGAGCCGCTTCATCGCGTACTCGGGGCTCGTGTGGAGCCAGAGCGGCGTCGCCGCGCCCCCGCCCTCGGGCACGAAGTCGGCGCGGAACGGGTGGAGGTGCGGCTCCATCCCCGGAACGGGGACGAGGCAGGGCGTCTCCACCTCCTCGTAACCGAGCGCGCCGAGCGCGCTGCGCACCTCGGCGGAGAGCCGGGCGCGGGCACGGGCGTTCGCGATGCGGATCTCGGGGATCACGCGGGCAAGGTAACCGAGGGCGACCCCGACCGCGACCCCGACCCTCACGGACGGCCGCGCGCCGTCAGTCCATCGCGCCGAGCGGCAGGATCGTCCGGCCCCAGACCTCGTTCAGGATCTGGGCGGCGCCGACGTAGATCGCGCCGAGACCGCAGGCGATCCCTTCCCACCCCGCGACGCGCTGGATGCGCAGGCTGCCGGTCGCGTCCGCGACCGCGAGCAGGAAGAAGAGCAGGGTGAGGGCGAAGAACACGACCATCACCGCGCGGTTCATCTTCAGCGTCGCGACGAACAGCACGACCGAGAAGAGCCCCCACACGAACAGGTAGGCGGCCATGTCGCTCCGGTCGCCCACCTCGCCGAGCCCGAGCCGCGGCGCGGCGAGCATCGCGCCGAGCGAAAGCCAGAAGAGGCCGAAGCCGACGAAGGCGACGGTGCCGAAGGTGTTCTTCTTCCGCCACTCCATCACGCCCGCGACGAGCTGGGCGGCGCCGCCGCAGCCGATCCCGAGCGCGAGCACCATGCTCCCGGATCGGAGCGCGCCGACGTGCTGGAGGTTGAGGAGGATGGTGGTGAGGCCGAACCCCATCATGCCGAGCGGCGCGGGGTTCGCCGACGTGTCGCGCACGATGGTTGCGGCGACCGCGCGCGCCTGGCGCAGCGAGATCGGCGTGCCCGGCGCGACTGCGGCCCCGGCGGTGTCGGCGTGCTTCATCTCCCCTCCTCTGCTTCGGCGCACCCTATACCAGATTCCGAGTCCTTGTGACCCCCGTCACCCGCGGGATAACATCGCTCACCTTGGCCGAGGCCGCCTCCCAGAACGCCTCATCCGCCTCCGAGTTCAAGCCGCACCTCTTCGGGAAGTTCTACCTCCTGCAGCGGCTCGCGGTCGGAGGCATGGCGGAGATCTACCGCGCCCGGGTCAAGGGGATCGGGGACTTCGAGAAGGAGCTCGTCGTGAAGCGAATCCTGCGCGCCCGCGCGCAGGAGGAGAACTTCGCGAAGATGCTCGTGAACGAGGCGAAGCTCACCGTCCAGCTCACGCACTCGAACATCACGCAGATCTACGAGTGCGGCTTCACCGACGGCGACTACTTCATCGCGATGGAGCTCGTGAACGGCGTCTCGCTGAAGGAGATGATGCACTCCTTCTCCCGCGGCGGCGCGAACATCTCCCCCGAGCAGGCGATCTTCCTCGTGCTGCAGCTCCTGCAGGGGCTGTCGTACGCCCACCGCAAGCTCGACGCGAACGGCAACCCGCTCAAGATCGTCCACTGCGACGTCTCGCCCGACAACTGCCTCGTGTCCTGGGAGGGGGAGGTCAAGCTCCTCGACTTCGGGATCGCTCGCGCCGCCGCCGAGTCGCAGCTCTCCAACTACAAGGAGGGCATGCTGATGGGGAAGCTCGGGTACGTCGCCCCCGAGCAGGCCTCGCTCGAGAAGCGGTGGGACCACCGCGTCGACGTGTTCGCCGCCGGCATCATCCTCTACGAGATCCTCACCAAGCAGAAGCCCTTCCCGAAGGCGACGGATGTCGAGTCGCTCATCGAGTCGCGACGCGCCAAGGTCGTGCCGCCCACCGCGATCGACCCTCGCCTGCCGAAGGACCTCGACCCGATCATCGCGAAGGCGCTCGCCTACGAGCCAGAGAATCGGTACGGCGACGCCCGCTCCTTCGCCGACGCGCTCGTGGACGTCCTCTTCCCGACGCCGCACTCGACGATCCAGGACCACCTCGGCCAGCAGATCAAGCAGGTCTTCGCCGAGAAGATCTCGAGCCAGCGCAAGGGGCGCGCGCACGATCCGCTGATCATGAAGGTCCTCACCAACGCGGCGGAGATCCGGGCGCAGTCGGAGGGCGCCGCCCCCGCGCACACGCCGCGGCCCGACCTCGGAACGCCGGCCCACGGGTTCGATCCGGCCGCGCAGGTGCAGCAGGACGCGGCCCGGGCCGCCCGCCGCGCGCCCCAGGTCCGGATCGTCCACCGCGGCGTGCGCAGCTGGGCGGCGGCGATCCTGGCGCTCGTCTTCGCCGCCGGCGGCGCGGCCGCGGTGCACTTCGGCGCCCCTTGGCTCCGGCCGGGCGTGGTGCTCGTCACGTCGGATCCCGCCGGTCTCGAGGTCTCGCTCGACGGCCTGCGGACGGGGCAACACACCCCGGCGGCGCTCGAGAACGTGATCCTCTCGCAGCCGCACGCCGTCGCGGTCGCGGGGCCGTCGGTGAAGGAGGTCTCCGCCCCGGTCGTCGCGCGCCCCGGCGTGCTCGTCGCGCGCGTCCACCTGAAGGTCGAGTCCTCGGTGGGCACGCTCGTCATCGAGAGCGTCCCGTCGGGCGCGCAGGTCTCCGTGGACGACAGGCCTGCGGGCAAGACCCCCGCGACCCTCGCGGACCTGCGGCTCGATCAGCGGCACCGGATCGATCTCGTCCTCGCCGGCCACGAGATCGACCAGTTCGTGGTGCTCCCGGAGAAGGACGGCGTGCGGTTCACGCGGCGGCTCTCCCGGGCCGAGCCGAAGGGGAAGGCGCCGGCGACGGCGCCCTGACCGGAGCGCCGCATGAATCTCGTCATCGAGGACGAGGCCGGGACCCGATCCGTCGTGCCGTTCACGGCCGACGCGATCGTCGTCGGACGTGGCGAGGACGTCACCTACCGGCTCGCCGACCGGAACGTCTCGCGCCGGCACGCCCGCTTCGTCCGCCAGAACGGGGCGGTCTTCGTCGAGGACCTCGGGAGCCTCACCGGCACGCGCGTGAACGGCGAGAAGATCTCCGGCCGGCGCCGGCTCCGCGACGGCGATCTCGTCCAGATCGGGGACTACGACCTCGCCGTGCTCGCGGACGGGCAGGCGGTCGCGACGATCGTGCCGCCGCCGCTCCCGCCGGGCCCCGCCCGGACGGACCCGAACGCGGCGACCGTGCGGCTCCCGGCGCTGGAGCCGACTCCGCCCGCGCCGTCCGTCGCCCCGCGCCTCCCGGCGCCCGTGCCGGCGCCCGGCCGCACGCGGCGCATCGCGCTCACGGTGGCGATCCTGGCGCTCGCCGCGGGGCTCGCCGCGGGCTGGGCGGCGGGCGCCTGGACGCGGTAGCGGCTCACTCGCCCTTGAAGCGCGGCTTCCGCCGCTCCTCCCAGGCCTTCCGACCCTCGCGCAGGTCCCCGCTCTCGAAGGCTTGCCGGCGCAGGCCTGCGATCTCCTCCCGCTCCGCCGCGGAGAGGCCGCGCTCGTGCGTCCCGTCGAGGAGCCGCAGGATCCGCTTCATCCCGCGCACCGCCAGCGGGGCGTTCTCGGCGATCTCGGTCGCGAGCGCGAGCGCGTCGGCCTCGACCGTGGCCGCGGTCGCGACCCGGTTCACGAGCCCCCAGGCGAGCGCGGTCTCCGCGTCGATGGGCCTGCCCGTGAAGAAGAGCTCCCGCGCCCGCGCCGAGCCCACGAGGTCCGCGAAGCGGCGCAGCCCGCCCTCGGGGTAGACGACGCCGAGCTTCGCAGGGGTCATCGCGAGCTTCACGCCCGCGCGCGCGACCCGCAGGTCGCAGGTCGCGGCGAGCTCGAAGGCCCCGCCGAAGGCGAACCCGTTCAGGAACGCGAGCGTCGGGCAGGGCACCTCGGAGAGCACGTCCGCCGTCCGCTCCACCGCCTCGTCGGGCCGGTCGCCGCGCCGCGAGGTGAGGGCCATCTCCGCGATGTCGAACCCGGACGAGAACGCCTCGTCGCCGGCGCCGCGCAGGACCAGGCAGCGGACCCCGTCCCGACTGGCCCGGGCGCAGCACTCCTCGAGCTCCTCGAGCGCCTGGAAGTCGAGGGCGTTCCGCTTGGCGGGGTTGTCGACGATGAGGACGCGGGCGAGGCCCTTCTCCTCGACGCGGATGCGGGGGGGCCGGCTCATCGACGCGCCAGCGTACCACGCACGCGGGTCCTCGCAGGTCGGGCGACCGCGGCGGGGCTCGCGCGTCCGCGCGGCCGGCGCACGTTCGGATCATGCGGGTCTTCGCGCTGCTCGCGGTCGGCGCCTTCTCCGCGGCGGGCTGGGCGCGGCTCGCCGCGTGGCGCTCGGGCGACGCGCGCCGCCCCTCCGTCCCGTTCGCGCTGCTCGGGGGCGCCGCCGCGTTCGGCCTCGCCCTCGTCGCCTACGAGGCCGCGGCCAGGGCGGGGCTCGACGTCCGGTGGGAGGGGCTCGCGCGGGGCGACGGCGCGGCGTTCCTGCTGGCGGGGGCGATCGGGCTCGTCGAGGAGGGCGCGAAGCTCGCGGGGCTCCTCCTCGTCGTCGAGCGCGGCATCCGCACCCGGGCGGCGCTCGCGACCGCGACCGGGGTCGCGGGCGGGTTCTCCGCGCTCGAGGCCCTCGTCACGTTCGGACGCGACGCGAGCCTGGTCGCGTTCACGCGCGCCGCGCTCGGGCCCGTCGCCCACGCGCTCCTCGCCGTGCCCGTCGCCCTCGCGCTCGCGCCCGCGCTCCGCGGACGCCGTCCCGCGGCCGCGCTCGTGCTGCCCCTGCTCGCGTCCGCGGCGCTCCACGGCGCAGGCGACCTCGCGCTCGCGCTGCCGGGCGCCCGAGCGGGGTTCGTGCTCGCGCTCGCCGCGCCGGCGTTGCTCCTGTTCGCGCGCGGGCGGCGCCGGCGCACCGCCGCCGCCCCGGTCCCGACCTGGAAATGAGAAGGGTCCGCTCTGGAGCGGACCCTCGCACGCGGCCGGGAGCTTCCTTCTCCCCCGGCCTACCGACGGGATGTCGGCTTCGCGTCTGAATCATCGTTGGACACGGTGCGCTCCCCCGTCAACCCCTCGGCGGCGCGCCCCCCACCCGGGGAGGCCCCCTGCGCGTGCGCCGCCTTCGTGCCGAGTCGGCTCGCGATGAGGGTCCGGATCGCGCCTGCGACGTCCTGATAGCTCACCGGCTTGCGGAGGAAGAGCGCGACGCCGAGCGAGGCGAGCCGCTCCCGCTCCCGCTCGCCGCCGGAGGTGATCACCACGATCGGCAGGTCGGCGAGCGCGGGCTCGGCGCGGATCTTCTCGACGAGCGAGATCCCGGAGAGCACCGGCATGAACACGTCGGTCACGAGCACGTCGATCGGCGGCGCGCGGAGCAGCCGGTCGAACGCGGCGGCGCCGTCGCTCGCCACCTCGACGCCGAGGGTCGGGAAGTCGTCCGACTCCGACAGGCGCCGGAGCGCGGCCGAGTACATCGACGCGACGAGCGCGTTGTCCTCGGTGAGCAGCACGCGGATCGCCGGCTCGGGCCCGCGCGGCGCGCCGATCTTCCGCGCCACCTCGCAGAGCCGGGCGCGATCGTCCACGCGATCGTCGGGCACGCGCACCGCGACGCCGCCGGGCGCGTCGAGCGTCGCCGAGCGCCTGCGCACCACCTCCACCTGCAGCTCGATCGGCTCGAGCAGCTGCGGGAACGAGATCACGAGCGTCACGCGATCGCCCGCGTCGAACTCGCGCTCGGTGCGGATGAAGAGCCCGCCCTCGGAGAGGTTCTCGGTGTAGTCGAGGACGCTCTCGGCGCCGACGTACTGGACGGCGAGGATGAGCGGGAAGCGCGGATGCGCGCGCCGTTCGGAGGTCACGCGTCCATTCTGCGTCATTCCCGCGCCGATCGCACGACTCCCTTCCTTCCCGTGATGAAGGTACACGCGCACGCAGGGTGGTCCTGACGCCCCGGGACACCCCGCACCCCGGGTTCAGCCGACCCTGGCGAAACCGGGCCTCGGGCGAGCGCGCAAGTGGGCGGCGCGACGGCGGCTCGCCTGCGCGGGCACGGCTTGACTCGGGGCCGTGCCTCCTGCGGTAATTCCCCCTCTTCGTGCGGGCCGACGACCGGCCCGGAGGCCCTGAATGCAGACCAAGTTCCTGCTCGGCGAGAACCAGATCCCCACCCACTGGTACAACGTGATCCCGGACCTCCCCGGTCCGCCCGCGCCCGTGCTGCACCCCGGGACCTGCAAGCCGATCACGCCGCAGGACCTCCTCCCGCTCTTCCCGATGGGGCTCATCGAGCAGGAGGTCTCGTCCGAGCGCTGGGTGAAGATCCCCGACGAGGTCCGCGAGGCCTACAAGCTGTGGCGCCCCTCGCCGCTCTTCCGCGCGCGCCGGCTCGAGGCGGCGCTCGGGACGCCGGCCAAGATCTACTACAAGTACGAGGGTGGCTCGCCGGCGGGCTCGCACAAGCCGAACACGGCGGTGCCGCAGGCCTACTACAACAAGATCTTCGGGACGAAGCGCATCGCGACGGAGACCGGCGCCGGCCAGTGGGGCACGTCGATGGCGATGGCGGCCCAGATGTTCGGGCTCGAGTGCACCGTCTACATGGTGAAGATCTCGTTCGAGCAGAAGCCCTACCGCAAGTCGATGATGCAGCTCTGGGGCGCGAAGGTGATCGCGTCGCCGTCGAACCTGACCAGCGCCGGGCGCGGGATCCTCGCCCAGGACCCGATGAGCCAGGGCTCGCTCGGCATCGCGATCTCCGAGGCGGTCGAGGACGCGGCCACCCACGAGGACACGCGCTACTCGCTCGGCTCGGTGCTGAACCACGTCTGCATGCACCAGACGGTGATCGGGATCGAGGCGAAGGAGCAGCTGAAGCTCGCCGGCGACTACCCCGACGTCGTCATCGGGTGCCACGGCGGCGGCTCGAACTTCGCCGGCATCGGCTTCCCGTTCGTCGCCGACAAGGCCGCCGGGAAGAAGGTCCGGATCCTCGCGGTCGAGCCGACCTCCTGCCCGACGCTCACGAAGGGCGTCTACGCCTTCGACTTCGGCGACACCGCCAAGATGGCGCCCATCGCCAAGATGTACACGCTCGGTCACGACTTCATGCCGCCGGGCATCCACGCGGGCGGGCTCCGCTATCACGGCGCCTCGCCGCTCGTCTCGCAGCTCCTCCACGCCGGGATCATCGAGGCGCGCGCGGTCCCGCAGCTCGCCGCGTTCGACGCCGCGGTGCAGTTCGCGCGGACGGAGCTCATCATCCCGGCGCCGGAGTCCTCGCACGCGATCCGCGGCGCCATCGACGAGGCGCTCAAGGCGAAGGAGGAGGGGAAGGAGCGGACCATCCTCTTCAACCTCTCCGGCCACGGCCACGTCGACATGGCGGCCTACGACGCCTACTTCGCCGGCCAGCTCGAGGACTTCGAGTACCCGGCGGAGAAGGTGAAGGAGTCGCTGAAGCACCTCCCCAAGATCGTCCTCTAGATTGACCCAGGGTGACCACGCCCCGAACGGGAACGGCAGCGTCCGTTTCCGGATGCTAGGGTTTGCGCGCACTCTTTTCGCCCGAACCGTGGCGCCCCTCCGGCGCATCGGGCGTGGAGGATGGTCATGACTCGGTGCTCGCTCGCTCTCGCCACGATGGCGCTCCTCGCGGCCGGTCCGGCGCACGCGCAGCAACGGCGGCTCTCGATCGCGACCGGCGGGACGGGCGGGGTCTACTACCCGCTCGGCGGCGCGCTCGCGAACGTCCTCTCCAAGGCGATCCCCGGCACGGAGGCCACCGCCGAGGTGACGAGCGCCTCGGTGGACAACGTGAAGCTGGTCGGTCAGGGCAGGGCGGACGTCGCGTTCGTCCTCGGCGACACCGCCGCCGACGGGTTCAACGGCGTGGGGAAGTTCAAGGAGAAGGTCCCGGTCCGGGCGATCGCGGTCCTCTACCCGAACAAGAGCCAGTGGGTGACGGTCGAGGGCACCGGCATCAAGAAGATGTAGGACCTGAAGGGCCGGCGCATCGCGACCGGCGCGCCCGGAAGCGGCACCGAGATCATCGCGATCCGGATCCTCGAGGCGTATGGGATCGACCCGGAGAAGGACGTGAAGCGCGAGAAGCTCTCGGTCGCGGAGTCGGTGAACGCCATCAAGGACCGCAAGATCGACGCCTTCTTCTGGTCCGGCGGCGTCCCCACCGCGGCGGTGACCGATCTCGCCGCGACGCCCGGCACGAAGATCGTCCTGCTCGACCACGCCGACGTGCTCCCGAAGCTCGTGCAGAAGTGGGGACCGCTCTACGTGAAGGGCTCGATCCCGGCGAAGTCCTACCCGGGCCAGGACGCGGCCGTCGGCGTCGCCGACGTCTGGAACCTCCTCATCGTGAGCGACAAGATGGACGAGAAGCTCGCGCACGACGTGACGAAGGCGGTCTTCGAGAACAAGGCCGACCTGGTGAACGTCCACGCGGAGGCGAAGAACCTCGACCTCGCGAACCAGTACGGCGTGGCCTCGCCCATCCCGTTCCACCCGGGCGCGGTGCGCTACTTCACGGAGAAGGGGCTGAAGCCCAAGTAACCGATGCGCGCGCGCCACGCGCTCGCCGCCGCGCTCGTCGCGGCCCTCGCGGCGATCGCGCTGCGGCCCGTCGCGTTCGTGCGCATCGAGAACGAGCGGCGCGCCCGGACCTGGCGGTTCCCGGTCCGGCCGGGGGAGCCCTTCACCGTCACCTCGCACCACTCCATGTACGACGAGCCGGTGACCGAGGAGTTCGTCGTCGGCGCCCGGGACGAGATCGTCCTGCGCGCCGTCTCGAGCCCGAGCGCGGCCGTCCGCGAGTACTTCGGCCTCACCGGCCCCGGCGAGCGGCAGCCGGTCGTCCGCGCGATGCCGCGCGTGGTGTTCCGGGTCGCGGCGGGCGAGCCGCAGCGGCTCCGCGTCGGGGGCGAGGAGCGCTCGTTCCTCGACCTCGGCGACCACGGCGATCGCCTCGTCCTCGCCGCGGGCCGCGCGCCGGCGCTGGCCCGCTGGCTCGACCTCCTCCGCCGATCCCCCTGAGCGCCCGACGGGAGCCGACATGCCCACCGAGAACCCGCCCCCGCCCCCGCCCCCGCCCCCGATCGAGGTCGTCGTCGACGAGGCCGCACGGAAGAAGGCGGAGGAGTTCGTCGAGCAGGAGGAGGGCGCCTCCCGCAAGCTCACCGGGCGGATCGCCGCGATCGTGACGTGGATCGCGGTGGCGATGGCGCTCTACCACCTGTACGCGGCGTACGCGATCATCCCCGCGCACATCCTCCGCGCGACGCACGTCGGGTTCGTGCTCCTGCTGCTGTTCCTCCTCTTCCCCGCGGCGCCGCGCTGGCGCGACCGCATCCACTGGAGCGACCTCGTCCTCGCCGCCCTCGGGGTCGCCACGATCGTCTACCTCCTCATCGACTTCGACGACTTCATCGAGCGGGCGGTGACGCCGACCCGGCTCGACCTCTTCTTCGGCGCCGCGCTCGTCCTGCTCGTCCTCGAGGGCATCCGCCGGACCGCGGGCCTGGTGATGATGGGGGTGGTGACGATCTTCATCGTGTACGCCTTCGCCGGCCCGTGGCTCCCCTCGCCGTGGACCCACCGCGGCTACGACGTCGAGCGGCTCGTCGGGCAGCTCTACATGACGCTCGAGGGGATCTTCGGATCGCCCATCGACGTGTCCGCGACGTTCATCATCCTCTTCACGATCTACGGGGCGGTGCTCGCCGCGTCCGGCGCCGGCGAGTTCTTCATCGACTTCTCGCTCGCGGTGACGGGCGGCACGCGCGCCGCCGCGGGGCGCACCATCGTCCTCTCCTCGTTCCTGCTCGGGGGCCCGTCGGGGAGCGGCGTCGCGACCACGGTGACGATCGGGTCGGTCGCGTGGCCGCTGCTCGCGCGCGCCGGCTACGAGCGGAACGCGGCGGGCGGCCTCCTCGCCGCGGGCGGCCTCGGCGCGATCATCTCGCCCCCGGTGCTGGGCGCGGCGGCGTTCCTCATCGCAGAGTTCCTCTCGATCTCGTACCTCGACGTCATCTTCATGGCGACGATCCCGACCTGCCTGTACTACCTCGGGCTCTTCATCATGGTGGAGCTCGACACGCGCAAGTACGGCGCGCGCGAGGTGGACCTCAGGCCCCGGGACCCGCTCTGGAAGATGTTGAAGGAGCGCGGGTTCCACTTCACCTCCCTGTTCGCGATCATCGCCTTCATGCTGTGGGGCTTCAGCCCGATCATCTCGGTGTTCTGGGCGATCCTGCTCGCGGCGGCGCTCTCCTTCGTGCGCAAGGAGACGCGGCTCTCGATCTTCCCGCCGCCCGGGGCGCCCTGGCACGAGAGCCGGATGGCGAAGGCGCTCGCCGCCGGCGCGATCGGCGTCCTCGGGGTGGCCGTCACCTGCGCCGCGGCCGGGATCATCGTGGGCGTCGTCACGCTCACCGGCCTCGGGCTCAAGTTCAGCACCATCGTGATCCAGCTCGCGCACGGGAACCTGCTCCTCACCGCGATGCTCACGTCGCTCGTGGTCTGGATCGTCGGGCTCGCGGTGCCGGTGACCGCGAGCTACATCATCTGCGCGGTGATCGCGGCGCCGGCGCTCACGAAGCTCGGCGTGCCGGCGTACGCCGCGCACATGTTCGTCTTCTATTACGCGGTGCTCTCCGAGGTCTCGCCCCCGACCGCGCTCTCGCCGTTCGCGGCGGCGGCGATCACCGGCGGCGACCCCTACCGGACCACCCTCCAGGCCTGGAAGTACACGCTGCCCGCGTTCCTCGTGCCGTTCGCGTTCGTGCTCGATCCGTCGGGGGTCGGCCTCCTCCTCAAGGGGACCGTGGTCGACGTGATCCACGTGACGCTCACCGCGGCGCTCGGGATCGCGGCGCTCGCCTGCGGCACGCAGGGGTGGATGTTCGTCCGCACCACCGTGCTCGAGCGCGTCATGCTCGTCTGCGCGGGGCTCCTGCTCGTCTACCCCGCCACCTGGGCAGACGTCGCGGGGGCGGCGCTGGTCGCGATCCCCATCGTGCTGCAGCGGATGCGGCTGCGTGCGCCCGCGCCGGCGTGACGGCGCGTCAGCCCGGGTCGCGGAGGCCGGGCATCGAGAAGCCGAGCCCGCGCAGCGCCTCGTGGAGCGGGACGCGCCGCTCCTCCGCGAGCGGCACGAGCGGCGGCCGGACGGTGTTCCAGCCCGCGTCGCCGGACTCCGCCGCGACGACGGCCTTGAGCGAGGGGATGACGGGCCCCTTCTCGATCGTGCCCCGGACCGCGTTCAGCTCCTGCTGGAGCCGCTCCGCGTCGGCGCCGCGCCAGCCCGCGTAGAGCCGGTCGATCGCGGCCGCATTCACGTTCCCGGTCGCGGTGATGCACCCGACCCCGCCTCCGCGGAGGTTCTCGAGGAGGAAGCGCTCGCTCCCGACGAACACGTCGAACCCGTCGCGGGCGAACCGGTCGAGCATCGTCCGGGTGTTGCCGAAGTCGCCGGAGCTGTCCTTCATCCCGGCGATCGTGCGCGGGTAGGCGCGCAGGAGCCGCTCGACCAGCGCCGCCCCGATCCCCACCTGCGCGACGGGCGGGATGTGGTAAAGGTACACTCTCAGTCGATCGTCGCCGACGCGTTCGATCACCTCGGCGAAGCCGCGGTAGAGCCCGTCGTCGGTGACCCCCTTGTAGTAGAAGGGCGGGAGCATCAGCACGCCGGCGCAGCCGCGGCGCACCGCGTGCGCGGTGAGGCGGACGCTGTCCGGGATCGCGCAGCAGCCGGTCCCCGGCATGAGGCGGGCGGCGGGGATCCCCGCGTCGAGCAGGGCCTCGAGCAGCGCCTCGCGCTCCCCGGCCGAGAGCGAGTTCGCCTCGCTCGTCGTCCCGAACGGCGCGAGCGCCGCGCACCCGTGGTCGAGCAGCCAGCGGCAGAGCCGCACGAACCGCCCGGGATCCGGCGCGAGGTCCGCGCCGAAGGGCGTCAGGACGGGGGCGAGGACCCCGCCGAGCCGCCGACCCTCTCCCCTCCCCTGCGCTCCCGAGCCTTCACCCTGGGCCATGGCTTCCTCCTAGACGATCCCCCGCTCCCGTAACGCGCGCACGTCCTCGTCGCTCATCCCGAGCACCTCGCGGAGCACCTCGCGGGTGTGCTCGCCGAGCGCCGGCGGCGGGAGCTCGGGTACGACCGGGGTCGCGGAGAGGCGCATCGGCGAGCGGACCACCGGGATCGCGGCGCCGCCCGGGCGCGGGATCTCGACCCGGAGCCCGCGGTGCCGGACCTGCGGATCGGCGAAGACCTGGGCGAGGTCGTTGATGGGACCGCAGGGGACGTCCGCCGCCTCGAGCGCGGCGACCCACGCCGCGGTGGGCCGCGAGGCGAGGAGCGGCTCGAGGATCCGGACGAGGTCCGCCCGCCCCGTCACCCGCGCCGCGTTGGTCGCGAACCTCGGATCCTGGGCGAGGTCGGCCCGTCCGGCCACCGCGCAGAACCGGGCGAACTGGGCGTCGTTGCCCACTGCGAGCACGAGGTGGCCGTCGGCGGTGGCGAAGGCCTGGTACGGCACGATCGACGGATGGGCGTTCCCGAGCCGGGCGGGCGGGACGCCCGTGACGAGGTAGCCCTGCGCCTGGTTCGCGAGCGCGGCCACCTGCACGTCGAGGAGCGAGAGATCGACGTGCTGCCCCTCGCCGGTTCGGTCCCGGTGAGCGAGCGCCGCGAGGATCGCGGTCGCCGCGTACATCCCGGTGAGGACGTCCGTGAGCGCGACGCCGACCTTCGTCGGCCCGCCGCCCGGGACGCCGTCCGGCGCGCCCGTCACGCTCATGAGCCCGCCCATCGCCTGGAGGAGGAAGTCGTAGCCCGGGCGATCGCGATAGGGCCCGTCCTGCCCGAAGCCGCTGATCGAGCAGGTGACGAGCCGCGGGTTCTCGCGCGCGAGCGCGCCGTGGTCGAGCCCGTAGCGGGCGAGCGCGCCCACCTTGAAGTTCTCGACGACCACGTCCGACCACGCGGCGAGCCGCCGGACGATCGCCTGTCCCTCCGGCCGCGAGAGATCGATCGTGATCGAGCGCTTCCCGCGGTTCGCCGCGGCGAAGTAGGCGGCGGTCCGGGGCTCGCCCGCCTCCGGCTCGAGCCACGGCGGACCCCACCCCCGCGTCTCGTCACCCGTCCCCGGTCGCTCGACCTTGATCACCTCCGCGCCGAGATCCGCGAGCGCCTGGGTCGCCCAGGGGCCCGCGAGGACCCGGGAGAGGTCGAGCACCCGCACGTGCGCGAGGGCGGCGCTTCGCATGCGGGAATCATATTGCGATGATGCGGTGGACCTCACGCCCTCTCGCGCGGAGGTCGAGGGAGCAGCGGATGGCGACCCCTTCCAGGGACCTCACCGACTACATGGCGTTCCAGGACCTCCTCTCCGAGGAGGAGCGGGCGGTCCGCGTCCAGGCCCGCCGGTTCGTGAACGAGGAGGTCCTGCCGATCATCGAGCGGCACGCGCAGGAGCAGACCTTCCCGCGCCACCTCGTCTCGAAGATGGGCGACCTCGGCTTCTACGGCCCGACGCTCCCTGCGCGCTATGGCTGCGCCGGCCTCTCGAACGTCGCGTACGGCCTCCTCATGTACGAGCTCGAGCGGGGCGACAGCGGGATCCGCTCCTTCGCTTCGGTGCAGGGCTCGCTCGTCATGTACCCGATCCACGCCTACGGGAGCGACGCGCAGAAGGAGCGCTGGCTGCCGCGGCTCGCCCGCGGCGAGGCGGTGGGCTGCTTCGGGCTCACCGAGCCCGACTTCGGCTCGAACCCGGCCGGCATGCGGACTCGCGCCGTGCGGCAGCCGGGCGGCCGCTGGCGCCTCGACGGCACGAAGATGTGGATCACGAGCGGCTCGCTCGCCGACGTGGCGGTGGTCTGGGCGCAGACCGAGGACGGCATCCGCGGCTTCCTCGTCGAGAAGGGCACGCCCGGGTTCTCCGCGCCGGAGATGAAGGGGAAGTGGTCGCTCCGCGCGTCGGTCACCTCCGAGCTCGTCCTCGACGGCGTGGTGGTGGACGAGGAGCGCTCGCTCCTGCCCGGGGTGAAGGGGCTCAAGGGTCCTCTCTCCTGCCTCACCCAGGCCCGCTACGGGATCGCCTGGGGCGTCCTCGGCGCCGCCGACGCCTGCTACCAGTGCGCGCTCGACTACGCGAAGGAGCGGATCCAGTTCGACCGGCCCATCGCGAGCTTCCAGCTCCAGCAGGAGAAGCTCGCGCGGATGGTGACGCAGCTCACCCTCGGGCAGCTCCTCGCGCTGCGGCTCGGGCGACTCAAGGACGAGGGGACGTACACGCCCGCCCAGGTCTCGATGGCGAAGATGAACAACGTCGCGGCCGCGAGGGAGATCGCCGCGACCGCGCGCACGATCCTCGGCGCGAACGGGATCCTCGGCGAGTACCCGGTGATGCGCCACATGGCGAACCTCGAGTCCGTCTACACGTACGAGGGGACGCACGACATGCACCTGCTCGTCATCGGCGAGGAGGTCACGGGGATCTCCGCCTTCAGGTAACGCGATCCCGCCTCGGCCCCTCCCACGGCTCGCCTCCGAGGAACCACCGGAGCTCGTCCGGCGCCCGGCCGACGACGCGCAGCCAGCCGCCGTGGATGCACCGCAGGTGGTGGAACTCGCAGACGCCGATCTGGTTCTCGAGCTCGTCGCCACCGCCGCGCGAGCGATAGAGCACGTGGTGCGCGTGGGTGGCGCGCCGGCTGCAGCCGGGCACCTGGCAATGTCCCAGGCCTCGCTCCCGCACCTCGCGCGAGAGGGTCTTCCGCGGCCTCGCCGCGCACTCCCACGCGCGGATGAAGTGCGCCGCGACGATCGCGAGGCACTTCCCGGCTGGCAGCGGGAGGCCGGTGCGCTCCCGGACGGCCTGGACCGCCGCCGCGACCACGACGGCAACCCGGAGGGGTAGCGGGGTCGCGACCCTCCGCTGCGCACGCATCTGCCGCTCGGCCTCGCCCTCCAGCGCCCGCCGCAGCGCGACGCAGGTGAGCGCGTGCGCGCGCGGGATCCACGCGGCGATCTCGCCCTCCGGGAGCCGGGCGAGGAGGCGCAGCTTCTCGAACGGCAGCCCCTGCCGCGTCGCCTCCT
>WNGL01001432.1_pt1 | contig 29595 bp, 24 predicted proteins | sample 5400591 | NCBI WGS metagenome assembly WNGL01 (sample SAMN13153377, study PRJNA577476) | soil metagenome | isolation source: 80 cm soil or saprolite under Garry oak tree replicate 1 | place: USA:California | collected 2016-06-15 | reverse complement strand
GATCACGAAAACCAGCACAACTGCTGAAGCGTCCACTCTCGCGCACACGAGCCGCCGTACTGAAGTCCGGCATTGCGCTTCCTTGCCTGGAACCCCTTATAAGCGAGCGGCCACCGGCAAAACACCACACCGCAATCACCGGGTCACAAATAGCGCATCCAAGCGACGACGTTGGAACAAAGGGGATGATTGGATTTCCGTACAGGTGATGGAGCACGTCCCAAGCAGTGTGGAGAAGCCATCCGACTCCGATGAAATGATATGAGCGAAGTCCCCGATAAGCGCAGAAAGTCACAACGGCGGTGAATGCAAACTGCTGCGGTTTCCCGAAGATGTTCCTAAACATACAGGCACGGATCTTCTTGCATCGTCAGCTTGCACGTGCCTCAGCAAACATGCAATAGGTAACGAAAGAATTTGCATATAAAAGGAACGTTCGATATAAGAACAGAGGAAGACTGACCAAAACTAAAGACCTCTCTCGGAGGTAGGTATGAGAACCATCTCTCTGTCTGTCGTAATTATCACGTTGCTCGCGGCAGTTTCCGCGAGCGGGCAATCGGCCCAGACGCAGGTCACGTTCACGAAGGATGTGGCGCCGATCTTTCAGGGGCGCTGTCAGATATGCCACCATCCCGGCACGTTTGCACCGATGTCATTGATGACATATGAGGATGCAAGGCCGTGGGCTCGATCGATCAAAGAAAAGGTTCTCATGCGCGAGATGCCGCCCTGGCACTTGGACAAGAATGTGGGCGTGCAATATTTCAGCAATGACATTTCCTTGACCGATGAGCAAATCGCAACGATCGTGAAGTGGGTCGATGCCGGGGCCGTAAAAGGGAATCCGGCCGACATGCCGCCGACGCGGAAATTCGACGATAACGAAACATGGCAGATCGGAGAACCGGATCGCGTCATCACATTGCCAAAGGACGTCATTGTGAAAGCCAAGGCGCCCGACCAATGGCCGGATGTTCTGGTCGATCCGGGGTTGACCGAAGATCGTTATCTAAAAGGTGTTCAGATCATTCCGGTCAGAGGATTCCCGGTAATCCATCACATCAGAACTTCTCTTGTTGAGCCGGCAGCCGAGACGCTTCATAGCGGAAAACTCGATGACACCGATGGGACGCTTGAGGTAGGCGAGATGGGAGTCTTTCTCAATGAATATGCCATCGGTAAGAAAGGTGACGTCTTTCCCGAAGGGTCTGGCCGGTTAGTCAAGGCGGGAACGAAGATTAACTTCCAGTTTCACCTCCATTCTGTTGGCACGGAGACGCCGACGAATGTTGCGCTTGGTCTGAAGTTCTATCCGAAGGGTTATGTCCCGAAACACGTGATCTCTTCCACAACGGTCAGCGTGGCCGAGATCGACCTTCGCCCGAATACCGACAACGTGCGCTCGGATGGTTATCTCACGCTGGTGAAATCCGCGCGGCTGCTGTCGTTCCAACCTCACATGCATAACCGCGGAAAGGCCGAGTGCCTGGAAGCGATATATCCCAACGGCAAAGTTGAAATGCTGTCCTGCGCTAAGTTCTACTTCAATTGGCATATCAATTACGTCTACCGCGATGACACGGCGCCCCTGCTCCCGCAAGGGACTGTTCTGCATTCGATCTCGTGGCACGACAACACCGCCGGGAACAAGTTCAACCCGGATCCTGACGCGCAAATCACGTGGGGACAGCGAACGGTTGATGAAATGGGCTCCGCGTGGATCAGTTGGTATTACATGTCCGAACAGGATTACAAAAAAGAGGTCGAAGAGAGAAAAGCCGCACAGCGGATCCTGACTAGCTCCCGGGAATGAAGGACAAAGACATAAAGACACAGCGAAACGGAAAGAGAATCCTCATTTGGATCGTGTCACTGTGTCTTTGTGTTTTCGTCGTCCCCAGCCTCTATGCCCAATATCAGATCAGATACGCCCGTGGGCAGGATGTAAGCCCGACGTTCCAAGGGTGGAAAATGAATCCCGATGGGACGTACACGTTTTACTTCGGGTATTTCAACAGGAATTCGGAAGAAGAGGTTGATATCCCGATTGGTCCGGACAACAGGTTCGATGCGGACAATATCGACCAGGGCCAGCCTACACATTTTTATCCGTCGCCCCGATGGTGGGTGTTTGGTGTCGTCGTACCGAAAGATTGGGCGAAAGATAAAAGGCTCGTCTGGACGCTGACGAATCGCGGCCACACGAATCAGGCCAAAGCCTGGCTCGAGCCGGAGTGGGAAGTGGACCAAGGAATCATTTCGAAGAATTCCCCCCGCGATTCGATGTTGATGACCACCGGACTTGGTGACGTTGATTTCGATAACGTGGCCCCCAAGATGACGGGAAGCCCGGCGCAGACGGTCAAACTAGGAGATCCCCTCACGTTAACCGTCACTGCCACCGACGACGACCGGCCGAAGCCGATCACCGCTCCTGGCCGTCAGCAAGGTGTCCGAATCCGATGGATCGTTCATCGTGGTTCAGGGAAAGTTCGCTTTGATCCCGATATCATGAGCGAGCGCGTTTACGGAAAACCCGTGACTATGCAAACCAAAGTAACGTTCAGCACCCCTGGCAATTACCGCCTGCGCGCCGTCGCCAGTGATGGCCAGTTGGCTGGTGCCTTCGACGTCGACGTTACGGTAAGTCCCCGGAACTAGACGCTATCTCTTAAACAGGCCTTCGATTTCAGATATTTCCTTCGGAAAGTTGGAGAGCGCGCGATGACCCGTCGCTGTAACGACGACGTCGTCTTCAATCCGGACGCCGAGTTGTTCTTCAGGGATATAAATGCCCGGTTCGACGGTGATCACCATATTGGGTTCGAGGGGACGAGATGTATCCCCGACATCATGAACTTCGAGTCCGATGTGGTGACTGGTTCCGTGAATAAAATATTTTTCGTAGCCCTTTGACCGAATGTGCGACATGGCTACGTTGTGCAGATCGCCGATGCGCGCGCCGGGTTGGATTTTTTCGATAGCGGCTTTTTGGGCTTCGAGGACGATTTGGTAAATCTCGCGCTGGCGTGGGGAGAACTTTCCCGAGGCCGGATAGGTCCGTGTGACATCCGCACTGTAGCCGCTATATTCGGCCCCTATATCCACGACAACCACATCGCCCGCCTGCATGCGCCGTGTGTTGTCGTTATAATGAAGGATTGTCGAAAACGGCCCCGAGCCCACGATGGAAGGATACCCGGGCCGCTCCGCTCCGTTCCGTGTGAACTCGAATTCCAGCGCGGCCTGAACTTCATACTCCATCGCTCCCGGAGCAATGGTGCGGACTGCAGCGCGATGCGCTTTCAACGTAATCTGAACAGCTTTCTCGAGCAGGGCGACTTCTGTTGGTGATTTGGTTTGCCGCAGGAACGCGACATCGCTCTCAACATCTTTTAAACCGTATACGGCTTTTCCTCCTTCTGAAACTCGTTTTAATGTGGTCTCAAACTCGTCCGTCGAGAGAACCTTAGCGAACCCCGTCGCTTTTTCCGCGTCTGCGCCCGGGCCAAGTTTCGGCCCCGTCCAACGTTCTGCCGAAGGTTTCCGCTCCGGCAGGAATAGAAATTCCTGCGGCGGATCTGAGGCGGCATCCAGGAGCAAAATCGCGCCGGGCTGATCGAATCCGGTAAGGTAATAAAAATTTCGCTCTTGTTGGTACTTGACCAATTCCTGGTCCGGAGCTGCGCGAAGGACAAGCACGGTGCCCTTGATACGCGCAGCCAGCCTGTCCCGCCGCGCCTTATATTCTCCGAACGGTTCCTTCTCAATCGCGAGGAGTGTTGTGAGCGCGAGGAATAAGCAAGCGGGGGCTATAAGTCTTTTAACCATCGATGCAGCGTCATGTGCACGATCGACATGAGCCCCATGTAGGTAAATCCGACAACAAAAAACATCAGGAATGGAATCGTCGGATAATTTTGATTCACAAATGCGTAAAAGACCACCAGCGCGAAGTACGCGCCGAGACTGAGTTCGAATAGAGGCATGACACCGGTTCGCCGCAGATACTTTTTCGTTACCCACCGGTCCTTCCTGCTCTCGATTCGATATTTCGGTGTGCGCTTGAAACTGCTCTTGATGCCGAGAAGCGCTTCCATGACAGCCTTCGAGTTACTGACGGAGAGCCCAATGCCGACTGACATCAGGAACGGCAGGTATCGTAAACGGACTCTCCAATCCGGATAGAGTTCCTTTTGCGAAATCAAATAAAAGGTCGAAACCGAAGCCGTCGAAGCCAACCATAAAGGAAGATCTACATACAGCATCTGGAACCAACCCTGATTGAACCTCACGATCATCGCCGGCAGCAGCAAAAAAGAGAGAGCAATCATCAGGGGATAACAGATGTTCGCAGTGAGATGGAAAAATGCCTCAATCTTGATTTTCCACGGCAGATCGCTTCGGAGGATCCGAGGAAGCAATTTGATTGCGGTTTGAATCAATCCCTTTGCCCATCGAGCCTGCTGGCTCTTGAACGAATTCATCTCAACCGGAAGCTCTGCGGGGCAAACGATCTGAGGCAGATAAAGAAATTTCCATCCGGCCATTTGAGCGCGATAGCTTAGATCGGTGTCTTCCGTCAACGTATCGTGTTGCCATCCTCCCGCGCCTTCGATTGCGGTCCGCCTCCAAATGCCTGCCGTGCCGTTGAAATTGAAGAATCGTCCCGAGAAATGACGCCCGCCGTGTTCGATGATGAAGTGGCCGTCAAGAATGACCGACTCCACTTGCGTGAGCAAAGAATATTCGCGATTGATATGACCCCAACGCGCCTGAACCATTCCAACCTGCGGATCGCTGAAATAATCCACAACGTCTTCGAGGAAATTCGGCGGGGGAATGAAGTCCGCATCGAAAATCGCAATCAGTTCGCCTGTCGCGAAATTCAAACCGTTTTCCAGAGCACCCGCTTTGAAACCTTTACGGTTGGCCCGGTGGACGTGATGGATATTGAACCCGATTTCGCGATATTTGCGCACCGAGGCAGCGGCAATTTCGGCAGTGCGATCGGTAGAGTCGTCCAAAACCTGAATCTCCAAAAGTTCACGCGGGTAGCGTACCCGACAAGCTGCCTCGACCAGACGTTCCACAACGTACATTTCGTTATAGATCGGCAGTTGTATCGTCACTCGCGGTTTTTCTTCCAGCTTTGCGTTCGGGTGCGCGGTCCTGTCCTTGTGTTTCAAATAAAGAAACACCAGATGGTACCGGTGAATACCATAAACGGCGAGCATGGTCAGGATCGTGAGATATGGGATTAGGATGAAAATGTCGAAAGCGCTCAGCTTATAAAGACTGTTCCAGTGATCGATCGCAGGAAGCTGAAAGAAATGCGTGCGTTCAGGCGGAAGAATCAGAGCCATCGCTATGTAGAACTGTGTCACCTTATTAAGATATCTCCCGCAAACGTGAGAAGTAAGAGAATGCTGACGTAACCGTTCAGATTAAAAAAAGCGACGTCGATTCGGCTCAGGTCCTCCGGCGTCACAAGCCGATGCTCCCAATACAAAATGCTCGCCACCACGGCGATCCCCGCGTAGGCCATCCAACCCAAATTCGTGATTACGGCTGTCGCGATCAACAGGATGACCGTCGCGCCATGAAAAACACTGGATACACGCAGCGCCGGAGCGACACCGTATCTCGAAGGCAGGGAAAACAGTTTCGCCTTCCGATCAAATTCGACGTCTTGCAGCGCATAGATCAAGTCAAATCCAGCTACCCAGAACGTGACAGCGCCACTCAGGAAAACCGGAGGCCATGCAAATTCGCCATCTATCGCCAACCATGCAGCGAGTGGGGCGCAACCCACTGCGAAACCCAACACGACATGGCTCAACCATGTGAATCTCTTAGTGTACGAATATAGAAGCAGGATTGCCAGCGTCGGGAAGGACAGGTAAAAGCACAATGAATTGAGTTGCCACGCAGCAAAAACAAACAGAAGGGACATGGCAATCGTAAAAACGACGGCGAACCCCATCGACAGGGTGCCTTGCGGTAAAGCCCGTTTGCGGGTTCGTGGATTGGACCTGTCGTAACGGACGTCTGCAATCCGGTTGAAAGTCATGGCGGCGCTCCGGCCCCCAATCATTGCAAGCACGATCCAGGTCAATTGCCAAGCCGTCGGTAACCCCTTTCGCGCCAACAATGCCCCTATAAATGCAAAGGGCAAAGCGAAGATGGTGTGCTCGAACTTAATCATGTTGAGGGTTATTTGTAACTTATGCAAAATCAACAGTTAGCTCCCTATATGAGGTGTCATAAGTCTAACTCACTATGACGTATTCCCGACAGCGGCTGAAAGAGGTCACGGCCCTCAAACGAGAGGCTGTTCGCCGCATCCAAAACGATATTGGCGAGATCGGTGCGTCGCCCAGCCAGAAATATATCCAGGAATTTACTCGCGAATTCCAAACCTTCGAATCGGTGGTCGCTCCCGCCGAGATTCTAGAAGCAGCGCGGCGGGCAAACTTAATTTGGATCGGCGATTATCACGCGCTTACGCGTAGCCAAACCTATGCCTCGGAATTTCTCCGGGAACTGAAGACCCGCAAAAACAATATTGCCGTCGCTGTTGAACCTGTATTTGCCCGAAATCAAGAAGTGCTCACCCGTTGGATGGCCGGCAAAATTTCGGAACAAGAGTTTCTCGACCGGATCCATTACCGCGAGGAATGGGGCTGTGATTGGGAGGGGTATAAAACGATTTTCGAGGCGGCCCGTGAACTGCATATTCCGATCTACGGCGCGGACTGCCATCCTCGAAATGACATGCGCAGCATCGGCCGGCGCGACCTTGGTGTCGCTCGGCGCGTGGCACGCCTTCTCGCAAACGATCCGGAGCAGACGTTAGTCGTCATTTTCGGCGAATCGCATCTTGCAAGCAATCATTTGCCCCGGCGCGTTCGAGCGATACTCGGCAGGAAAGGAATTGAATCGAAGGAATTGTTCGTCGTTCAGAATATCGATGCGCTCTACTGGAAACTCCAGGAGACGGGTTTCCATCAGGCCCGAGCGGTGCGTGTGCGAGAGGGTTGCTACTGCGTGTTCAATGCAACACCCATCGAGAAATATGAGTCTTTCCGCCAATACCTGCACAAATGCATCGAGGAAGATTCATGTGGCGATTGGACGCTTCTCGCGCAAACCCTGATGGAAATCATGATGAACTTTCTAGCCTTGGACAAACACGCCGCAAGCTTGATGTCCTTGCTCGAGTTCGATTCGGTGTGGGCTGGAGAATTCGAACTCGGCAATGCAGCCGAGGAATTCGCGCGATTCATCCATCAGGCGTGCCGCGGTGAACTCGGCAAGCCGGTTGAACGGGCCCCGCGCGACCAATTTTTTGTAAATGTCATCGAGCATGGCTTGGGATATTTCTGTTCCAAGGTTCTGGACTCGTCTCGAGACGGCATCGAATCGCTTGCGGAGCGGGTATTGAGCCAGATTGGCCGGAACGAGCAGCTCACACGCGCGATCGAACTTCTTATTGATCCCCGAACGCGTCCGGGCGCTCAGCATTTCGTGGCATTGCGTTCAGCGATCGAAGCCAAAGCCGGTAATCAGAAAATGATGCGAATGCTTGCGCAGTTGCTTGGCTATGCTCTGGGACGCCGGCTCTATATTGCCTACATGCAATCTCGCATTTCCCGCAAAGACATTCACGCCCTGTTTCGTGATCCTCTCAATAGACCGCTTCGTCCGTTAGAATGTTATAGGGAGCTGCATCTCCTGTAATTGTCATTTGTTCATCAAAACATGACTGAAGAACAGATCCGAGCCATCTTGGAAGAATTCAAAGCAGGAATAATCTCCAGCGCCGACGCTTTGCACCGTCTGCGTACACTTCCGTTTGAGGATCTAGGATTCGCAAACGTGGATCATCATCGCATGCTTCGACAGGGTTTTCCGGAAGTGGTATTCGGCATGGGCAAGACCGTCGATCAAGTCGGAAAAATTGTCGAGGCCATGTACAAAAACAAACACAACATTCTGGTTACACGTACAACTCCGGCTCACTTTGAACGCGTGAAGCAAATCGCGTCCGAAGCCGAGTTCTACGACAACGCAAGGGCGATCGTGATCCATAAGACCAAGGAGATTTTGGGCAAAGGCACTGTGATGGTTGTTTCGGCCGGTACGTCCGACATGGCCGTTGCCGAGGAAGCAGTTGTCACATTGAAGGTCATGGGGAACGAAGTCGATTCACTATACGACGTCGGCGTCGCTGGTCTCCATAGGCTGCTGGACCGGCGCGAGCGTCTCGCGAAGGCGCGTGTCATCGTCGTCGTTGCAGGTATGGAGGGAGCACTGCCCAGTGTCGTGGGGGGACTCGTCTCTGTTGCTGTTATTGCAGTTCCCACGAGCGTGGGCTACGGTGCCAGCTTTAACGGGGTCGCCGCACTGCTCGGTATGCTGAACAGTTGCGCTTCAAACGTTACTGTCGTCAATATTGACAACGGTTATGGCGCGGCTGTCGTCGCCAGCTTGATAAACCGTCTATAAGCTCGCATGGATTTCTCGCTCGCCGCCCTTGAATATTACCGATTGAAAGACCTGGTTGGCCGCTATATTTCGACTGAGGCCGGGAAGTTTGCGCTGGATGACCTTGCGCCCATAGCCGATGAGCAGAAGCTCGAATCCGAACACGCGATTACAGCCGAAGCGATATCGTATCTGCGAGAACATCGTGTGCCTTTCCAGGATATTGCTTTGCTTGGGCAGGTACTCGAGAAATTGTCGGTCGAAGGCGTCACGCTGGAAATCCCTGAGATCGAGGCGATCCAGGTCTTTGTAGCGCAAGTGGAAGGGCTGCGCGTCCGGTGGAAAGAAGACCGAGAAAAATTCCCGAAGCTTGCGCAAACCGGGCAGCGGCTTCCTGATCTTCGGGAACTCGGGAAGCATCTTGGGCGCGCGATTCAAAACGGTGAAGTGGACGACAAATATAGTCCCGAACTGGCGCGGATCCGTAGGGCTCTCTCAGCGGCACGTTCCCGTCTGACTGAAAAGCTGGAAAGGATCGTTCGAAGCCCCGCTTATTCGCCGCAACTACAGGAACAAATCATCACAATTCGAAATGGACGGTTCGTGATTCCCATCCGAACGGAGCAGAAGCGTAGCGTGGACGGCATTATTCACGGCAGTTCCTCGAGTGGAGCGACTGTGTTTATGGAACCCCTTGCCGTTCTCGAGATGAACAATGAACTCGTCCGGCTACAGGATGAAGAGAGAGTCGAAATCGCCCGAATCCTCGCCGAACTGACGGTTCTGATTCAAGCCAGCACGGCGCAACTGCAGCATGCGTGCTCGCTTTCAGCGTACATCGAGCTGGTCTTCGCGAAAGCGCGTTTCGCCCGCGATTTCAACTGTGTGAGCCCGGCCTTTTCCCAGGGCTTGCTGCTCAGCCTGATTAACGCGCGTCACCCGCTGTTGGAAGATAACCTCCGGCGTGAAAAGGGGTGTGTGGCGCCTGTCTCTCTGGACATGGACACGAATCGGCGAATTCTGGTGATTAGCGGTCCGAATGCCGGAGGCAAAACAGTGGTTCTCAAGACCGTTGGTCTCTTCGCTCTGATGGCCCAGTCCGGCATTCCTGTTCCCGCTGAGGAAGCGACCTTGCCGGTATTCGACCGCATCCTGGCCGACATCGGTGATCAGCAGTCGATTACAGATCATCTCAGTACATTTTCAGCGCACGTTCTGGCCATAAAGTCGATGATCGAATCCGCAACGGTCCGGTCGCTCGTGTTACTTGATGAAATCGGAAGCAGCACCGAACCGGGCGAGGGTGCTGCTCTTGCGCGTGCCGTTCTCGAAAAATTCCGCGAAATCGGCGCCTTAGCGATTGCCACAACCCATTACAACCGGTTGAAGGTGTATGCGGAGACGACGCCGGACGTTGCCAATGCGGCAATGGAGTTCAATGAGATCACCTTGGAACCGACCTACCGGCTGATTCACGGTCTGGCTGGGGCGTCGAGCGGATTGAAAATTGCAGAGCGGCTTCAGTTGCCCCGGCCCGTGCTGGAATCGGCTATCGGCTATCTGGATACGGCAGACCTGGAAGCGGCCCACTACGTCGAGGAGTTGAAGCAGCGCGTGACGGACCTCGAACACGAAAAGTTTCGGCTCGAAAAAGAACGTCAAGACTTTGAGGACTGGAAGCGAAAAGAACTCGATCAGCTGACGGAGCAGCATAAGCAGGAAATCGCGAGGGTCGAAAAGAAACTCGAAGGCATCGTTCGGGAAATGTCGGAGAAAGCTTCGCGGGAGTTGGAGTCGGCCGGAGAGGAATCGGTCAAGAAGTATCAGAAGAAGCTGGCGAACGTGAAGGCAGAGGCCGCCAGAGAGCTGAGCAGAGAGAAGGAGAAAATCGGGCCAACGTCGAAATTGGCGCCCTCACCCGCCGCGCTTCCAGCGCGGCGCCGTCTCCCAGAGGCGGAGGGGCAAAGGGTACGGGTGGTATCGTTGGCGGTTACGGGCACAATCGCATCGATTAAGGATGGAGAAGCCGAAGTCCTTGTGGGGAACATTAAGCTCCGAAGGCCGGTGGATGATCTCGAAGTCCTCCAGAATGTGGGGCTGAAGCTTCCCCAACACGTTCAGCTGAACATCACGCCGAAGCAACTGGAAAAAGCCGAAATCAACCTCATTGGACTGAAGGTGGATGAAGCCCTGGATATCGCGGACAAGTTCCTGGACGACGCTTTTCTGGCCCAAGTTAATCCGGTCCGGATTGTGCATGGAATGGGTACGGGTGCTTTGCGCCAGGCGATTGCAGGCTGGCTCACCAAGCACCCCCATGTCAGCCGTTTTGAGTCCGCTCCCCACTCGGAAGGCGGCCGTGGCGTCACTATCGTGACGTTACGGGACTAATTTAGGCTTGAAATTTTTCGGTCAAAACGTATAACTTATACAATTTCGTTTTTTTGACTCCCACGGCAGCCTAATGAACCACTTTACCGAAACCGTTCGTCGTTCTGCCGATATCGTCCGAGTGGTTTCGGATTATATGAGCCTGAAAGGCGCAGGGAGCGCATTCAAAGGGCTGTGCCCGTTTCATTCGGAAAAAACACCTTCGTTTTCAGTCCACCGAGAGAAACAAATATTTCACTGTTTTGGTTGCGGTGCAGGAGGCGACGTCTTCGCATTCGTCATGCTGGCCGAGAAAGTTTCCTTTCCTGAAGCCGTGCGTATCGTCGCCGAGAAATGTGGCGTTCCCATCCCGGCCGTCCCGGGGCTGGAGGACCAAAAATTCGAAGAGCGGCAGCAACTTTTTGAAATTTATGAGCGCGCTGCATCGTATTTCCATCAGAAGCTGTCAGCGGATGAGGCGGCTCCGGCAAAGCAGGTTTTGGAAAAGCGGCAAATCCAGCCGCAATACGTCGAGCGATTTCGCCTCGGGTATGCGCCGGCAGCCGGATTGTTGAACTATTTACGGCTCAAAGACCCCTTGGACAGTGGCTTGTTTGTTAAAAACGACACTGGAGAAGTTTACGACAGATTTCGCCGCCGGCTGATGTTTCCGATCTGGAACGAGAGAGGTAGGCCGATCGGATTTGGAGGGCGGGCCCTGGCTGCCGACGCTCAGCCAAAGTATCTCAACTCGCCCGAGTCGCGATTGTACTCGAAGTCGAATGTACTTTACGCGCTGCATTTCGCACGGGACGCGGCTCAGAAGGCCGGCCGCCTTGTTGTTGTCGAGGGTTACTTCGACTGCTTGAGTCTGCACCAGGCAGGAATCGAAAACGTTGTGGCATCCTGCGGTACGAGTTTGACCCAGCAGCAGGTGGCGATCATGGCTCGCTATGTGCCCGAGGTCGTGATGAACTACGATCCGGATGCTGCGGGTCAGAACGCAATGCGCCGCTCGATCGATTTGCTGCTTGCGAAGGCCTTGCGAATTCGAATCCTCAAACTGAGCGGGGGGTTGGACCCGGATGATTTCGTCCGGAAAGAAGGCGCTGAAGTTTATAGACGGCTATTGGCAAATGCCCCTTATTTCTGGCAATACCTTATGGCCGAGGCCGCACACCAATACGATTTGAAGGAACCGGCCATGAAGGCGGCTGCCGTCCACGATGTCGTCGAACACGTCGCAAAAATTCAAGACCGTATTGAACAACTCGAAGTCGCGCGCGCTGTGGCTGAAGGATTTAAGGTTCCGGAAAGCGCGATTCTGGAGCGGCTGCGCTTGACACCACGGCCGCCGGATATCCGTCCGGTCGTCCGCAAAAGAGGCGTGATCGAACCGGAACGCAAACTGACGCTCGCGGAAAAGCAGTTAATACACGCTCTGATGCAGGCGCCCGAAATTGCAAAAGACTTGCGGGCCTGCTTCGAGGGTGAGTTTTTATCGGAAGTCTGGTCGGCGCCGGTGCTCCGAAATATCGTCCATAACCCCGGCGGAAACGTCGAAAACGCCCTCGAAGACATCCAGGATGAACAACTTCGCAAGGAAGTGCGAGCAGCGCTCCTAGAACCATTTGGCCGTATTTCCGGCGATGAAGTACTGGCTTCTGTCAAGCGACTCAATGATGCCTATCACGTCAAAAAGATAGGGGAGATCCGTGAAGTGCTCAAACAGTACAGCGGATCCGGTGGCGCCCCTCCCGAATTGGTCCAGTCGATGGAAAGGCACATGAGAATAATCGCTGAAAAAAGCCGTGCGGGAGGCGTTTAAAGCTTGAAAAGACGAAAGAGCCGCTTATTAGTGAATAAAGGCATGAACAAAGGCAATCAGAAGAAACAACAACACCCTGCAGGCGCCGAAGTGAATCCAAAGCGCTCCGCCGCCGTGGCTGTAGAAGAGTCGTTGGGCGGACTCGAGGAAAAGTACGACGAAGTCCAGAAGCTCATCGATATCGGAAAGGAGAAAGGATACCTCCTTTACGACGAAGTCAGCGATCTACTCCCTCCCGAAATCAGCGCGTCGGCCGAGGATCTGGACGACCTATTTTCGGCGTTTGGGACCGCCGGTATCGAAGTGATCGATACCGACGACCAAAGCTTTGCCGGACTCGACAAAGTGGCCGGTGCAAAGAAATTCGAAGAACAGCCCGAAGATATTGAACTGGACCTGACGCCGGGGGCTCTGGAAAAGACCAACGATCCCGTGCGCATGTATTTGCGCGAGATGGGAACCGTGCCATTGCTCACACGCGACGGTGAAGTCGAGATCGCAAAACGCATCGAGCGGGGACAGATGACGGTTTTGAAGTCGCTCTCTCGTTCCGCCGTCATTGTTCGGGAGATCATTGCGCTCGGGGACCAGCTGATGACGGATCCCAGCATCATCAAGGACATCCTGCAGTTCAGTGACGAGGAACTCACCGACGAGAAGATCGAAGAGAAACATCAGGAAACGCTGGAAATCATCGAGCAGATCAATAAAACGTATAAAAAGGTCAGCCAGCTCCGGGCAAAACTCGAGACGGTCCCCAAAACCAAGAAAGGACCGTACCGCCGTGCTTACTGGAATCTGGCCAGAACCCGAGTGAAGCTTTCGGAGCTTGTTCGCTCCCTGGAGTTTTCGACCTCCGAAAAATTGCGGCTCGTTGGTCTGATGAAGGGCACTGTCGAGAAGATGCGGCCGCTGGAGCAGGAGCTCAGCCGCCTTGAACGCAAAGCGGATCACACGAAAAAGGAGTATCGCAAGGCAATCCAGAAGGACATCCGGCACGTCAAATCGCAGATTGCCGCGATGGAAGATGACACCAAATCCAGTGCCCTCGAACTGAAGCGCACGTTGCAGACCATCATGCAAGGGCAAGTGCAGGCGGAAGTCGCCAAACGCGAGCTGGTCGAAGCCAACCTCCGCCTGGTCGTTTCCATCGCCAAGAAATACACGAATCGCGGACTGCAGTTCCTGGATCTCATTCAGGAAGGCAACATCGGGTTGATGAAGGCGGTGGATAAGTTCGAATACCGGCGCGGCTATAAGTTTTCCACTTATGCCACATGGTGGATCCGCCAGGCCATCACGCGGGCGATTGCCGATCAGGCACGCACCATCCGAATTCCGGTGCACATGATCGAGACGATCAACAAACTGATCCGGACGTCTCGTGCTCTCGTCCAGGAACTCGGCCGCGAGCCTACAAGCGAGGAAATCGCAAAGCGCATGGACATTCCGGTATCCAAAGTCCGGAAGGTTTTGAAGATTGCGCAGGAGCCGATTTCCTTGGAGACGCCGATCGGCGAAGAGGAAGATTCCCATCTCGGCGATTTCATCGAAGATCGCGGTGTCGTTTCACCCGCCGATGCCGTGATCAATATCAACCTGAAAGAAATGACCGAGCAGGTCTTGAACACCCTCACGCCGCGCGAAGAGCGCGTCATCAAGATGCGTTTCGGCCTCGAGGACGGAACCGAACATACTTTGGAAGAAGTCGGTCAGAACTTTGCCGTCACTCGCGAACGCATCCGCCAAATCGAAGCCAAGGCTCTGCGGAAATTGCGGCATCCCAGTCGTAGCCGCCGGCTGCGCGCATTCCTGGATGGGACGGGTCGGGACTGAGGTAAGATGACAATTGAACAGTGAACAATGAACATTTCCTAAAGAATGTTCAATGTTCACTGTTCAATTGTCATCTTCAGGGGCCCATAGCTCAGTCGGTTAGAGCTCCCGGCTCATAACCGGGCAGTCGTAGGTTCAAGTCCTACTGGGCCCACTTGTTAGACGATGAATCACGATTTAAAGCAGCTTATCAGACTCCAAACGATTGACCTCGCGATTCAAGAACTCCGCACCAGAATTGATAAGTTCCCCGGAATTTCCAAGGCTCTCGATGAAAAATTACGCTCGGCCCAGGCCGCGCTGGAGTCCGCAAAGGAAAAGGCCAAGAGCAATCAGAGCACCCGCAAAAAGCTCGAAAGCGAGATCAGCTCCATCGAGACCAAGATTTCGAAATACCGCGATCAGATGATGGCAGTGAAGACCAATGACGAATACCGCGCGCTTCAGCATGAAATCGAGCATGCGCAGAATGCCATCCGGAAGATCGAGGATGAAGTTCTGAACTTGATGATGGACGCCGAATCGTCGCAGGTCGATATCAAAGCTGCTGAGGCGCGATTGAAGGAAGATCAGCAGAAGGTCGATCAAGAACGAACGCAGCTCATCGAACAAAACCAGCGCGATCTGAGCGCTTTGGAGTCCTATTTGAAGGAACGCAAAGGGCTTGAAATCTCGATATCGTCCGACTTGCTGCCACGATACGAGCGCGTCCGCAAGGCCCGCGGCGGAATCGCTGTGGCCGCAGCGCGCAATGAGGTCTGTGAAATTTGCCAGGTCCGGATCCGGCCCCAAGTCTTTCAGGAAATCCGCCCTAACGATCAGATCATCGCGTGCGATGCCTGCCAGCGCATCCTCTATAACCCGGAAAATCTTGATCACCCCTTCGAAGTCGCATAAATGAAGTTGTCCGCGTATATCGACGGAGGCTCGCGCGGCAATCCGGGCGAGGTGGGTATCGGCGTGTACTTTCCCGGCGTTGTGCGGATCGCCGAATATCTAGGCACCGGAACGAACAACTATGCGGAATATTCGGCCCTTCTTGAGGCTCTACGCTTCGCGGTTTTCATGCGATGTCAAGAGCTTCGGGTTTTCGCCGATTCCGAGTTAGTCGTGAAGCAAATCAAAGGCGAATACCAAGTGAAGAATGAAGGCATCCGGCTTCTTCACAACAGCGCCTTACGTTGGATCGAACTCATCCCCCAGTTCTCGATCGAACATGTCCGACGGGAGGACAACAAGGAAGCCGACCGGCTGGCGAATCTCGCCATGGACAGCCGCCGCAACTCCATGAAGTGGGAGGGGGCGCACACCTGAATTCCCGAATTCTGTGGATCGCGATGGGTGTCGTCGCGCTGGGCTTGACAGTTTTTTACATCACCGGCAGCTACTGACTCTCGCCTGGACTAAGCCTTTACTGTACACAACGACTTTCATGCCCTTTAAAATCTACTGTAGCGGTGGTCTGTTTCTTGAGGCTGCGCGCCTTCGCGCTTGCGCTTCGCGGACCGCCGCTACAGTGCATTCGTCGTTTCGAAAGCGTTGTTCAGCAGCCCGCTAGACGGTGCGGAGTACAAAATCATGGTCAAAGGATCAATTCTGTTTCTCATTCTCGTTTTGTCTTCATACGCGCCGGCGCAGGGCGCGCAGAACAACCAGGACCCTGGATTTCCATACACGCCAAGTCTTGATCTCACTGCGATGGACAAAAGCGTCGATGCGTGTGTGGATTTTTATCAGTACGCCTGCGGTGGATGGCAAAGCAACAATCCCATTCCGCCGGATCAAACATCATGGGACGTGTATCGAAAGCTCTATGAAGACAATTTAAAATATCTACGGAGCATCTTGGAACAAGCGGGTTCTCTCGAGGCGGACCCTGATGCGGTTACACGACAGATCGGGGATTTCTACACCGCCTGCATGGATGAGCTGACGGTGGAAAAACGCGGCCTAGCTCCTCTGAAGACCGACTTGAACGCGATAAGCAGGGTGCGATCAGAGAGACAATTGGCGCAAATTGTGGGCCGTCTGCAACCGACCTACGGCAGCGCGATTCTCTTCCGGCAGGGCTCGACGCAGGATCCCGATAATTCCGAGCAGCAGATCGCGGAACTCGATCAGGGCGGGTTGGGTCTTCCGGATCGCGACTACTACACCAAAGACGACGACAAATCCAAAGAGATCCAAGCGCGGTACGTGCAGCACGTTGAGCGCGTCTTTGAATTGATGGGAGATGACGCCGGAACGGCGAAGAGGAACGCCAGCACCATCATGACTCTGGAAACGCTGCTCGCGAAGGCTTCCATGACCCGTGTTGATCGGCGCGATCCATACAAGCTGAAACACAAGATGAACGTTGCAGAATTGTCGAAGCTCGCGCCGAAGTTCGATTGGGCGGTGTACTACAAAGAGCTGCATTATCCCAGCTTTGAAATCGTCAATGTGGCGCCTCCGGATTTCTTCCGCGAGCTGAACGTGCAGTTAGAGCGTGTCTCGGTCGCAAACTGGAAGGCATACCTTCGATACCGCGTCGTGGACTCAGCGTCGCCGTATCTATCGTCCACGTTCGCCGAGGAGAATTTCAATTTCTATCGCAAATACCTCCGCGGCGTCGAAGACCTGCAGCCTCGATGGAAACGCTGCGTGCAATATACGGACGGCAATCTTGGCGAAGCCTTGGGGCAGATCTACGTCCGAAAAACGTTCGGCCCGGAAGCCGAAGCGCGCACGCTCGATATGGTGCGGCGGATTGAGGATGCGATGAGCAAACGCATCCGGGATCTGGATTGGATGAGCCCGGAAACCAAACAACAGGCTCTGGAAAAGCTGGCCGGCATCCGAAACAAAATCGGTCATCCGGAGAAGTGGCGCGATTACAGTTCGGTTCGCATCACCCGCGACGATTTCCGAGGGAATGTCGCGCGCGCTTCGGAGTTTGAACGCCGCCGTCAGATCAATAAGGTGGGTAAGCCGGTCGATCGCGGAGAATGGCAAATGACGCCGCCCACGGTCAATGCTTATTACGATCCCCAAATGAACGACATCAATTTTCCCGCCGGCGTGCTTCAGCCGCCACTGTTCGATGCGAAACTCGACGACGCACCAAACTATGGCGATACCGGAGGAACCATTGGCCACGAGCTCACGCACGGCTTCGACGACGAGGGGAGCCAGTTCGACGCCAGAGGCAACCTGAAAAACTGGTGGACGAAAACCGATCGCGAGAAGTTCGAAGCGAGAACTCAGTGCGTCGAAGACCAGTACGCAAAGTACGTTGTTGTCGATGACATCCACATCAACAGCAAGCTGACCTTGGGTGAGGATGTGGCAGACCTCGGCGGCGAGATCCTGGCCTATGTTGCCTGGAAATACGCCACGAAGGACAAGCTACTCACGCCCATTGATGGCCTCACCCCCGATCAGCGATTCTTCGTCGGCTTCGCTCAATGGGCGTGCACCAATGAGCGTCCGGAAGACCTCCGTGTCCGCGCGATTACCGATCCACATTCGCCGGCAAAATATCGTATCAACGGCGTGGTCGTAAACATGCCGGAGTTCGCCGAGGCATTTTCGTGCAAACCGGGACAGCCGATGATCAAGCCGGCAAATCAAATCTGTAAGGTTTGGTAAATGATACGGGTTCCCAACGAATGTTCTTTCGCAAGCTGGTGCGCGCCGATGGCTCGGAACTTTTGCCCGCAGGACCTCAGCGTCTCAAAGCTATTGAGGAAGAGCGGCGGCAGCGCGCGCTCCAAAGGAATCAACAAAAATGATCCAATTCGGGGTCAGACGGGTGAATTCGCTATTTTTGAAGTGCAAAAATAGGGAATTCACCCGTCTGACCCCGAATTTTCAGAGCGAAATCGTCCTCCCCACATAGGCATTCGACCAGTGCAGAATCTCGTAACTCTGGCGGAGGCCTTGAACCCAGAACGGATCCGTTCGGAATAGGGCCTCGACTTCGGATTTGCTGTCGGCACGGATTATCCATAACCCGCCGACAGGCGTCGCGTCCGGTTCGGTTCGCAGTGCCCCCGCTGCGAGGATCGCGGATTCGTGCTGCTTCAGCCATTCAAGATGCGCAGGATAGTGCTGGCTAAGAAGGGCCGCCCGCTCTGGTTTGTTCGTGAATCGAGCAATGAAAAGCATAAGTCCGTATTGTACCCGCCCGAAAGGAGCCGCGCCAATCGGTACGCTATAATCATCTGATCATGTCGGACGAAAGTTATAAACATGGAGAAATTGAGCCAAAGTGGCGTGAATACTGGATATCCAACAGGCTGCATGAAGCGCGGGATGAAGATCCGAGGCCAAAGTATTACTGCCTGGACATGTTTCCCTACCCGTCCGGGTCCGGGCTCCACGTGGGCCACTGGCGCAGTTACGTCCTTCCGGATTGCTGGTCGCGATACAAATGGCTGCAAGGCTACAAGGTTCTACATCCGATGGGTTGGGACGCGTTTGGGTCGCCTGCCGAGAACGATGCCATTCAGAAAGGGATTCACCCGGCTGTCGGAACGAAGCGCAATGTCGAAAATTTCAAGCGGCAGCTCCATGAAATCGGCGCCATGTACGACTGGTCCCGCGAGATCAATACAACCGACCCCGAGTATTACAAGTGGACACAATGGATCTTCGTGAAGATGTTCAAGGTCGGTCTAGCCTACAAAACCTTTATGCCGGTGAACTGGTGTCCGAGCTGCAAGACGGGCATCGCTAACGAAGATGTCGTCAACGGGCGCTGCGAGCGTTGCGGTACAGAGGTTACGAAGAAAGAACTCAATCAGTGGATGCTTCGCATCACGCGATATGCCGACCGCTTGCTCAACGGGCTGGAGAAACTCGATTGGCCTGAAAAAGTCAAGACGATGCAGACCAACTGGATCGGCCGGTCCGAAGGCGCTGAGGTCAACTTCACCGCGATCGCGGCCAATGGCGCCGAGCATCCCCTGAACATTTTCACAACTCGTCCTGACACGCTGTTCGGCGCGACATACATGGTCATGGCCCCGGAGCATCCGCTGGTAAGCGAACTGACATCCAACCAACAAGCGGCAGAGGTCGAGGCATACATCGAGAAGGTGAAGGGCGAACGTGATGTTGATCGGGCCGCAAAGACGGAGAAGACAGGAGTTTTCACTGGCGCATATGCCATCAATCCGGTCAACAATGAAAAAATCCCGATCTGGATCGCGGATTACGTCCTGATGGCCTACGGTACAGGCGCGATCATGGCTGTCCCCGCGCATGACGAGCGCGATTACGAATTCGCAAAGAAATTTGGGTTGGAAATTCGCGAAGTCATTTCATCTAAGGAAGGTATCGAGAAGGAGGCGTACATCGGTGAAGGCACAATGGTGAATTCCGGGCGGTTTACCGGAATGCCCTCCGGTCAAGGCCGAAAGGCGATTGTGAGCTGGCTGGAGGGAAAAGGGGTTGGCCGCGCCACTGTGAATTACAAACTTCGCGATTGGGTATTTTCACGGCAGCGATATTGGGGCGAACCGATTCCGGTCGTCCACTGCTCGATCAACTGCGGCCTGGTTCCTGTACCTGAAGAAGATCTTCCCGTGCGGTTGCCTGAGGTTGAACGCTATCAGCCGACAGGCACGGGCGAGTCGCCGCTTGCTGCCATTCAGGATTGGGTGAAGACACGATGCCCAAACTGCGGCGGACCTGCCGAGCGGGAAACCGACACCATGCCGCAGTGGGCGGGTTCTTCGTGGTATTTCCTGCGTTACGCGTCACCCCACGCCGCCGACGCGCTCATCACCGCAGAAGGCAAAAAGTGGCTGCCGGTCGATCTTTACGTCGGCGGCGTCGAACACGCGATCTTACATCTGCTCTACGCGCGTTTTTTTACGATGTTTCTACACGACGCCGGGGTTGTCGATTTTGATGAGCCGTTCCAAAGCTTGTTCAACCAGGGAATGATCACTCACGTCGGCAAAAGCGGGAAGACAGAAAAGATGTCGAAGTCGAAGGGGAATGTCGTGAATCCGGATGATCTTGTCCGCGACTTCGGCTGTGACTCGCTGCGCATGTATGAGCTATTTGTGGGGCCGCCTGAATTGGATGCCGAATGGAGGGATACCGGAATTGAAGGCGTGCACCGTTTTCTAAAGCGAGCCTGGCATTGGGTATTGATGCACAACGGAGCTTGGACTGCCGCGCCTTCAAAAGAAATGCTGACTCAACGGCACTTGCTCATCAAGAACGTGACGGAGCGGTTGGAGGCGTTCCGCATGAATACGATTGTCAGTTCATTTATGGAATTTATAAATGAAGTGACGTCGATGAGTCAGCCGCCCGATAAAGAAACGGTCGAGGCGTTCCTGATTGCAATTGCACCATTCGCTCCCCATTTTGCGGAAGAGTTGTGGCAAAGAACAGGACATCACCCGTCAATCTTCTTCCAGAAGTGGCCGAAATGGGATGAGCGTTATACGACGGCGGATACGGTGACCGTAGCGGTCCAGATCAATGGAAAGTTGCGCGGTACGATTCTCGTCAAAGCTGAAGCGCCGGAAGAGTCCGTGCTGGAAGCGGCGAAGAACGATCCGGCCATCACGCGATACCTAGACGGGAAACAGATCCGGAAGAAGGTGTATGTGAAGAACCGGATCCTGAACTTGGTCGTAGGATAATTAGCCACAAAAAGGCACAAAAATCAGAAAGGTCTTCTGTGTGTTTTGTGCCTTTTTGTGGCTAATTCATTCCCGCCAGTGCGAGAAGCACCCCCATCGCGATGTGAATTCCTCTCACGCTTGCCGTCTTCTCGACATCGATCCATTCATCGAGCGTGTGATTTCGCGATCCGGTGCCCCCGGACTCCAACGTAATCGCGGGAATACCCATGCTCAGGGGGATATTGGCATCGGTACTGCTGAGACCAAAAGTGGGGACCATTCCGAACGCCCGAATGACCGCGGCCGCCGTCTGAACAATCGGAGCGGCCTGGAAGATCTCGCCGAACGGCCGGTCTCCTATCAATTTGACATCGATTTCGATTTTGCCCTGCGATGTCGATCGGGCGCGATTTTCCTCCTCGACGGCCTCATGCATGAGCCGCGTGAAGTTTTCAACAGCCCTGTTGAGTTCTTCTTTTGTCTCAGAACGGATATCGACTTCCATCCAAGATTCAAAAGGAATCGAGTTTACCGAAGTTCCGCCACCCACCACGCCGACGTTGTAGGTGGTCTTTGGTCGTTGGGGTACCTGCATTTTCGAGAGCTTTGCAATGGCATTCCCGAGCGCGTATGCCGGATTGACGAGACCAAACGATCCGAAACTATGTCCGCCCGGCCCCGTGAAGATGACTTTGAACCTCTTGCTGCCCATTCCCGCGGTCGTGATATCGCTGCCCCAGCCAAATGGATCAAGAGAGATGAACATCTTGATTTTGTCTTTGTACGGCCCTTTTTGGAAAAGGTACTTCATTCCGCGCAGATCGCCAGGGCCCTCTTCGCCCACATTCGCAACGAAAAGAATGTCACTCGAGGTTTGAATTTTGGCTGAATCCATCGCGCGAACGATTTCCAGCAGCACCGCCACCGCGCGCGAGTCATCGCCCACTCCCGGCGCATAGAGCTTGGATCCTTCGCGCCGGACCTTGACGTTTGTTCCTTCCGGAAATACGGTGTCGAGATGCGCGGCGATTGCGATCAAAGGGCCGGTGCCGGTGCCTCTGCGAAGGCCGATCACATTACCTTCGGGGTCGATTTCGACGTCGCTCAACCCGCTCTGGCGCAGCATTTCCATGAATACCTTGGCGCGTTTTACTTCTTTGAAAGGGGGTGCTTCGATCTCGGTGATCTGGATAGTCTCCCGTACGAAACGATCGTGATCTTTGGCGATAAACTCCTGGGCGGCCTGAAATTTCGGATCCGCCAGGACGCGTTGAACATTGCCGGTTTGAGCGGACGCCGCTCCTCCAATGATAGCCAGCAGCAGAGCAAGCGTCGCAGTTCTAGGTGCGATCCTGGAAAACAACTTTACCCCCTACAATGGTTCCTACCGCTTTCCCTTTCATCGGCCAGCCGTGAAATGGAGAATTTCGGCTTCGGGACCGCGACTGGTTCACATCAAACGTCCAGGTTCGCTTTAGGTCCAGGATGGTCAGATCTGCAGTACTCCCTTCGAAGAGTCCCCATGGCACAACTTTCATGATCTTCTGGGGATTGATAGAGAATAATTCGATCAACCGCGTGATGGGAAGCGGAAGCTTCGTCAGGGCCAGGCCAACAGCGGTCTCGAGGCCGGTGATGCCGAATGCAGCACGGTCGAATTCGAGCATTTTTAAATTAACGTGATGCGGCGCGTGATCGCTGGCGATGGCGTCGATTGTGCCGTCGGAGATTCCCTCGACGATTGCGGCAAGGTCGTCGGAGGATCGAAGGGGCGGATTCATTTTGGCATTGGTGTCGTAATCGGCGACAGCCGAATCCGTCAGGGTGAAATGATGCGGAGTCACTTCGGCCGTGATACGCAATCCACGGCTCTTGGCTTCCCGCACTCTCTCGAGCGATCGCCGGGTGCTCAGATGAGCCACGTGATATTTGCTGCCCGTCATCTCGGCAAGAATCAGGTCGCGGCTCACCATCGTTTCTTCCGCTGCGGCCGGGATCCCTTTCAGGCCGAGCCGGGTGGAGTAGACGCCTTCGTGCATCACGCCGTCCTTCGCAAGGTGAAGATCTTCGCAGTGCTGGATCACGGGCATATCGAACATGCCCGCATACTCCAGGGCGCGCCGAAACAGTCGAGCGTCCATCACGGGTTTCCCATCATCGGAGATGCCGACAATACCCGCTTCGAACATTTCGCCGATTTCCGCCAACGTTTCGCCTTTCTGCTCCTTCGTGATGGCGCCAATCGGGAAAACACGGGCCGGTGAGGATCGCCTCGCCTCAGAGATGATGTAGTGCGTGATCGATGGGTCGTCGTTTGGAGGTTTCGTGTTCGGCATCGCTGCTACCGCTGTAAATCCGCCCGCTACGGCCGCGCTGCCGCCTGTTGCGATCGTTTCTGCCTCTTCTGTGCCCGGCTCGCGCAAATGTACATGAATATCGAAGAATCCGGGAGCGACAATGAGTCCGGTTGCATCGAACACGGGAATCTCGGGGACAGTGGCACTCCCGATCGATTGAATCTTGCCGCTACGGATGACGATGTCGGCAACGGCATCGACTTTTCGGGCCGGATCGACGAGCCTGCCGTTTTTCACGACGAGGTCCATTAGCTCCCCAACAGCAAAAACAGAATCGCCATTCGTACCGCCACGCCGGCCGACACCTGATCAAGAATGACGGAGTATGGCCCATCCGCAACGTCGGTTGCGATCTCCACACCGCGATTGATCGGACCGGGATGCATGATGATGACGTCCGGTTTGGCGCGCTCGGCCCGCTCGCGCGTCAGGCCGTAATATCGGAAATACTCGCGGACGGACGGGAAGAACGATTCGCTCATTCTTTCAAACTGCACGCGCAGCATCATGACAACGTCGGCTTGCTCCACCGCTTGTTCCATGGAATGCGTCACGTGAAGGAACTCACTGCGATCGCAGACAATCTTCTCGATCCCGGGCGGCATTAAAGTCGGCGCCGAACAAAGCCATACTTGCGTGCCGAATTTCGTCAGCAGATGGACATTCGAACGAGCCACGCGGCTGTGCGCGATATCGCCGATGATGGCGACTTTCAGATCGTTGAGCCGGCCTTTTCGCTTTCGAATGATGTAAGCATCAAGCAAAGCTTGGGTCGGATGTTCGTGCGCTCCGTCGCCGCCATTGATAATAGAAGCGTGGGTCAGCCTGGACAAGGTGTGTGGCGCGCCTGAAGCCGAGTGGCGGATGACGACACAATCTGCGGCCATCGCATCAAGCGTCCTTGCCGTGTCGATCAACGTTTCGCCTTTGGAAATGCTGCTCGTCGACGCCGAAATATTCACAACGTCGGCCGACAACCGTTTTCCGGCGATTTCGAACGACGTTCGGGTCCGTGTGGACGCTTCGAAGAAGAGGTTGATGATGGTTTTGCCGCGTAAGGTCGGGACTTTCTTTATGGGTCTTGTGGAGACTTCTTGAAAAGACTCGGCGGTGTCGAGAATTTCTAAAATCTCTTCGCGACTGATGTCCTGGATTCCGAGGAGGTCCTTCCGCTTAAGCATGCGATAAATCCTCTCCCTCTGGGAGAGGCCGCGGCCGCGAAGCGGCCGCGGGTGAGGGTTCAAGATTTGCAGGACCTGCGATCGTCACCCGGCTACACTTTCTCCATGACGTAGATCGCGTCTTCGCCGTCGATTTCGGTCAGCTTTACTTCAACTACCTCATTGTCTTTGGTGGTGATCTTCTTTCCGATGAACTTGGCTTCGATCGGCAATTCGCGGTGGCCTCGATCGATGAGCACGGCAAGCTGAATCGTCCGCATGCGGCCAAAGTCGCACAAAGCATCGAGGGCGGCTCGAACCGTGCGGCCGGTGTAAAGAACATCGTCGACGAGCACCACGTCACGGTCGTCGATGTCGGGCGGCACTTCGGTTTTCTGCACGACAGGTTGCGACGCAACACGCGTCAGATCATCGCGATACAGGTTGATATCGAGCGTGCCGATTTGCGGTTCCCGTTGAATCTTTTCTGCCATACGCACAGCGATTCGCCGCGCCATCGGCACACCGCGCCGCTGTATACCAATGAGCACGACCGGGCGGCCGTTGTTTGCTTCCAGGATCTCGCCGGCGATCCGCTCCAACGTGGCGTTCACTTCAGTGGACTTCATCAGTTGATAATTCAGCTTCAAAGACATGACGGATCGAGATTATATGCTAGATTGAATCAATATGAGTGAGGTCGATCTCAGCATCGACTTGGCTGGACTCCATCTCAATAATCCAATCATTGCGGCAAGCGGAACCTTCGGATACGGCGAGGAATTCGAACGATTCACGGAACTTTGCCGCATTGGCGGCATTTGCGTCAAAGGAACATCGGCGCGGCCAATGGACGGCAATCTTCCCCCGCGCTTGTTTCCTACCGCGTCAGGTATGCTGAACTCCATCGGCTTGGAAAATGTCGGTGTCGACGCATTCATCCGCGACAAGATGCCGTTCCTCCGAAACGCGGGTTGTGCCGTATTCGTCAATGTGTTCGGTTTTAACGAAGACGAATATGCGGAAGTTGTCGACAAGCTCAACGCGTGCGAAGGCATCGCCGCCTACGAACTGAATATCTCCTGTCCCAATACGAAACACGGCGGCATGGTTTTCGGGCAGAGTCCACAGCTGACCCACGAGCTGACCAAAATGCTAAAGGCGCGGTCGCGGCGGCCGGTCATCGTGAAGCTATCACCTAATGTCACTGACATTACGGAACTTGCGCGGAGTGCTGAAGACGGCGGCGCCGATGCGTTGACCGTCGCCAATACTTTTCTGGGCATGGCAATCGATACGGACACATTCAGGCCCCGCATCCAAACGATTACAGGCGGCCTTTCGGGTCCGGCAATCCGGCCAATCACTCTCCGCATGGTTTACCAGTGTTCCCATGCAGTGAAGATTCCCATTATTGGACTGGGCGGGATCACGAAGACCGAAGACGCGGTAGAGTATTTACTTGCCGGCGCCGGCGCCGTACAAGTGGGTACCGCGAACTTTTACAATCCGAATGCTCCATTGGACATCCTCAGAGGTCTGGACAAATTTTTACAGTCCAAGAGATTGAAATCGGTAAGCGATCTGGTCGGGAAGATGAAGCAATGAACCGAAAAGTCATCGTCGCTTTGGATGTGAGTTCACGTGAAGAGGCTCTTCAACTCCTCGAACAACTGCGCGACCTCGCCGGAATGTTCAAGGTCGGCAGTCAACTATTCATGTCTGCCGGTCCGGGAATCATTCAAGAGATCATCGGCAAAGGCGGCAACGTTTTTCTCGATCTGAAGTTTCACGATATTCCGAATACCGTGACGCAAGCGGCCGTCGAAGCTGCCAAGCTGGGCGTCTCGATGATGACCGTCCACGCCGCAGGAGGCCGCGTGATGATGGAAACAGTTGCCAAAGAGCTTGCGCAAAATTTCGGTGACCGAAGGCCGCAAGTCGTTGCCGTAACCGTTCTGACCAGTCTTGATACTCGCGCCTTATTCGAGATGGGCTTGGAACACCCGTTGGACGAACAAGTGCAGAAACTCGCGCTGCTTGCCCAGCAGTCCGGCATTGACGGTGTCGTCTGCTCACCGCGTGAGATTCAATTCGTTCGGAAAGTCGTCAATCCGCAGTTCAAGATCGTCAGTCCCGGGATCCGCCTCCCCGGTCAATCTCTCAGTGACCAGCAACGTGTCGCCACGCCGCGCGAAGCACTCTCATCCGGCGCCGACTACATTGTCGTGGGCCGCGCCGTGACGGACGGGCGCGATCCGCGCAGTGCGCTTCAGCGGCTGCTGGAAACGTTGTAGGTGCCTGGCACGGCGATCGGGCAGGTTGGGGTCACAACGCGGAGCTGCACTCGTGGCATAATGCAGCGATGCCGAACCCCCAACGTCTCGATCGGTTGCGGTTCGAAGACGCCTTCAATGACTTGTATCGCTTTATCCGAACTGTCTATGGATATGGTGGAAGCGGTTTCTTCACGCGCGGAGCTCGTTTGGATTCAAAACGGATTTAAGCCAACCAGGGAAATTCACGTTGCCAGGTCCTGGCGCCGTCCTAAAACGCCAACTCTTTCAGATCGTCGACGCGCTGAATGAACTTCAATTGCCGCATATGGTAATCGGGGCGTTCGCCTTAGCCGCTGATATCTGTGGTTTCCTTCCGCCGAGGACTTGCTGCTTCAAAAACTGAAAGTGGGCCGCCCTCAGGATCTGGTCGATGCCGAAAGCATCGTGTCGCGGATGCAGGGAAAGATGGATCGCCGCTATCTGGCGCATTGGGCGAATCGGCTGGGCATTAGAGCGGAACGTGCGCACGTTCTGCGATAGCAGTACAGAACCGAATGTTCCGGGTCGCGACTTGGCCGCGGGAAGGAGTACGAAATCGCAGAGGCCGTTGTGTTCCTTACGTCCGACGAGTCGAGCTACATCATAGGCGAACTGTTCGTCGACAGCGGCATGATCCAGGTCTGCGGAGGGCTCGTGACAGGCATGCCGGTTTCAGTGGTCATTTTCCTGGCAACGCTGCTGGTTACGGGTACCGCACGGCACGTCCGGCTGAGATGATTCTCGCACGAAGTCTGCACATCGCATCTGCAAGACATATCCGTTGTGCAAGCATGCACCTTGGACTCCTCGCCAGCACGTCGAAGTGCATCATCGGTGTCACCCATCGAAACCCTGGATCCGTTCTGGAAGCCTGCACGTCCATGGTGCGAACCTGGACGTTGACCTACAAGCCGGCGCACCGTTCCGCGAACCCGCACGTCTCACGCGCATGCGTGGATCTGCCGCATGCAAACGAGCAGGGGCCTGGTGCACGCATGCATGTCAATGAGCATGCATGCACGAGCCTGGTGACGCACGCACGCCGATGAGCAGGCGTGCACAAGACCGATGCATCTATACACGCCGATGAACATGGGCTGCCCGGAACCAGTGTCCTTCATATCCTTGGCCGCGATAGATATGTGACATGTTTAGTCGAGCAAACTCATCGTGACCACCCGGCAGGTAAACGAAACCTTCTTGCTTGGAGGATCGCAGTCGTAAAAGACAAGATACGCGGATAGTATCTTTCGGGGTGCAGGGGCGTTTTTCGGGCGCACAGGAATTTAAACACGGAGGATTGTCGTACAGGGACGAAACAATGGACGGGTTAGAGGCACACCTCGGCGAAGGCGTCCCGCTTGGCCGTCACAATTCGGCGATTTCGAGGTGTCGGTTCCGGCGAGCGGGAGCGACCGGTGGTGGCCGCGAGGGCAGACCGAGACAGTCGAGAATCTTGCGAGCGACGGCCGGATCCTCAATAGCGGCCAGAATACGCATCCGGCCGCCGCAGCGGACATTCCAGCACATCCAAGGGCCCACACGCGTTTCATCAATTCCGCCCATGTGTAATTTCGCCCATGCTGATTGGCGAGAAACTGGACGGGCGCCGGCTCGCCATCAGCTCAGCGGCAGCCCATGCTTCTGTGGCGCACCGAATCCGTTTTTCAGCGACTCATCTAATTTGCAAACGGACTCGTGACATAGTAGCCTTCCCGGCAAAAGATCTCAGACAATCTGTCCGCACGACAGCAATAGCTCTTGGTTTTTTAGGAGGGGCAATGAGTGGATTAGGAAAATACGTTCGTGTAGCGATGGTGATTTCGCTTTTTGTTTCACCCGGCAATCTCTGGCCACAGGCATCGGCTCAGATCAGCGGAACGGCCAAGGATCAAAGCGGCGCCGTACTTCCGGGCGTTGAGATCCGAGCTACTCAAGCAGAGACGGGTATTACTCGGAGCACCGTTACGAATGAAACCGGATCGTACGTTCTGCCGAACCTGCCGATTGGGCCATATAAATTGGAAGCGTCCTTACCCGGGTTTCGCACTTACGCTCAAACCGGGATCGTCCTGCAGGTCGAAAGTAATCCCGTAATCAATGTAACTCTCACCGTTGGGCAAGTTGCCGAGACGATAGAGGTTCAAGCCAATGCCGCACTCGTGGAAACCAGAAGCACGAGCGTAGGCCAGGTTGTGGAAAATACCCGAATTCTTGAACTCCCGTTAAACGGACGCCAGGCAGTCGAGTTGATTGGACTGGCTGGGGCAGCAGCGCCGGCGCCGGTTACGGACGCACAGGCCAGGGATCCTTTTAACAAGGTCGCCTTTTCAGTTGCCGGTGGTTTGAACACAGGAGTGAGTTTCACGCTGGACGGAGCGTTTCACATGAACCCCCAGGGGAATGGGTATATGTCCACGCCTTTCCCTGATGCGCTGCAGGAGTTCAAAGTCGAGACCAGCGCTACAGCGGCCGCAACCGGCGGCAAATCCGCGGGTTCGGTCAGCCTCGTTACAAAATCCGGTACGAATGATTTTCATGGCGATGTGTTTGAATTTGTCCGGAATGGAATTTTCAACGCGCGGAATTCCTTCGCGGTGCGAC
>WNGL01006888.1_pt1 | contig 29601 bp, 25 predicted proteins | sample 5400591 | NCBI WGS metagenome assembly WNGL01 (sample SAMN13153377, study PRJNA577476) | soil metagenome | isolation source: 80 cm soil or saprolite under Garry oak tree replicate 1 | place: USA:California | collected 2016-06-15 | reverse complement strand
CGGCGACCACGACGCTGCTGGACGGGACGATCGCGCCGCTGACACGCGAGATCAGCAGCAGGTGGAAGCGGCTGTTCGCCGACCGCGGCACGATCACGCTCAGCGGCGAGGGCGCCCTATCACGAGACGTCAACGGGCAGACACTCCCGCTCCGGTCGTTCAGCACCGGCGAGAAGATGACCGCGCGGCTCTTGCTGCACCTTCTCGCGCTCGATGCGGCGACGCATGCCGGCTTCTGCTGGATCGACGAGCCGCTCGAGCACTTGGACCCGGACACGCGGCGCCAGGTCGCGTCGCTGCTGGCGGTGACGCCATCGACCAGCGGGGTCCGGCAGATCCTGGTCACGACCTACGAGGAGCCTCTCGTCCGCCGCATCACCAGGCGCATGCCGGAGCAGGCACGGCTCGTCTACGTGCGCGCTGGCTCAGACGGCTGATCCGCTGCAGCTAGCTCAGGCGCCGCGCAGGCAATAGGCCGGAAACTCGGATCTGGCAACCGAGACCTGCGGGTTAGCGCGGATCGGATCAATCCGCCGGAAGAGTCCGCGTGCGAGCCGTGCCAGAACGAGCCCGGACCCGGCCGGACTAGCCCTGCCACGCCGGTGACCGGCGCTGTCGTGCGCGACCCCACCGACCAGGATGAGGCATCCGTCGCTGCACGGTGCCACCCGGCGTTCTCCTGAGGCCGGGGAGAGCTGAGGCCGCAGGCAGAAATGACCGGCCCGAGACGGATCAGAGTGCGGACAACCACGACCGGTCCGCCGTTGTACCTCACCGAAGGCAGGCCAGTCCCGCCGGCCGCGCGACCAGAGAGAGCGTCATGGAACCCTCGCATGACATCTGCCAGATGGGTACCCGGGCTGACTTGCCGCCCCGGCCTGGTATGACCTACGACGTGATTACCGAGGGGGCCGAGCACGAGTGGCACTCGCCCACGATCACCGTCGCGCAAATCCGCGCGCTCGCCGGCTGGGACGTGAGCCAGGCCGTGGTCGAGGTCGACCTTGACACCAGCACCGAGACCACACCCGACACAGCCAAGTCCGTCACGCTCAAGCCAGGCGCCGGGTTCGCCCGCAAGATCCGCTTCACGCAGGGCATCGCGTGAACACACGCAGCGCGGCCGCGCTCCCCGCGCTGGAATTCCAGACCCGCAGCGAACCTGCAACGGCGCCCATAGCCGCGGCGGGCCCATATCAGCAGGCCGCCGGCACAGCCACCTATCGCGCCGCCCGCGGGCACCTCGACTCGCCCGCGGAAAGCCGGCCCGCCCACGCCGGCGGTTGCAACCACACGCCGCAGGGCGAGGAAGAAGCCGACCTGAGCGAGCGGTACTCCCGCCAGATCGCGCTGTTCGGTGCAGCGGGACAGCAACGGCTCGGGGAAGCGAGCGTCGTCCTGATCGGGCTCGGCGGCCTCGGCTCTCACCTCGCGCAGCAGCTGGCGTACCTCGGCGTCCGGCGATACACGCTCCTGGACGGCGATACGGTCGGCACCAGCAACCTGAACCGCCTCATCGGCGCTACCGGTGATGACGTCGGCATCCCGAGGGCCCACGTCGCGGCACGGCTCATCCGCAGCATCCAGCCAGCCGCCGACACGCGTATCGTCGCCGAACGCGTGCCGGATGTGCTGCTCGGCGCCGGAGCGGCCGTGGGTTCGGCGACCGCTGTCATCGCGGGGCTCGAAGAGGATACGGACACCGTGCGGTTCATCCTCACCGAGCTGTGCTCGATCGCGGGAGTGCCCTACGTCGACGCGGTCAGCGGCGTCAGGCGCGCCGGCGGCGACGTGGTGTACGGCGGGCGCGTCGTCGTCGCCGGCGCCGCAGCCGGCTGTCTTTTCTGCCGCGGCGAGTTCGCCCGGCGCGACACCGCAGACCAGGCCGTGAGCCCGCGCGAATCCCGAGCCGGAGCCGCGAGCCACGGCTCGGGCGCGGCCGCGCTGCGCGGCAGCGGGGCATCGGTCGTCACGATCGACGGCGTCGTCGCCTCGCTCGCAGCGACCGAGATCTCATGCCTGATCAGCGGACTGCGCCCGCCTTGCGGGATGCTGACCTACCGGGCCCACGAGGGCATCGTGACCCGCAGCGGCGACCTCCCGACAAGACACTGCCCCTACTGCGACCGCTGGACGGCCAGCAGGCGCCAGCTCATCCCGGATGACGGGTAATCGCAAAAGGCCTGCCGAGCAGAACCAGGACAAACATTCGATGTCTCGGTCTCATGTTCGCCGGAGAGGGAGAGGCGCTATGCGGAGCATGTGGACGGGCGCGATCTGTTTCGGCATGGTCAACATCCCGGTGAAGCTGCACGCAGCGACCGGGCAGCGCGAGGTCGCGTTCCGCCAGGTGCACAAGGGCGATGGCGGCCGCATCACGCTGCGCCGGGTCTGCTCCGCCTGCGGGGCAGAGGTACCCGACGCGGAGGTCGCCAGGGGGCACGAGCTGCCAACCGGCGGCATGGTGGTGCTGACCGACGAGGACCTGGCCGACCTACCGCTGGCCACCGCCCACCGGATCGAGATCCTGCATTTCGCCCCGGCCCACCAGGTCGACCCGGTCATGCGGGCCAAGAGCTACTACATAGAGCCGGAGCCCGCAGGCGCGCGGTCCTATGTCCTGCTACGGGAGGCGCTGGCGCGCTCCCGCAACGTCGCCGTCGCGCATGTCGCGCTCCGGCACCGTCAGAGACTCGCGGTCCTGCGAGCACGGAACGGCGTCCTCGTGATTGAGACCCTGCTCTGCCCCGATGAGGTGCGCGTACCCGAGTTCGCCTTCCTCAACGAGGACATCGACGTAGCGTCGAGTGAGCTCAGGATAGCCGCATCCCTGATCGGCGCGATGACCGCGGACTTCGAGCCCGGTCTCTACCGTGACGGCTACCGCGATGCGCTGGAGGAGCTGGTCATGGCGAAGGCCGGGCGCCGCGAGATTGTCTGGCCGACCGGGGGACAGGAAGTGGCAGGCCGTCCCGCCGGGCTGGCGGACGCGCTGCGCGCGAGCCTCGCGGAGGCGCGGGCCAGGCGGGCCGAGCGCGACAGCGCCAGCGCCTGAGTCACGGCTCGTGCCGGGCGCCACGGCGGCGCCCGTGGCCGCATACGACCATTTCGGCCCGTGCCCGCCGGAGAGCGCATGCTGGGCGTCCGCGGGAAGTGGAATCGGCGCCGGGCCGGAAACCAGAAAAGGGCGCGCTGCGCTGCTCACAATCCCGGGCTGCCCCGAATGCCGCGCGTTCGAGGAGACGAGCGGCTCGCGACGCCCTGGTCGGCGATCCCGGTGCGGTCCTGCTTCGCCGCGAGGTCGCGAGCGAGCGGGAGGGCAGCGGAAGCGGGCATGCACGGACTCCCGGAGCTGCTGCCTCGCCGTCGCGGGACGTTGCTGCGCGCCACGCGCGCCATGTGCCCGATGGCCGCCGCTGGGCAGATCACGATGGCCGACAGCGCGGACTGCCCCGCCGCGATCGTAGCCGCTTGGTCGTCGTGATCGCCTGCCGGAAGTGTGCCAAGCGCTCCCGATCGCGACATGGAGATACCAGACGGCGGGGAGGGCCGTCGTTGCTCAGTCTTTGCACGTGCCCTATGCACGTTGCCCTTTGCACGGTTGCGACATCCTGCCGCACGGTCCAGAGGTCCAGGGTCAGGGAAGGGAGTACACGTTGCGCTGCACCAGCTGGAGGTCACCGTCTGCCGACTGCGCACCCCCACGACCGAATCCGTGGCGTCAAAGTCACCGAAAAGGGGTGGTGCGCATGCCGGATCGCCGTCGCCGTGCTCGCCGACCAAGCAATCGGGCGTGCCGAGGAACCGCGGGCACCAGCGGCCAGCGCGGGCAACGCGCTGGCCGGCTACGTCGACGTAATCCGGCGAGGAGTAGGCCAGGGGCGGACTCATCCAGGTGCGAGGATGCCCGGAGCGGCGGGGGTGAGACCGCTCTGAAGTGGCTGATCTGTGCTCGCCGCGCCGCTGATGCCCGAGCGCGGAGAGCCGCAAATACTCGGCGGTCGGCGCGAGACATGGCCGCGCATGCTTTTACGCGGCGTGATTGCGCGTCTACTTCAGCGTGGCTTGACAGCGGCTTGGTATTGCTCCAGCACTGTCGTCGGGATTCGCGAGCGCTCGCTCACCGCGATGCCCTGTTCTCTCGGCCAGGCCTCGCCTTAGCCCGCCTGGACAGCTTGCCCCAGGCAGCATGACCATGACCGTGAGCAGCCAGCCGATCGGGCCCACCGCACCCAGGGGAGTGCTAGCGCGGGTACTGCGCCGGCGGGCAGTACATGGGCGGGGTCCGGTCCCTCGTGGCCATCCGGTAGATGAGGTAGCTCAGGCCCAGGATGAAGTCCACCGCCACCCAGATGCCGACGACCAGGCCCGCTCCGATGGTGTTGCCGATGCCGTTCGCTGCGTTGTGCAGGCTGCGGACCTGCCTCGCGCAGTCAGCGTAGGAGTTGTACAGGCCGTGCCAGGCACCGTGGGCGCACTGCCGCGCGATTTCATGCGGGAGTCCCGTGCTGGCGGTGTTGGCGGCGTTCAGCCCGCCGACGATGAGCCACACGATGAACAGAGCCTGGATGGCCAGGAACATCCACAGGAAGATCCGGTGCCGCTTCCTTGGCGGCGGGGCCGGGTAGCCGGTCGGCCAGCCTTGCGCCGGGTAGCCGGGTGGCGGATAGCCGGGCGGTGACGGCGGATACCTGTACGCGGGTGGCTGCTGCTCCTGCGGCTGCTCCCCTGGATGCTCGTACTGCTGTGCCTCAGTCGGCCCATTCGGTTCAGGTGGAGTGCTTGTCATTGATCCCCCGAGTGCCTATGGTGACGAGCGCGATGACCAGGATCACGCTGTCGGCTGCACTTCTAGCTGCCGTTGGCTGGCGCTGGCAGCCTGGTACGCCAGGTAGGTCACCCAGGCCGCGAACGCTGCTAGCGCCAGCGAGGCGACGACCCCGATGACGATGTGGATGAACGGGTCTATCTGTCGCGTCTGCTGTGTAGTCATCGTGCTTACCCCCGATAGCATGTCCCTCCTAGCCTCGCACCAGGTGAGACGATTGGCTACCCCTGATGCCCCTGATGCGTCTGATGCGCCTGACCGGTCCCCGTGAACTCGTCGTGGGCGTGGCGCGCAGCCACACTGGCGCGCCCGGGAGTTCGGCGACCTCGCAGAACGCGCCGGCCGCGCCAGCCGGCCGGGGCCTTCGGCCGGGATCTGGAAGCGATTGCCGCTGCTCCGGCGGAATCTGGTGAGGTCCGCGGACGGTTGCACGCGACATTAATCGAACCGTCGGCCTGTTCCTGGCCCATGCCGCTGACCACACGCGATCGCTCGCCAATGACATGAACCGCGATCCGGCCCCTGTCTGGTCGCCGCTGACGCTCTGCCGCGCCGTCCAGGAGTCGACCGTATGGATGTGTCATCTGCTCGATCCAGCGGCCAGCACCCAGATGCGGCTGTGCGGGATCGCGGCGCTGTGGATCGAGGACAGCCGACCCGCCCGCACGGCAGCGTCGACCATCGGAGCCGAGCACGCCGCGGATGTCGACGCGCATCATCAGTTCAAGCTCGCCGAACTCATGGCCGGCGGCTTCGCGATCGACGTCGACGCGAGGCAACGACCCCTGCGAGTCAGGCTCGAGAACGCTGAGGCTCACGTCGGCCTGAATCTCACCCACGAGGTCACCAAGCTGATGCCCGCAGGAGCACCCTCGCCGTACCGGCTCGGCTCCGGAGCAGCGCACAGCCGGCCATGGATGCTGGAACGGAGCGCCACGAGAACCCAGGATGGTCAGCTCATCGGAGAAGGAGCCACCGCAGGCACGGCTGCCCTGACCGTCATGATCTGCATGCGCCTGGGTCACCGCATGGGGAGGCTACTTCGGTCTCGACGTTACCCAGCAGCTACATGACATGCAGTCAACCATGAGCACTTTCGCTCGCCAGGGAATCGCTCTCGCCTAATATCCCCCAGCAGCGCTGTCGGGTGAGCCGTGGGAACGCTAATGGGAACAGCCAGCCGTAGCCGCCCGCTCAGACCCGTACACGGCCGGACACTACCGACCCTGCCAGCGGACGGTGTTCACACTGGTCAGGAGGCGTTTCACGACGTGGTGGCAGGTGTTGGGTTCGAACCAACGTAGGCTGAGCCGACGGTTTTACAGACCTCGCACCAAACACGCGTGACCTGCGCTAACTCCGTGATGTGGGCGAGTTTACGCACATATTCGGCATGATCAAAGAAGGCCGGGTCAACGGCCTCGATAGCACCTCTTGCTCGCGACCTCGTCGCGCCGCGGTCAGCTTCCGACCGCCAGTCACCGAACGTGATGCAGACGATATCGGCCCCGATTGTGGTGTTGCAGGCGCTACTGGTGTTTCGCTGAAATGTTCAGGGACCTGACGGGATGGCTCGCCACGGCTCTGCCGACCGCATTAGACGGTCTGGCTTGATAACGAGTGGCCGCCGGGTCCTGCTGTGGCGTGGCTCGAAAAGGGGCGAGGTCAGCGAGTGGCGCGCTGATGCCGCCTGCCTGGATCGGGACTGCGGGCACCGCCGGTGCTGGATCTCGGAAGCCCAGGTCACCGAGCTCACGGCGATCCTGCGCGGCGGCCGCCGTGACCAGCTCGCCACCTGGCCGAAGGCGATACGCATCTTCGCCCGCCGGGAACGCCCGCACCCCGGCGCCCAACTCACGCTCTTCGAGGCCGGAGGAACATGCTCAGGTCCGGGTCGGCACACTTGTGCGGGCAGCAGGGAAAGTCCTGCGGGGACACCAGCACGACGACGGCTGATTCAGGCATGGCGCTCACTTCCCCTCGAGAGCCACAGCTCAAGGTCGCGGGCTCTCCGGTTAGCGAAGTAATCTATCTTCGGTGGCAGGTTGCCCGGCAGCCAGCTCAGGTCCTCAGTGAAGATGATCTTCTCGGCGGCGGGCTGGTGATCCGCATGGACGTACGGCAGCTCGCCCGCGACCTACGACGCTCCTCAGGTGCCGGCGACGGGAGTGGACCTGGAGTGGGCCTAGTCATCGTGAACGGCGTCATCGTCTAGCGCGACGGCATCTGCTCGACGACGGGTTCCCTGGCCAGATCGTCACTAGCTGAATCTGCCGGACCCTTGGCAGCCGCCACGACGCATCCCCGGCGCTGCAGAAGGCCGCGTTGCTGACCAGCATCCTGGCTCCCGTCATGCAGCGGGCACGGCCATACGTAACGCAGTGTAGCCACAGTGCCTATACGATACGTGCACAATACGATACAGAACGCCGAATAGGAATGCCTACTCGCTCGATAGGTATTCAGTGTGGAGGCCGTGCGTAACGTCCGGTTCGGTGTCCTTGTTGGCCGGGTCTGGAGCTCGCGTCGGCCGTGTCCTGACTCTGGATGGAGCGGCGGGCTCGTCGCATGGAGATTGGGCCACTCGGACAAGCTCGAGCTCACCCGCCGGAGCGCCACCCCGGCGCGGCACCCGAAGCATGCCCGCCGCGGCCCACAGCAGCAAGCAAATCCGCGACCAGGAAATGGCAGGCAGCCCAGCAGGCCGAGCGCGCCTACCAGATCCTCGTCGCCCATCGGCAGCAGAAAAAGCCAGCCACAATCCGCGGTTCCGCTTGAAGATTTCATCCGTGCGCACTGACGCGGCGGTGCGTGGCTTCAAGCGCCTGGCGGACGTCGCCGGGGGTTGCCTTCGAGGCCGGGGCCGTGGTCTTCCTGCGTCACGGCCAGGCGCTGACGCGCGGCTGCCGTGAGAATCTCCAGGTCAGCGTCGTAGCGCCCGGGCCCGATCTGCTCGATGCCCGCAATCCGCGCCGCGACGAGCGCACGATCGGCATGGCCGTCGCCCCGACGCCGTTATCATCGTCCGCGCAGCACGGCGAAGCGATCCCAGTCTCCTTGATCGTTCGATGGGTCGATATGGCTGGCTGGGCTCGGATCGCCGGCCAGCGGATCGGGCGGTGCCGGCGGTCTCCGGCGAGGACGCGGCGCCCTGGCAGCAGCACGAAGTAAGCGGGTGGCCGACCGGCGTCAGGGGCATGCCGGTGCCGGCGGACGGGCACGTCCTTGCCATCCCCGCTGGCCAGGCGGCATCCTGCCGATGTCCTCACGCTGGCCCATCGGCTTCCAGGACCTGCTTCAGCTTGATCAGGTTCTGCGCCACGGCCGCCTTGACTTTCGGGACAGCCAGCAAGGCGATCGGCCTGAGGACGACATGGGAGGGTTCAAGCGCCACGTTGTTGGTGAGCCTCGTCGCGCCAGCTATCGCTTCCAGCAAGTAACTGGTGCTTGCGTGGAAGGGACCGATCTGTCCCTCGACGGCCAGCCGGGTGACCGGCTCGAAGACGGTGACCTCGAAGCCCTCCTCGCTCCTTCTGGGGACGGATCGCAGCTGCCGGTAGGTGGTCCCCGCTCCGACCGGTCCCGGCGAGGATTTGCTGGTCTTCTCGATCGCGTAGTTCCACGCCGGGACGTTCTCGAAGTCCGCGAGGTAGGCGAAGACCTGCGCAGCGGGCCGCTGGATCGTGACGGCGTTCTCGAATGTCTCCATCGTCCTTCTCCTTTCTCAGCTCTCCAGCAGGCGCCGGGCGGCTGTCGGGTCGTGGGCGGGCAGGATGACCAGGCCGGGCATTTGCTTCTTCAGGGCCAGGACCTTGCCGGTGGTCTCGACCATACGGCGCCGGTTCCCCACTCCTGGGATCTGGCCGCGCTGCAGGATCTCGGCGCCGTAGGTGAGGTCCCCGGCCAGCAGCAGCGGCGGCCTGGTGCCGCGGCGGATCAGCAGCGACAGCGAGCCTGCGGTGTGACCGGGAGTGGCCAGCAGCACCAGCGAGCCGTCGCCCATCACGTCCAGCGACTCAGTGAACGGCGTAATAGCCGGATCGGATGCTGGCTCCAGGCTGATCTGATGCCAGTTCAGGCCGGGGAGCTGGATGTGGCTGCGCAGGAAGCCGCGCGGCCCGGGGGCGGGCTTGGACAGCTCGGCCCATTCGGTGGCGGAGACGAGCAGGTCAGCGCCGGTCAGCTCCGGGAGGCCGCCGATGTGATCCTGGTGCAGGTGCGACAGGATCGCGGTGTCGACGTCGGCCGGGGCGTACCCGAGCGTGGCGAGCCCGGCGGTGAGCGTCTCGTCCTCGCCGATCTCGAACCGGGCGAGCCGGTCGTAGAGGAACCCGGTGACGCCGCCGGGGAAGTATGTGTCGTCGGTGACCGAGGCGCGGTCTTGCCCGGTGTCGAACAGGATCAGCCCGCTGGCGTGCTCGATGACGTAGGCGTTGATCGGCCGCGGCGGCGTCCACTGGCGGGAGGTCAGCAGCCACCAGTACATAGGCTTCTTCGTGCCGTACGGGTGTTCCGGGCGGATCTGCACGGTCCCGGTGCTGATGACCGACACCGCCTTCACCGCATCCGCTGACCCGGTCTCGGTGCGAGAAACTGCGATCGAAGCGCTCATCGCCTGAGGCTCCTTTCCGTGGGTTAGCCCGGTGAGCCGGGCCTGACGCAACCAGGGTGCCGCCGCGCGCCAGGCGTGTCAGTGACGTCAGTCGCCGGCCCGGTGACTAAAGTCACAAGTCGGCCGGTTCCCCGGATTCGCCGTGTAGCCGGGCCGCGTCGAGAATCACGACGCTGTCCGAAGAGGTGGCCACCATTCCTGCGACACGGAAATCACGCAGCACCCGGGCCACCACCTCGCGGACCGACCCGACCGCGTCCGCCAGATCCTGCTGCGACACGCGGGCCACCAGCAGGCCGCGCGGCTGCTGCTGCGCGGAGGCCAGATCAAGCAGATGCCCGGCCACCCGCTGCTTCACCGACCCGAACGCGTTGACCGCCGTCTGCTGCAAGGTGTCATACAGCCTGCGGTTCAGCTCCTCCGCCACAGCCCACGCCACCCGGGCATCACGCCGGGCCGCGGCAGTCAGCGCCCGGGAGCTGATCCGGAACAGGCTCGACGGCGCCACGGCCTGGACGCCGACATTGGCCGGCCCGCCCACCAGCACCGCGATCCCCAGCACATCACCGGGCCGGGCGTACCGGACCGTGACCTGCCGGCCCTCCAGCGACGTCATGTACACGCGGATCAGGCCCTGCACCACCAGCGCCGCCCTCGGGGCCGACCCGGCCCGGTAGACCGTCGTGCCCGCAGGATAATCGGCGCGTTCCCCCTCAGACCGCAACCTAAAGACCACCTCCCGCGGCAGCTTTCCCAGGAAGCTGTGCGCGAGGGCGTCATCTACTTCTCGGTCGGCCACCGTCCACGGCCTAGAGCTGGGCGAAGGTGCGGAGAAACGATCTCGTCAAGCCGGCAGTGTAACCCTGATCATGCGCGCGGGAATGGCGCCTGATCCCGGCAGCGCCCGGCGGGGGTGCCGGCCACAGCGCTCCATCCGTAACTCGGCCGCCCCCGAGGAAGTCGCCAATGTAGTCGCCTTCCTGCTCTCCCGCCGGGCGTCCTGGATCACCGGCGCCAACATCGTGGTCGATGGCGGACGGCGCTACCCCAGCGCCAGGCAGTTCGGGCGGGCGCTGATCTTCCGGCCGTAGGTCCGGACGGACAGAATTACCATTATGGGCGCCAATCGCTGGCCCGGCGCCGAGCACCCGCTGACGCGCATATCGAGCCGACCGTGTGCTCGCGATGAGCGAGACCGACATGGTCGCCGTTCCTCCTGATTCCTCACTTCCGGCAGAATTGGTGTGACGAGCGCTGCGGCCAAGATGCCGCCCGGTTACCTGACTGGGAGCAGCGGAGGCGCGGATGCCAGGGCGGCGGGTCCTGGCTGTCGCCGCCCGGCCTCGCGCCGTGACCGGCAGACGTCGGGGTGGTCGGCACGCGGTGACGTCCGCCAGCCTGGCCGGTGCCGGTCAGCTGGGATATCAGCTGTTCCTCGAGCTTGCGTAACTCGCGGCTCGGCCGTGAAGTCGGCGGTCACGCCGATATGGCATGGACCTGGCGTGTGGTGCGCTGCATTACCGCTGGTGTAGGTGACAATGACCGGAGAATGCACGCCGGACACGGGCCGGGCATCGGAGGTGGAGATGGCTCAGAAGGTAACTGTCACGCTGGAAGATGACCTCGACGGCGGGGCAGCAGATGAGACGGTGCGGTTCGGGATCGACGGCGCCGACTATGAAATCTATTTGAGCTCCAAGAATGCCCGGCGCTTCCGCAAGCAGGTCACGCCGTTCATCGAGCACGCCCGCAAGGCCAGCCGGGGACTTTCCCGGCGGGCTGCCCGGACCACGTCCAGCCGGCAGCACAGCGGCGACATCCGCGCCTGGGCCAAGGCTCACGGCATCGCGGTCAGCGACCGCGGCCGGATCCCGGCCACCGTGGCCGAGCAATACCTGGCCAGCGCCACACGACGATGACTGGCGGCCGGGAAGGATCAAGGCTGGCCGCGTGGGTGGAGCGGCTGGACCAAGGCAACCGTAGCAGCGGGCTATTCTGGGCTGCCTCCGGCAGCGCCGTCGAGGGTGCGGGAGCCCGGTCACGAAAGTGTGGCCACCATGCCTATGGCTACGGCTGCTGGCGGGGCGCGCCTCACTATGCTGCTGCATCACGAAGTGCCCATCGGCGAGTTTTCCGCCAGACCCTCTTCCTGTCGCCACTATGATGCAGTCGTTCCGTGACCGCGCGGCCGGCTAGGGCGGCTACGCCTCGTCAGGGAACGGGAGCGCTGCTGCATTCCACAAGCCCGATCTCAGCCAGAGAAAGCTTCCCTGCCGAGTCTGACAAGATCTCGCTGCGCCACCAGCAACCGCCGTTTTCAGAGTCACGATCAGCGGCAATTGGGGACGTTCCTGTGCGGTGGATGAGCCCATGATGATGCAGCTGCTGCGGCCTGTTCGCCGCTGAGGTAATCCTGCAAGAATCGTGGGGTCGATCTCCAGGATCGGCGGGGTTGGGTGTCAGCCCTGCTTATGGAGCGTGGCGACTGTGATGTGGGGCCAGCTGAGGCCGTTGAAGTTCAGCAGCACGAGCTGTGAGTACTGGAGCCGCCGGGGGTGCGTGTCTCCCTGGAGTGTCTCCAGCCAGAATGTGGCGGTGACGCGCGCGGCGACCGCGTTCGGGCCATCGGTGCCGCCTGTCAAGAAGGCGATGTTGGCGGTTCCGCCGCCCGGAAGCGAGGCGTCGCGGGATGACACGTGCAGCGTGGTCGTGGTGGTGATCTGCGGTGAGGGCGCCGCGCGGAGGACGCTATTGGGGTTGTTGACCATTTGCTGAGTAATGCCAGTTAGCCCGGTGCCGCTAGTCCGGAACTGGCTGGGTGTGCTTAGGGTCTGCTCCGGGAAGTCGATCGTCTGGGCCGGGTGGCCGATCGTGAAGGGCTTGATGCTGACATCCGGGATGGAGGGGGCGCCGTCCGAGGGGTGGGCGGTGCCCTGGACCAGGATCGTGGTGCCGTGCGGGATGGACGCCAGGCGCGCCACGGTGCGGGGCTCCTGGGGATCGCCGGTCTTCGGGACTGTGACCCACAGGCCTGGCTCGAAGTGCTGCGGTGCGCTCAGGTTTGCATCGGAGATCTGCTGCAGGTAGTTCAGGCCGGCGAGGCTGATGTTGGGCTGCAGCAGGCCACGGTTGGGTATCTTCACAAGTGCCGGGCCGAAGTCGAGCTGCTCACTGGTCACGTTGAGCTCGAGGAAGCGGTCCTGCCCGCTCGGCTGGAGCGGGTGGGGCCGCCAGATGACATTGAAGCCGTGGCCGGTCCACTTCCCGGCGAGCCCGGCGAGCGGGCCTAGCGGATCCGCCGCCGCGGCGAACGCAGCTGGTTCTCCGGTTGCGGCCGGCGCCGCCGGTTCTTCGACTGGCGGCAGCGGCTCGAAAATAAAGTCTGCGGCCGATTCCATGATTCCCCCTTGACTGAACTGGACCCTAAAAAGTGACCGTGCGCGTCAATAGCCAGGCACTTCCGCGCGGCAACTCATCTGCCTGGGTGGTCCGCGCTCATCGCGCAGCCCGCACCTAAATTTGACTGTTCCTTTAGCAAATAATGGTAGGCCGCCGCAGGTTGATACGCAATGACCCGATTCAGCACCAACCGGCCGCAGCCCTACGGCCGGGTGAGCACGGCTTTGCGGTCCCGTCGGCTGGATCGATCGCGTGCCGTGCTCACGACGCCGAAACGGATGATCCACGGGCGAACCCGCATCCAGCGCGGGCTCGCAGCCCCAACCCGGCGGCCGGCGCGAGCAGCGACACCACAGCGTCGATCGCCCAACCAGCATGAGTCTGCACAGATGCGCATCATCCGCCATGGATGCGTGCTGTCAATCGGCATGTGCGGTCGACTCGAGCCGGTGGCAGCGACTCGCGAGCGCTCCCGAATGACCAGTTATGCGCGGTACAGACCGGCCAGCCTGAGGACGGCAGCGCCGCTCATAACGAGCCTTCCGGTGCGTGGGATTGCGCGAGTCATGTCGTCAGTCAGGACTTGACCTACCTACCGGGCAGCGGTGATCGGGTGGGCTGACGCCCGTAGCGTACGCACTGCCGGACGAGCCTCGCTCCCCTTTCAGCAGGTCTTTCACGGAGTGTCGGGTTGCGCGGGAGCTGGAGCACCTCGCATGATCGATGTCATGGCCAGGAAGGTGTCGGTGGTGACCACGGACGATCTCGGCGGCTCGCCGGACGCCGAGTCCGTCTCCTTCGGCCTCGACGGGGTGAGCTACGAGATCGACCTCGCGGCAGCGAACAAGACCCGGCTGGCAGCCGCAGTCGCCCCGTACCTCGCGGCCGGCCGGAAGGTCATCCGGCGTCGGCGCGCGCCTCAGCCGGCCGCTGGCGGGCGCGTCGATCGCGCGGCCGTCCGGGCCTGGGCCCGGGATGCGGGCCTGGCAGTCTCCGAACGCGGCCGGATCAGCACCAAGGTCATGAGCCAGTACGAGGCCCACTAACACCTGCCCTGCCAGTCGGCAGCGGCCCTTCACCCGAATCGACTGCCGATTGCGGAGCGTGAGAGACAGCACGGCCTCAGCACGGCCGTGATTGCGCCCTACCGCCGATTACGAGCAGTTGGTGACCGCCTCGGTCGCGCAGGTGGGAGCGCGCAGATGATCCAATTCTGAGCGTCGTTCCACTGCGACCAGCAGACTGCCGGTGGCTCTGCCGACTCCGTGGATCAGGAGGGGCTTACCGGCACCCGATGTTGGCGCCGGCAACCAGGTGCTGGAAGTTCCTGCGACTACAGCTCGATACGAGTTCGACTGGCAGCGGGTTCGCGGGTTGCGTAGCGGACGGCTTCTTCGGGGCTCATGGCCCACCCCTCGGCCCAGGCAGACCTCACGGCATCCTCACCGATCGCCAGGGTCGCAGCCGCGCATGGGTCGCTCACTCGCATGACCTCGGCCGGGGCGCCCCCACCGATCCGCTGCTTGATCGCTTCGCAGGCGGCCCACAGCCGCACCGCCCGGTCGTGGTCGCCGGCCGCGCCCTCCAGGTTGGACAGCGGGCCGAGGGCGACGGTCACCGACGCCAAATCGTTTGCCTCCAGCGCCAGCCGAAGCGCCTCGCCGAAGTTGTTGCGGGCTGGCTGGAAGCGGCCCAGGAAGTGCTGCGCCTGGGCCGTGCTCGTCAGGCCGCCGATGAGCCAGAAACGGTCGCCGCGCGCGCGGACGACGGGCATGAACTGCTCGAAGTAGGCCAGCGCCTGCTCGTAGCCGCCTTCGAGTAGGAAGGACATGCCAAGCGTCTGCGTCGCCAGCGCCGCCTGCCAGTCATCCCCCAGCCCCTGCCACAGATCTCGGGCCTGGGCGACGAGCCGCCGGGCAAGTGGCAGGTCGCCGGTCATCATCGGGACAGGCGCGAGGTTGCTCAGGGCATCGGCCATGCCTCGCCGGTCGCCGAGCGCCCTGTACAGCTTCACCGCCTGCTGGTAGAGCTCGCGTGCCCGCCCGAGGTCGGTCTGCCAGTAGGCGATGCTGCCCGCCGCGATCAGGGCTTTTGCTCTGGCGGACCGGGTGCTCGCGTCCGTTGCGCGCGCCAGCAGGTCCTCCAGCCATTGGCGTGCCTCGCGCAGCGCGCCGGTCTGCTGCCAGAACCGCCATAGGGAGGCGGCCATCCGCAGCCCGATCTCCACGCTGGGCGCGTCGCCCCGGTCTGTTGCCCGGCGAAGGGCGCTGCGGAGGTTGTCGGTCTCCACGCGCAGGGTCTCCAGCCAGCGGTCGGCCTGCGGCCCGGTGAGATGAGGCTCGGCGGCCTGGGTCAGCTCCAGGAAACAGCGGGCGTGGCGGCGGGCGAGGGCAGCGGTCGCGCCGGACGCGTCCAGCCGCTCCCGCGCATACTCGCGGATCGTCTCCAGCATGTCGAAACGGAGCTCATCGTCGCCCAACGTCACCCGCTGCACCAGGCTGTGCTCCACCAGGGACTCCAGGCCATCAAGCACCTGCACCCTGAGACCCTCGCCACAGACCTGCTCCGCCGCCTGGCGCGTCCACCCGCCGGCGAAGACCGACAGGTGGGCGAAGAGCCGGGCCTCCTCAATGTCGAGCAGCTGGTGGCTCCAGTCGATCGTGGCGCGCAGCGTCCGCTGCCGCTCGGGCAGGTCGCGGGCGGCTCCCTCCAGCGCCAGGCGGCGGCCAAGGCGCCCGAGCAGCTCGCGTGGCGACAGCACGCGGATGCGCGCCGCGGCCAGCTCGATCGCCAGGGGCAGTCCGTCCAGGCGCCGGCAGATCTCGGCCACTGCCGTGGCGCTGTCGGCCGACAGGCCGAACCCGGGCCGGGCCAGGCCCGCCCGATCCAGGAACAGCTGGACCGCCGGGTAGCTCTCCACCTCCGCGACCGTGGTCTCGTGCGGCTCTGGGATGGGCAACGGGGCCACGACATACTCCCGCTCGCCGTAGATGCGCAGCAGGGTACGGGACGTGACAAGGGCCTTGACCTGCGGGGCCGCCGCCAGCAGGCGGCTCACCACCGATGCGGCCAGCAGAAGGTGTTCGAAGTTGTCCAGGACCAGCAGGCTCCGGCGGTCCCGTAGCTGCTCCTCCAAGGCCGCAACGGCCGGAAGGTCGGGCCCCTCCTTCACGCCCAGCACGCCTGCGATAGTCGAGGGAACCATCTGCGGGTCGCGCACGGGGGCCAGCGGCACGAAGAAGACGCCATCTTCGAACTGCGGGAGGAGGCGGTCGGCCACCAGGACGGCCAGCCTAGTCTTGCCGGCTCCTCCCGGGCCAGCCAACGTGACCAGCCGATCCCGCTCCAGCAGCCCGGCGACTTCCCCGAGCTCCCGCTCCCGGCCGATGAAGCTGGTCAGCTGGGCCGGCAGCGGGCGGCCACGCCGCCGGGCCCACTCGGGCGCACGCCGTCCGGCCGCCGTGCCCGGGGGTGCCGGCCCCGGTGCGGGAGACGCAGCAGGGGCCCTGCCGGGGTCACCGCTGGCCCGCGATGCCGCGGCCAGCCCGGCCGGGGCACCCAGGCCGGGGGCGGCCAGCTGGAACAGCCGGACCGGCCGGTCCAGGTCCTTCAGCCGGCGCTCACCCAGATCGACCAGGCCGAACCCGGGGTCGTTCTCCTCCTCGTCGGCGATGATCGACTGGGTGGCCTCCACACGCGGCGGCGCAGATCCGCGCCGCCCGGTGCACCGCCAGCCCGGTGTACATCCCCCCCGACGGGACCGCGTGCCCGGTGTGGACGCCGATCCGCACCCGCACCCGCCCATCCGCCGGCCAGGCATGGGCCGCCAGCGCCCGCTGGATCGCCAGCGCGCATAGCACCGCCTGCTTGGCCCCGGCGAACGCCACGAAAAACGCATCCCCTTGGGTGTCCACCTCATGACCATCGTGGGCTGCGATGGCGGCGCGGATCAGCCGCCGCTGGTCGGCCAGAACCTGCGGGTAGCGCTCCCGCAGCGCCTTGACCAGCCGGGTCGACCCCTCGATATCGGTGAACAGAAACGTGACCGCCCCGCCCGGAAGCCCGTTCATACCCCGCCCCCATCACGGCTTCCCAGCACCCTATGGCCAGGCCAGCACCCACCACCAGCCCACCCGGCCAGCACTACCTGGGCACCTGCAACCACGACCAACGCCACCGCCCCCAGCCGCCTCTAAGCCTAGGCGCAACTGCCAACCACCGAACTGCAGCCGCCAGCGCGCGCCGCGAAAGATCGTTCGAGCGCCCCCTCCCAACTGAGCGAGCCGGTGACCGACGCGTGGCGAATGTGCGCCCCGCCGCGCTGGCCAGCGAGCTCGGAGAAAGCGGAGACCATCCGGACCCAGAACCGGCCTCAACAGCACCGCTCCCGAAGACCAGGGGGGCTACGGCTGGGCGCCGTAACACCCGTTCGGCGTTAGTGACCCCGCAAAAGCCGACCCATGGGCAAGCGATCAGATCGGCGGTTCTGTGCAGCCGGGGGACGTCGGCAATTGGCGCTTCCGATTAGTGCATAACGAGCCGTCGGCGTGCGTCCTGCTCGAGCGGATGTATTTACGGAGAGTGACGCGGCGCGGTGGCGGGGCCTGGTGCCAGATGTCATTCAGCGCCGGACCGGCCAGATGATCTCTCCGGCGCGGTCTGAGGGGACGATAAGGACCGCGGCCTTGGCCGCCAGTGCCCTGGCCGACGCCGTCTGCGCGGCGGATAGGTAGTGGCGGAATACGTCGGCCGGATCGTCCGCAAGCGGGACGGGCAGTGATCGGCCCATGAGGTCCACGCGGCGGCCCTGGTAGCGGAGCGGATCGCCGGGAAAGCGGCCGAACTTCGAGTGGCCGAAGCCGGCTATGGCCCGCCATCTGGCTGGGAACGGTCCGTCCGTGCGCTCGGCGTAAAAGGACCATACGTCGAAGTCTTTGACGCCGTTCGTGTGGTCGACGTACTGCAAGGCGGCGCCCTGGCACAGGACGCGGCATAGGAGCCGGCCGGCATATCGCCCGGAGCCCCCCGGGCGGCGGGCAAACAGATCCGCCTCGACATCAGCGGCGATGTCCGCAAGATGGCGCAGGTCAGATATCTCAATCCGTTCCATCGAACGGTCGGCGGATGCGGTCACTCGGCCAGACTGCCACACCATGGTCAGATGCACCCGAGCGACACGACCGAGGCCGACGGGAGCGGATCTCAAGACCGGTCACCTGATGCGCCTGACCTCCAGCATCGAAGATCTGCGCACCGAGCTCGGGCTGAAGCGCCAGGAACTGAAGTCGCTGCGCGCCCCGCTGGAGCGGTGCGGCGCGATCATCTCACGCTCACCGCAGGTAGCCGCCAGCGGGGGCACCTGCATTCACGGAAGCTAATCCGCCTGGACCAGGTCTACCAGGGGACCGGCGGAACAGATGCCGACCCCGGCCGGGCGCTCAAGGACCTGCTCGCCGCCGGCGTACGAGCGGCGGTGGTGGCAGCCGAACTAGAGCTGCGGCGCTGCTTGTCCTGGGAGTGGCACTGGACGGGACACGATCGTCCGGCACATATTGACCTCCCGCGATCCTCCGGTTACGGTTTTCGCCAGGTCTGCTGCCGGGTCGTCCGAGTCGCCGGACCCTCAAATCTCATGGGCATCTGGATGCGCGGGCTCTGTGCTCGCGCGCTGAGGCGGAGTGCGAGATGGGCGGACCTGACGACACGACAACTCCCGCGCCCAGCCGTGCCGGCCGTGCGAAGCAGGAAGTCAAGGAGCAGTCGGTCGTCGCCGACTACACCGAGTCGGTCGTGCCGCACAGCTCACGACGGTCGAACTTCCGGATGTTCCTGACGTTCGGATCGATGCAGCTGGTGTTCGGCGCGGTCCTGGTGGGCTACGGTGCCCGGTTCGAGGGCCTGTCGCTCGGCCGGCTGATCGTGGCCATGGCGATCGCGGCCGTGACGATGACCGCGTACTGCATCGGGTCAGCGAACGTCGGCTCAATCGTGGGTCAGACGCACGCCGTCACCACGCGGAGCATCTTCGGCACGATCGGCAGCGCGATCGTCTCCGCGCTGCTGGTCATCGACGGCATGGGTTTCTACCTGTTCACGGTGCTGTTCGTGATCACCCTCGGTCAGGCGCTGCTCGGAACAATCGCGGCCGTGTCCCTGGTCACCGCGCTGCTTGCCTTCGTGATGATCTTTAACAACTACTTCGGCTTCACCGGCCTGCAGCGCTTCGCGCAGTTCGTCGCGGTGCCTGTCATCGTCTTGTGGGGCATCTACGCCACGATCAAGGCGTTCACCTCGGTGTCCGGTCATGCCCTGTCGGCGGTGCCGCACGCGAGCGCCCCGGCATCCATCTTCTTCGTCACCGGCGCGATGGTCGGCTTGTCGACGTGGGGCAACGAGCCGGATATTTTCCGCTATGCCAAGCCTGGCAGGGCATCGTGGTGGAACGTGCCGGCGATCGCGATCCCCTACGTCCTTGGCGCGTTCATCTTCCCGGTCATGGGCTACCTGATCGCGACGCTGTCTGGCCAGCCTGACTTCGCGCCGAGCATCAGGTACTTCGCCAATTTCACGCTGTTCGGGCTGGCCGGGCTGATGATGGTGGTCCTGCTCGTCAATCAGTGGGCGGTCCAGGACGGGAACCTGTACATCGCCATCAACGGCGCGCAGAACCTGCTGTCCCGCATTCCGCGCTGGCGCCGCGAGTACACGGTGATCGGTCTGGGCCTGGCCGCCGCGGGGCTGACGTTCATACTGCCCAGCCTGACCAAGACGTTCAACATCGTCACGGGCATCGGCGCAGTCACCGTGCCGGTCGCCAGCACGATCATGGCCGTGGACGTCTTCGTCGTGAAGCGGCTGTTCGGTCTCAGCCGGCCATTGCACCGGGTCGCCTCGTGGTCGGAGCTCGCGGCGGCCAACTGGCCGGCCATCACCGCGCTCCTGGCGGGTACGGCCGTCGGCGCCTTCACCGGCGGCCTGGTTCCTGGCACACCGGGATTCGGCACGACCTATATCGGCTTTCCGGCTCTGCAAGCATGGGCAACGGGCGCGGTCGTCTATCTGGTAATCGTCGCGCTGATCGCACGCAACCCCAGGGTGAACGAGCTGCTTGGCTACTCGCGGATAGGAAACGACCCCGCGCCGGGGGAGTCGGCGTCGGCGGCCGTTGAATGACTGACGGCTTCGATCTGGTCATCCGGGCGCCTCGTGTTATTTCCGGTCACGGCGAGGTCGCTGCCGCGGTCGGGGTGCGGGAGGGTTCTGTTGCCGCCGTAATGGCGTTGGACCGTGCGGCGGCGGCCAGGAATGTGATCGAGCTGGACTCCTCCGTCGTGCTCATGCCGGGCCTGGTCGATTCCCATGTGCACATCTGCGAGCCGGGCAACACCGAGTGGGAGGGCTTCGCGACCGCGACCCGGGCCGCGGCTGCCGGGGGGATTACCACGCTGGTCGACATGCCTCTCGACACCGTCCCCAGCACTGTAAGCGTGGCTGCCCTGGAGATCAAACGAAGGGCGGCGGCAGGCCAGTGTCACGTCGATGTCGGGTTCTGGGGCGGTGTGATCCCGGGCAACCTCGGTGACCTCGCTCCCCTGCACCGCGCGGGCGTTCTCGGCTTCAAGTGCTTTCTCACCGACTCCGGGTCCGACGACTTCCCCCCGGTCACCGCCCGCGAGATGGAGGACGCGCTGGGCTTTCTCCGCGATCTCGATGCGCCGCTGCTTGTTCACGCCGAAAGCGCGCAGGCCGCGGCGGCGATCCCTGAGGCGACCGGCCCGGGGTATGCCGACTACCTGGCCTCTCGTCCCAGGGGGATCGAGAATCTCGCCGTCTGCCAGGTCATCGAGGCCGCCCGGCGGTCAGGCGGCCGCGCGCATATCGTTCACCTGTCGAGCTCAGATGCGTTGCCGATGATCGCGTCGGCTCGCAGGGACGGCGTCGCCTTGACCGCTGAGTCTTGCCCGCACTACCTGACCTTGATCGCAGAGGAGATCGCCGACGGCGCGACGGCATTCAAGTGCACGCCGCCGATCCGGGAGGAAGCCAATCGCGAGCTGCTCTGGCGCGGCCTCCGGGACCGGGTTATCGACCTCATCGTCTCTGACCACTCGCCCGCCACGGCGGCCATGAAGGAGGTAGCCAGCGGCGACTTCAGCGCCGCGTGGGGCGGCATCTCCTCTCTCCAGCTCGGATTGCCGCTGATCTGGACCGGCGCGCGCTGCCGCGGCTTCTGCCTCGGCGACGTCGCCCGCTGGATGTCGACGCGGCCCGCGCAGCTCGCAGGCCTGCGCAGGAAGGGAAGAATAGCGGTGGGCTACGACGCAGACTTCTGCCTGTTCGCTCCGGACCAGTCCTTCGTCGTCGATCCGGGCGACATCCACCACCGGCATCCGGTCACTCCCTACACGGGCCGCACGCTTGCAGGCGTCGTCCGCGGCACCATACTTCGCGGCGAGCCGGCCGACCCTGCGCATCCGCGCGGGCAGCTGCTCAGCCGAGATGCCGCATGAACCCGATCAGCATGGGCCGCCCTGAACGCGCGCGGCTCTGGCCCCGGGAGGGGACAGCGAGATGAGGATCATTGTCGTCAATGTCAACACCAGCCAGACAATGACCGCGGTGATCGAGCAAGCGGCCCGGCGATATGCCTCCGCGGAGACCCAGATCACCGCGCTCCGGCCATACTTCGGACCCGAAGCGGTCGACTGCAACTTCGAGAGCTACCTCTCGGCCGTGGCGGTCATGGATCGCGTCCTCGCCTACGACGGGCCCTACGACGCCGTGGTGCTCGCCGGCTTCGGCGAACACGGCCGTGACGGGCTCGCCGAGCTGATCGAGCAGCCTGTGGTCGAGATCTGCGAAGCCTCGGCGCACGTGGCGATGATGATCGGCCGGGCGTACTCGGTGGTGACCACGCTCCAGCGCTCCGTGCCCGCGATCGAGGATCGGCTGCGCCTGGCTGGCGTGTGGGATCGCTGCGCATCGGTCCGGGCGAGCGGCATGAGCACGCTCGACGTGGACAACGACCCGGCGGCCGCGGTCCGTGCCGTCGTCGCCGAGGCCGCCGTGGCAGTCGAGACCGACCGCGCGGAGGTCATCTGCCTGGGCTGCGCCGGCATGGCCGGGCTGGAGGAGGCCATCACGACCGAACTGCACGTCCCGGTGGTCGACGGCGTCGGAGCGGCCGTCCGGCTGGCCGAGGCGATCGTCGGCCTTAGCCTGCGGACGAGCAAGCTCTCCACGTACGCGCTGCCCGAGCCCAAGAAGATCACTGGCTGGCCGCTCTCGTCGGCGCTCGGCCTGCGGCCACTGCCCGGCGGGCCGGCGTGAGCGGCACCACGGGCGACCCGACGGACCTGGCCTCGCGGTGGCTGGGCGGTAGCGTGATCGCCGCGAGCGATGAGTCCTTCGGCGACAAGGAGAACCTGCTGAATCCGGCCGAGGCAGCCTTCGAGCCCGGCCGGTACGGCAACCGCGGCGAGATCGTGGACGGCTGGGAGACCAGGCGGCGACGGGAAGCCGGGCACGACTGGGCGCTGATCCGCCTCGGCTCGCCGGGGCGGATCACATCGGTCATCGTCGACACGAGCTTCTTCACCGGGAACTTCCCCGAGCAGTGCGTCATCGATGCCTGTGGCTCCGAGGGCTACCCCGGCCCTGACGAGCTGAACGACCCGGCCACCGACTGGGTCGGGATCGTCCCCCGGTCACGGCTGCGCGGCGACGCGCGGAACGCGTTCGACGTGTCGGACCCGCGGCGTTTCACCCATGTCCGGCTGTCAGCCTTCCCGGACGGAGGCGTGGCCAGGCTCCGCGTGCTCGGCCAGGTCGTGCCAGACCCCCGTGGTCTTGAGCGGCTGACGATCGACCTCGCGAGCCAGGAGTACGGCGGACTAGTTGTGGCGAGCAGCGACGACTTCTACGCCGCGGCCCAGCTGCTCAATCGCCCGGACCGGGCCCGCTCGATGGGCGAGGGGTGGGAGACGCGACGCCGACGCGACGACGGCCATGACTTCGTCATCGTCCAGCTGGCCTTCGCCGGGCACCTCAGAAATCTGATCGTAGATACCGCGCATTTCAGATACAACGCGTCCGCTTCGGTCGCCGTCTACGGCTGCGACGGGAATCCGGCTCCACCGGCCGGGTCCCCGCGGTGGCGCGCGATTCTTGGCCGCACCCGGCTGCAGCCCGACACGCGCCACGTCTTCACCGTGAGCGACGAGCAGCCCGTGGCCGCGATCCGGCTCGACGCCTTTCCCGACGGCGGCCTGTCACGGGTGCGCGTCGTCGGAAGCATCGATCCCGCGGCGCGCCGGAGGGCCGGCTACCGCTGGTTCAATTCGCTGCCGGCCAGCCAGGCCCTGCCTTGCCTGGCGAGTGCGGGCGTGCCACCGGAGTCCGCGGCCGACGCCATCGACCAGCGGCCGATCTCGGAGCGCTGGCTCGACGGTTTCCGTGCGCGCGTAGTGACCCAAGACCGAGAGCCGGCAGCCCACGTCCGCGCGCTGGCAGCAATGCTGGAAGGTGGCTTCGCGGGCTCTTAATCTGAGCACGGCACTGGTAACGCTTCCGGAAACGTACCTCAAATGCGGCGGTCAGACAGCTATGGTCCTTCCGCGCGTAGTCTCCGGGGCCAACCTCAGACGGCCGGTCCGGGCCGGACACCCGCAAGATCAGCCCCGGCCGCGTTCGCGCAGGCCAGAGGCTGTTCCACCAGATGGCGGCAGATGTTGGATTCGAACAATCGGCTGGCCCGGACCATCTTCGTCGGCTCGGCGGCCACGCTGATGAGTGCGCATAAGGGTATCGACCAGCGCGGTATCTGGCTGGGCACCGCTGTGCCTGGCGACACCGTGGCACATTTCTCCTCAGCGCTGCACGTGCTCGCCGACCAGGCCACCTACCTGTACTCCGATACCGCCCGGTACTGGTACGACACCCAGGCCTCCATCGGCCGCGCCGCCAAGGACATCGCCGAACGGCTCCGGGACCGGCCCGAGGAGGTGCAGGCGGAGATCGTGCGCCGGCTCCACCCTCGCCCGCCGCAGCCGCGGCGACTTCGCCGCCGTGCCGATCGCGCCGGAGGGAACGGGCGACATCCTGGACACCGACGAGGCCCGGCTGATCGTGCTGAATCCCCGCTACCCCTACCGCCGCAACGGCGAGGACGGCAGCCCGGCGCTGGCGTTCGCGCAGGATGCCGTAGCGGCTCGGAGCGCGCAGCGCAGGCACCGCAACCAGCTCGTGTTCCTGGCCCCGGATGCGCGGCGGCTGGAGGAGCTGGAAGAGGCCGTGCGGGAGCACCTGGCCTGGAAGGACATTACCGGCCGGGTGAAGCAGCTCGATCTCACGCCAAACCAGGTGGACCTCGCGACGACGCGGCTGGGCAGCGCGAACGACGTCACCGAGCAGCGGATCTCCACCACCTACATCTGGGTCATCTACCCTTACCAGCCCGACCCGTCCAGGCCCTTGGAACTGTCGGTGATCAAGGCCGAGAGCCAGTCCCCCGAACTGGCGCTCCGCGTGAGCGAGAAGCTGAACCGCGAGGGCGCACTCGCCGCAGTGCACTCCTCCCGCAACATCCACCACTACCTGGCCGGGCCGCTGAAAGCGGTGTGGGAACGCGGGTATGTGTCGGTCGGGAACTGTGGGACCTGTACACCACCTACCCCTACCTGCCGCGCCTGCGGGACCGGTCAGTGCTCGAAGCCGGACTGCGGGACGCGCTCAACTCGATCACATGGGAACAGGACGGATTCGCCCTCGCCGCCGACCGCGACGAGGCCAGCGGCGAACTCGACGGGCTGGCGATCCCGCACCACGACTCATTCGGCCTCATCACGGACGCTGTCCTGCTTGTCCGCCCGGACATCGCGCTGCACCTCCGTGAGGCTTGATCCATGATCAACCCAAGCTTCACACGCGTGCACCATCTGATGATCATGGTCAGTCCCCGTGGGTTAGCGCCCGTCACGGCCGGCTCGGCGCTGGCGATTGGGAGATGCCGTGCAGGGGTTACGACCTGGACGAGGTCCGGCTCTCCGGCCGCGACCCGCACGGAGAGGAGCGTGGCCCCGGGTCAGCGGCCCGGGTAGGTGATCTCGTAGGTGTAGGTGGCGCCGTCGCCGCGGCGGACCTGGTGCAAGACGACGACCGGCCTGCGGTCCGCGGAGTAGGCGGTGCGAGCTAGTTCAAGGACGACCGAGACCTGCGGCAGCGCGAGCAGCCGCCGTTCCTCAGCCGTCGCGACCCGGGGCCGCAGCTCATCATGATGGCCCCGCAGCCGGTGCCCGACCCCGGCCAGGACCTCGAACGCGGACGCCGGCGCTGGCGAGGCCAGCGGCGTGTCGCGGACCAGGTCGTAGGGGTAGTACTCGTCGGCCAGGCTGTCCGCGCCCGGCAGCGCCACGCCGTCCCCGGCCGGGCCGGTGGACCGGACGGCCCGCCGCACCAGCACCCGCGACCCGGCCGCCAGCCCGAGCCGCTCCCCCGCCGGCCGACCCGCCACCAGCACCCCGGCGTCCTCGATCGCCACCGTGACCTCCTCGACCGGGGCCAGCCCGGCCGCCTCGGCGTCGGCCGCCCACCCGTCCAGCAGCTGCGGCCCGGCCCTTCGCCCCCCCGCGCCCGGGTTCATCCGCCAGGTCATCACGTTCGGGCGCCGCACGTAGAACCCGCGCTTGGGAATGGGCTCGACCAGGCCCTCCTCCACCAGCACCCGGTACGCGCCGCGCACCGTCAGGTTCGCGACCCCGGTCCGCGCCATCAGGTCCAGCGTCGACGGCAGCCGGTCCCCCGGCCGGTACTGCCCCGACGCGATCGCCTGCCGCAGCTCATCAGCCAGCCGCTCGTACACGTCCCGGCGCTCCGGCAGCCCGCCCGCCCCGGCCGCCCGCGACCTCGGTGACATGACCTGGCTCTCCTCCGCTGCCTTAGCTACACCAGTCTGCCAGCCACCAGCCACCCCCGGCACCCCGCACCGCCATTTGACTGACGCCAGCCATCTGATTTAAATAAGCTGGTCCAGAAAGGCAGCGCCCGGCGGCGATCGTGGAGGCGGCAGCAGCACGTGTACAGTACACCCCAGCCAACCCGCCGGCCCCCGCTCCCGCCGCGGCACCGCCACGCCCGCGGCCTGGCCTGGCTCGCCGGAGCCATCTCTGCCCTGGCCGTCCTCGCCGCGGCCGCCGCGGCGGTCAGCTGGGACGCCCAGTACGTCCTGGTCGCCCGGGCCCGGCACGCGCCGGTCATCGCCGCGCTCGAGGCCGGCATCCCCGACGCCGGCGCCGCGGTGTTCGCCGCCCTCGGCATCGCCCTGGCCTTGCACGGCCACCGGGCGCTGCGGCCCCGCGGACCGCAGGTCAGGCAAGCAGGACCGGCTGATCGCCCTGGCCGGCCAGCGGCACGACCTGTACGCCCTGCCGGTCGGCCAGGTCGCCGCGATCGCCACCGCGACCAGCGCCGAGGTCCGCCTGCACCCCGGCACCGCCCGCCGCGTCCTGCGCGCCCACGTCCTGGCCCTGCAGAACCACCACGCCGCGTCTCGTTCCTGACACGCTGCCCGCCCGCGCCAGCCACCGCCGCTTGTTGCCTAACGAAGACCGCGCGGGGACGTCCCGGGCCGCGCAGCGCGCATGCCGGGGAAGTCAGCGGCGAGAATCAGGGCGACCTGCCGGCTCTGCGCGCCGATGGGAGAGCAGGATCGCATGGGTTCAGGAGTACCGTGGCCGACTGGCTCGGGCCAACTTGCGTCTATCGTTGCGCTATGAACGCCCGCCAGGCCGAGGTAGTCCGGTGACAGCGCAGTCCCGTTCGGCGAAAACGGAGGCCAGCCCGGTGGCCAGAGTCGCCAGCCCGCCTGCCAGGGAACCTGGCTCGGTCACCAGGATCGAGAACTCCCGTACGCTTCGCGACACGGTGGCCCAGCGTATCCACGAGCTGATCTCGAGCGGCAAGCTGGGGGAGGACGGGCGGCTGCCGACCGAGCGTGAGCTGGCCATGCAACTCGGCGTGAGCCGGACGACTGTCCGGCAAGTTCTCGACCGGCTCGAGCATGAGGGCGCCGTGCACCGCCGCCGGGGACGCAGCGGCGGCACGTTCGTCAACCGGCCGCGGGCCGAAATCGACTTCAGCTACCTGGCAGGGATCCCCGCCTACCTGCGCGCCCAGGGCTTCCGGCCCGGCGCGCACGTGGTGTCCGCGCGAATGATCCCGGCCGACGACACCACGGCCAGAGCCCTGCGCATCCCGCCGGGCACGCTCGTGTACGACGTGGTCAGGATCCGGCTGGCCGACCAGGTCCGCATCTCCCTGGAGAACGCGCGCATCCCGGTGTCGCTCGCGCCCGATCTTCTCTCCCAGCGGCTCGATGACAGCATCTATGACCTGCTGATCGAGCGCTACGGCGTTATGTGCGTCAAGGCGATCGAACGCATGGTCGCGGTGCTGGCCGACCCTGAGCAGTCCCGGCTGCTCGGCATCAAGGTCGGCGACCCGCTGATGGCGATCGAGCGGGTCACCTACGACAGCAATGAGACGCCGGTCGAGTACGCCAACGACCTGTTCGTCGGCGACCGCACCACGGTCATCGCCTGGGCCCACGGCGAGATCAAGCCGTCGAGGCTGAACCAACCCCACCGCGTGGCTCCCACGCCCCAGCCCACTGACGCCGCGGGCGTGAACGAGGTCCCCGGGGCAACTGTCCCCGACTAGCCGCACCCATGTCCACTCGATCGTCAGACCCTGATCCGGGCGCCGGCCGGATCATACGGCGGCTGCAGCGACACGGTCGCGTCGTAGCGTTTGCCGCCAATGGCCACCTGGTACGTGCCGCGGCTCAGCCAGTCCCGGTCGGCCCTGCCGCCGTCGCGCCGCTCGATAAGGCCGAGCAGCACGGCCCGGCCGACGGTGTGCCCGAACGCTGCCGAGCTGGCGAACCCGGCCGGCTCCCCGTCGCGCAACAGCAGCTCGCCGCCCCATGCGTAGGCGTCCGGGTCAGTCACCACGAGGCTGGCCAGCCTGCGGGTGACACCGTCGGCCCTCTGACGCTGGACCGCCTCGCGGCCGCGGAACGGGATGTCGGTGCCGAGCTTGCACGCGAACGTGAGGCCCGCCTCGACCGGCGAGGTGTCCGGGCCGAGTTCCCGCCCGAACGCGCGGTATCCCTTCTCCAGCCGCAGTGACTCGATCGCGTAGTAGCCGGCCAGCTTCGGCGTGATCGCGTTGCCGGGATCGGTCAACCGCTCGAACGCGGCAACCGCCACCTCGCTCGGAACATACAGCTCCCACCCCAGTTCCCCCACGTACGTCAGCCGGGTAGCGCGAACGGCCAGCTCGCCCAGGTCGACCTCACGGCTGCTCCCGAACGGGAACGCGGCCGCCGAGAAGTCGTCGCCGGACAAGCCGCTCAGCAGCTCCCGCGACTGCGGGCCCATCACCGAGAGCACCGCGTAGGACGAGGTGATGTCGAAGAACTCGACGCTGAGACCGGCCGCAACGCCGCGCCTGAGCAGGTCCAGGTCGTGGACGCCCTGCGCGCTGCTGGTCACGAGCAGATACTCGTTCCACCGGATCCGGGTGACGGTCACATCGGCCTCGTAGCCGCCGCGGTCGTTGAGCAGGGCCGTGTAGACCGTCCGGCCGGGCGGGACCGCGACGTCGTTCGAGCACAGGTATTGCAGCGCGGCCTCGGCGTCGGCGCCGCGCACGGCGATCTTGGCGAACGAGGTCTGGTCGAATAGCGCCACGCCCTCGCGCGCGGCATGGTGCTCGGCGGCGCTGTGGCCGAACCAGTTCTGCCGCCCCCAGCTGTATTCGACCGCCGGCTTGGTCCCGGTCGGCGCGAACCAGTTCGCCCGTTCCCAGCCCATCTTGGTGCCGAAACACGCACCCTGAGCGTCCAGTAGGTGATGAATCGGCGACCGGCGCACGCCGCGAGCGCTTTCCGGCTCCCGGTTGGGCCAGGCCATCGCGAAGTGCAGGCCGACGATCTCCTGGACCCGCGCGCGCAGCCAGCGTTGGTTGCCTTGCATGGGCGCGAACCGCCGGATGTCGACCGGGCTGAGATCGAGGTCCGGTTCCCCGCCGACGATCCACTGCGCGAGCGCCTTGCCCGCACCGCCGGCGAACGCGATACCCGAGGAGTTGAAGCCGGCCAGCACGAAGTAGTTATCGAGCTCAGGGGCCAGGCCGACGATGAAGTTGTGGTCCGGGGTGAAGCTCTCCGGTCCGTTGTAGAACTTCTTGACCCCGACGCTCTCGCGACCCACGGCTTGGCGTCCGGCTCGAAGCCGCCCATCAGCAGCCCGCGGACCTCCTCCTTGAAATAGGTGTAGCCGTCCGGGTCGCGCAGCGTCGGCGCGGTCCGGTCGAGCCCGTCGATCGCCTCGGTGACGATGTAGTAGTGCTCGGCCGGCTGGAGCGGGACGGTCACGCCGACCTGCTCTCCGAGCGCTTTGGCCCACTGGCCGCCGCAGTTGACGACGTACTCACATTCGATGGCGCCGCGGGTCGTGGCCACGGACGTGATCCGGCCGCGATTGACGATGCAGCCGTGGGCCTTTGTTCTCTCCAAAATCCGCGCTCCGCCGCGCCTGGCGCCCCTGGCCAGTGCCTGGGTCAGGTCAGCGGGGTTGGCCTTGGCGTCGTTCGGCAGCCAGATCGCGCCGGCCAGGTCCCCGGTGCGCATCAGCGGCCACCGCGCGCCCGCCTCGGCCACCGAGATGTCATGCGCCTCCAGGCCCTGCGCGCGCGCCAGGTC
>WNGL01006932.1_pt1 | contig 29611 bp, 20 predicted proteins | sample 5400591 | NCBI WGS metagenome assembly WNGL01 (sample SAMN13153377, study PRJNA577476) | soil metagenome | isolation source: 80 cm soil or saprolite under Garry oak tree replicate 1 | place: USA:California | collected 2016-06-15 | reverse complement strand
CTTTGCCGTCCGGAGAGCTGCCGGCGTAAATGGCGCCGTCGCGACCCGCGATGAGCGCGGTTACGTCAATCTCGCTAATTTTGGTGAGCAGGGATCCCTTGCCGTCACTCGAGACGCGAAAGATTTTTCCGTCATGACCGGTCCCGAGGTAGATATTGCCGGCGGCATCTGTGGCCGTTGACCAGATGTACGGCTGCTCGGAATTGAAGAGTTGATCGAACCTCGGGGCGAGCATCAATGTCCCATTGTCTGTGACCGAGACTCCGTGCGCTTCGCCTTTCAAGAGCTCAACGCGCGAACTCATTTCCCAAACCGCCGGGTCGCCTGCTCGAGTTAAAGTTGGAGTAATCAGAAGAGCGACAATCAGGGGGGCTGATTTCAAAATATTAACGAGGGTTTTCGCTGTGAACATCATTTATGCCTTTTTGGGTAAATAAGAAGGATCAATTACCAACATACTTTGAGTACAAAGATCTGGCGGTCGCAACATCAGAAGTCCCGCGAATAATCGAACGCGCATCGGCAAAAACGGTCAGCTCGTAATTCCCGGTGCTAAACCGCAGCAGGTATTCGTTCGCTTTGACTTCGCCACTCATTCTCAAACGATCGCTCAGCGAGGCGAGATCCACATGGCCCGCGACCGAAGGAGAAATCTGCACTGCATTTCGACCGCACAACACCGCCGCGAATTCATCACTTTCGGCGGTCAGGGTTTCGAAGCGCCTTTGCGCGCAGGTGAGACAATCCGGCGAAGGATCCCTCAGCCCGATGCGGCGCCATTCATTGCGCCAGACATCGAATTGCATCAGAGACTGGTGCAGCGAACCCAGGTCATGAGTTAGAAGTTTCAGCGCCTCAGTCACCTGCACCGCCGCCACGAAGTTGATAATGGGCATGATGACTCCGGCTGTATCGCAGGTCGGGGCGCTCGCCGGGGGCGGGGCCTCTTCAAACACGCAACGCAAACAGGGCGTGACCTGCGGCCGAATTGTCATCGTCACGCCGTAGGATCCTACCGCCGCGCCGTAAACCCAATTGACGTTGTGTTTGACACACGCATCGTTAATCAAATAGCGCGTTGCGAAATTGTCAGTGCCATCGAGGACGACGTCGCAGCCTTCGATTAGGCGCTCAATATTTGAATGGTTCACATCTGAAACCTCGGGCTCAACCGTGATTTCTGAATTAATTTTCCCGATATGATTCGCGCAGGCAATCGCTTTCGGCAGACGTTCCGCGGCATCGTCCTCAGTAAACATTGTCTGGCGCTGCAAATTGGAAGTTTCGACAAAGTCGCGATCGGCAATTCGCAACTGGCCGGCGCCGGCGCGGGCAAGGCTTTCGGCCTGTGCCGAACCCAACGCCCCACAACCTATGATTAGGATGCGAGCGTCTCGCAAACGGCGCTGGCCTTCGATGCCAATGCCACTAAAAAGGATTTGCCGGCTGTAGCGTTCGTTCATTGAAATCTAAGAACCCAAAAGAATGCCGGCAGGATGCCCGCGCTCCGGCCTCGCTAATGACTTAATGGCCGCCGCGCGCATTGTCTCTTCGGGGGCGTTGCGGCCAGTCCACAACTTGAATTGCTCGCAAGCCTGGGCAATCAACATTTCAAGTCCGCCCAGCACTTCACATCCGGCTGCCCGCGCCTGCCGAATGAATTCCGTCTCAACTGGATTGTAAACGAGATCATAGACCACCCGCACCCCACGGAGTTGCTCAGCCGCGGCCACAGTTTCGCCCTCGCTGGGACCGCGTGTTCCGACCGGCGTGGCGTTGACGACCAGGTCAAAGTTATTGAAAGCGGCGCCGGTCAAGGCCGAGCAGTTTATGCCGCACTTTTCAGCCAGGCGCCGCGCTGCTTCAGGGTCGCGAGCGAACAAAGTAACTGAGGCGCCTTCCCTTTGCAGGGCCCAGACCGCGCTCTTCGCGCCGCCGCCGGCGCCGATAATCGCGCACCGCGAGCCCTCGAGCGATCCGAAGGGTTTTCTTAGTGGCTCGATGAATCCACTGGCGTCGGTGTTGAAGCCGCGGAGCTCATCTGCCTCAACAACTACAGTGTTGACCGCCCCGATCTCTTTCGCGGCCGGTTCAATCCAATCCAGATGTTGCATGATCGCAGTCTTATGCGGAGCTGTAACGCTCAGGCCCCGCATTTTCCAATTGATCTCTCGGGAGCGCGGGTGCGCCATGCGCCTCATGAACGCGGTCAGATCTCGCACTTCAAATGGAATGTAAACAGCGTCTGTTTCCGCGGCGGCAAACGCGGCGTTCTGTATCTGAGGAGAGATTGAATGGCCCACCGGATTTCCAATCAAGCCCATGATTTCAGTTTGCTGATTGATTTGATCGATCCGATAGACTTCACGTAACTCCTCGACGGTCAATTGACCGGGCGCAGTTGAACTTTCGTCGTCCAGCGACCCGTAGGTGAGAAACGCGCCCCGGGACGGTCCCAGGATGCGAGTAGCTACGCCGGCCTGACCCATGGCAATCGCAATTATTTCGCGGCCATCGCGACGGGCGCGTTCGAGCAGACGAACAACGGGAAGGCAATCGATTGCATCATCGGCCTGGACCGCGATTTTCAACATACGCGCAGGTGTGGCGGCCATGCGCTCGTAGATTTCTTCCAAGTCTGAATGGACTTGAGCAAAATCATGAAACGAACAGATCAGCGATTCCCTTCCCAACTTAACTGGTGCATTCGACAAGGACTTCAACAGGCTCGCTTCGATGTCCGAGAAGCCTGCAGCCCTCGCCGGCGATTCATTGATATGGCGCCAGAAATTCAACCGCTCGTTCAAATCAATTTCACGATACCCACCTTCTTCGCGCGGACGAAAGGTCAGGATGAAAGGTTTCGAAGCTCCCTCTAAAAGATCCGGAAGGCTATTGATCGCGAGGCGAAGCTCCGGCTGGTTCAAACAGTCCAGCCGCAATTCAATTATGTCAGCGACCTCGGAAGCGCGTCTAATCCCATCCGTCAATTCGCTTGCGCGCTTAACACAAACCGGAACGCAGATTCTGGCGATATTCTTTTCCATCAAAGACAATGCGAGGCGATGTCCGTTATTCTTTTCCATCAAAGACAATGCGAGGCGATGTCCGTTGACTTCATCACGAAGCAGGCCATCGCCTCATCTGCCAAATCCTAAGTCAGGAAACTCTATTGGACCTTTTCCTCGCCGGTAACGGGATCGAAATGTCGAGCAGGCGCTTCTGCGCCAAGATGCCGTGTGGTGCCCTCGGTCACGCTCGGCACGGGAGGGCGAAGCTTGCCCGTGCGCGGATCAGGTAAACTATTTCCCAAAGATGCGCCGCTAATCTCACGCGGTGATGAATTCGCTGGCTTTAGTTCGCCCCGGGCTTGTTTGGCGCGCACAATTTCTGACACGCCTCTACCCAACATGGCGAAGGCGGGAATCAGCAACCAGTACCACCAGGTCCAACCAGCCGGGCTATAGAGATCAACCATCACAGAAACGACGATGAATCCAATGCCCATCATCAAGCTGCGAATGCCCTGATCAAGCGTCGGCTCGCCTCGCTTTCGTCTTCGCCGCGAGAAGCGATCGGAATAGTCTTCGGATTTCGCCTCGGGCAGTTGCCCGGTCAACGCCTGAGGTACCAGGCTGATGTTCGCGCCACAGGTGCGACAGAAACTGGCGCCGTCAATGTTTTGAGTTGCGCACTTAGGGCAGAACATCAAGGTTTACCGTTAATCGCTAGTCTCTTAGTTTGAGTTTTTCTCAGTTCTCTTTGTGAACCGGTGGTGAATTCCTGCCCATCATTAGCATCACCACGGAGACACAGAGAGCACTAAGAACAGAAAACCTTCAAATTCCGGCACTACCCGTTGTTTTCTTTAAAGGTGACGACATTCAAACACTGAAAACGGCTTCAGCCCTTCCAGTGTTTCACCTTTCACTTCGGTTTAGGGCCCGCTTCGCGCCAGCGTAATGCCTCGAAGAGTACGACGCCGACAGCTACGGAAACGTTCAGCGATTCAAGATGCCCCTGGAGCGGAATCCGAACCAGCATGTCGCAGCGCTCGCGCACAAGTCTATGCAAGCCCGAGCCTTCGCCTCCAAACACCACCGCAGTTGGCTGGGTCCAATCCCACTCAGTGTAATTACTCGGGCCTGCGGCGTCGGTGCCGACGACCCAAACCTTACGCTCTTTCAACTGCTCGATCAAACGCACCAGATTAGTAACGCGCGCGACCGGTACATGTTCAAGCGCGCCGGCGGCCGCCTTTGCAACTGTATCCGTCAACCCCACCGCCCGGCGCTCCGGAACGAACACCGCCTGAACGCCGGCGCAGTCCGCAGTGCGCAGGATTGCTCCGAAATTCCGCGGATCTTCGACGCCGTCGAGCAGAACAATCAGCGGCGACTGTTCACTCTGTATCTTGAGCTCGATTGAGGTTAACAACTCCTCGGCATCAACGTATCGCGCCGCGCTGACGCGAGCAATGACTCCCTGATGATTGTTTGTACCGGCTTCGCGATCAAGTTTGGCGCGCGGAGCATGACGGACCGCAATTTTTTGATTGCGAGCCAAATCCAACAACTCGTTCAAATGCGGATTGCGCGCGCCTTCGGCAACTGTGATCTCTTCGATGGTCCGCCGGCCGGCGCGCAGCGCCTCCAATATTGGATTCACTCCGCACAGTTCGTATCTGCGTTCAGACTTCGCGCCGTCGGCGCTGGATCTTTTCATCAGCTCTTCTCAAGCTCGCGCGCGAGCAGGTGCCGGCGCAGGCGCGCGTAACGCGTGAACTGTGCGTCGTTGTCATGAATGGTTGCCGAGATCGTGGCGAACTTTCCCGTTCCCGCACGTCGCCGCATAGACTTTTCGGTTTGTGGCTCGATCGGCCAAACTGAATCGAGCATCCTCGCTTAGCTCGCGCCTGACAGCCGGCTTTTGTTTGCGGCGACTCTGCGGTTGTTCAATCTCGACGCGATTGACATTTAGTCTGCCGGCGACGATCAGAACGATTTCTTCCCACGGCATAGAAATTCTGCGACGATCGTTCGTCGACACTCCAATCAGGCAGTCATCGACGATTTCCAGCGCCCGAATTCTTTGCGGCGCGCAATCAAGGTTGAGCTTCTCGTCAGCCACAATCAGATATTCTAATCCGGCGATTCTCAGACTCTCGCCCAGCTCGCCGGCGCCCGCTTGTGTCGAAGCGCAAAAGACGGGCAAAGCCTCGCCGGATCTAAACAGCACCACAAGTTCATCTTCTTTTAGGCGAAATAGTGCGGCCAGCTGAGACAGATCGCCGGTTAGGTCCCGGGACTTGCTCGGAAGAAGTACAACATTAAATCCATTTTTTGTGGCCCCCGCTACGGAAATTGGGGATGACTTGCTTTCGTCAACTATGCCGGCGCTCGGCATCGGCGCCGAGCAATAGAGGCAGGCTGCGCGAGTGGGTGGGTTGGCCCGCAAACACTCCACGCAAGTGACCATCTGGTCGAAACTGAATGCTTGCCGGCCGGTCGGAGTTGCGCCGGCGGCAGAGTGAGTTATTTGATCATCTTTCGTCAACGCTGCATCCTCGCCCGGGAGATTATACGCCGCGAACAGAGCGGCACCGTAATCTCAACTTGACCATCCCAAGCCCAGGCTGCATTCTATCGAGCAGGTATTCAAGCCTTAACGGAGCATAAAAACGTGAACCACTTTGATTACGAAAACAATATTTCGTTGCAGTTCGGTCATCGCGGCAAAGTGGCAATCTTTATCGACGGTAACAATCTTTTTCACGCGGCGCGATTTCATAACATCGACATTGATTACAATAAACTGCTGAGAGCACTCCTGGGTGACGGCCGATTGTTTCGCGCTTTCTTTTACACCGGCGTTGATGCCGGCGCCGAGCGACAACAGGGATTTCTGCTGTGGATGCGCCGCAATGGTTTTCGCGTGGTGCAAAAAGAGTTGAAGACATTTTACGACGGAACCCGCAAGGCGAACCTCGACGTCGAAATCGCCGTTGATATGCTGTCGCTCGCAGGCCGCTATGACACTGCGGTACTCGTCTCGGGCGACGAGGACTTTGTTTATGCGGTAAATGCCGTTGCCTATAAGGGGTGTCGAGTTGAAATCGTCGGGTTTCGATCGAATACCGCCCCCAAGCTGATCGACGTCGCTGATTGTTTTGTCGATCTCGGTGAAATAGCAGAAAAAATCCGCAAGGATATGCAGCATGCCGGGCGCTGCGAAGACCGCGAAATTCCGGCACAGTTGTCTGCGTCGAGTTTTGTCGAGCCACCGTCAACTTCGGTGACCGCAATTCCGATTGACAATCACTCGTTTCACCCGCCGATTGGGTCGATAATCGAAGCCGGCGCCGAAGAATTTGACGAAGTGAATTCTTCATCGGATTTCATACGCATCACTGACGATCAGTGAACCCGCGGGTGACACTCAACACTTTTTCCGCAATGAAACTCTTTACCATAGAAGAAGCCAACTCACTTCTGCCCAGCGTGCGACCGATCGTGAGAGGTATTCAGCGCGCGCATCGCCGGCTGGCCTCGTATCAGTCCCAGGCGAGCGCAGCCGCCGAAGGAGGCAAAGATGGCGGTGGCGGCGGCATGGCAAACGGATCCCACTACGCAAAGTTGGTCATTGAGCTTTCACTCGGCGTCGGCGAACTCGAGAGTCTGGGTGTGCAATTGAAAGACTATTCCCGCGGGTTGATTGATTTTCCGTCGATGCGTGAAGGTCGCGTCGTCCTGCTCTGCTGGAAAGCCGATGAGGGAAATCAACTCGAATGGTGGCATGATGCCGAGGCCGGCTTTGCCGGCAGACAACCTCTCTAGTGCCGGGCAGGATCCTCAATCAATCAACAATTTCGACTTCCCTGGAAACGGGTTTGGCTTCCGTCGCGGTACAGCCAAACTCAAGGCCTGCTATATTTTCTCGTTGACGACTTAAAGTAAAGTCTGATACCATCCGGCCCGACTGCGGAACGGAGTCGGTTCCCTATTACGACCGTTTGCCCGAGCCCCCCAAAGACTTTGGACGACGGAGGCTTTGGTATGCAGTGTAGCCCAGAAGCGGGGTCCCCCGACGTATCGGGCCTAACGGAGCGGGCAGGCGAGATCGAAATCAAGGTTGAATCACCTGCTCAAGAGTTCGACTCAGACAATTCCAGTAACGACCCTCCGCGATCGACCTTAATTGAATTTCCCGGTATTAGCAGACGTGCGGAGCCACCCTGGCGTAAAGAGCTCAGTCGCCGTGTGCGTGAAGCCCAGGAGCGTAAGGCGCGCGAAGCAGCCGAAGCTCCAGTTGCGATTCACTCCCAACCGGCTTCGCCCGATCCGTTAATCTCGCAACTCGAGTTAGTGCCGCAGCTACCGACTCCGGCAAAAAATCAGATTGTCGAGAATGCTTTGCGCCGTGTCGGCCGCGCGCGCAGAGTCGATCCACTTCCCCGGCCTTCAACCAGACAACCCGTTCAAAGCCCCGACCTGCTGGTTGCACCCAAGCCCACTGAAGATCAAAAACTTGCGCCTGCCGAACCTGAAACCGCGGCTGAGGCTGAGGTTGAATCAACGCCAATTGAAACACCAAAGAAAAAACGTTCGCTAAACAAACCACAATTGGTCGCCGTTACTCCTATGAACGTTAAAGAAGAAAAGCCGCGAGCCAGGACAGTTTCGCTCACGGCGGACATCGAAAAGGTGGCGGTCTCGTACCTGGAAAGCCATTTTCCATCGGCTGCTTCCTCCGATCCTCGTGCTAAGCGCGCAGGGTTTGGAATTCGTCTCGTCTCAGCGATTTGTGACTTGTTGTTTATCGGTCTTCTGACTTTACCGTTTGCTGCCGGCATCGAATTCGCTGACGGAAATTGGAATGATCCGCGAATCCGTATGTTGATGGTCGCCGCGGGCCTGACGGTAATGATTCTCTACCTGACACTCTTAACGGCCGTGAATGGGCAAACGTGGGGCATGCGCCTGTTCTCGATTCGAACCATCGACATTCGCACGGGCTTATTACCAACTGGAGCGCAATCGGTCGTGCGCGCGCTAACCTGCTTATTGTCGATCCCGACACTCGGTCTCGGCCAGATCTATGCCTTAATAGATCGTGACAGGCGAACCGTGCCGGATCGTTTTTCCAAGACAATAGTTGTGCGAGATTAGCCTTCTTCTTAGTAATTTGATGTAGCTACGGGCGAAGCCTTTTGCTTCGCCCTTTTCTTTTCGTCCTTCCCTGTGCGAACGTGTTTTTTGACAATGGACCAACAAACGATTCAGGAAATCGTCAGCGAGATCGGACCTGTTATCGTCGGCCGGATGCCGGGCAGAATATTTCAGCTTAATCAGAACTCGCTCACTATCGATTTTCACGTGCGGGATTCGCGCTACCTCTTTATCAGCGTCGAGCCGTCGATGCCGCGCCTTTATCTGATTGAGCGCCGCCTGCGTGATTTGGAAAAGCTCTCAATACCGCTAACCCCTTTTGCTTTGCTGCTGAGAAAGGAGCTAAGCAACACGAAGACGGAATCAATCGACCAGGATAGAAGAGATCGAATTGTGCGCTTCCGTTTTGCCGGGCAGGATGAATCAGGTAAGCAAATAAAACGGACGCTCGTGGCGCAACTTACCGGCCGCACAGCAAACCTGTTTCTCTTGAATGAAGCCGATGCGATTATGGTAGGGCTTCGGACGTATCAAAGTACCGGGCCAGCCCCCGGCGATATCTACCAGCCGCCGGATTCTGCTAAGCGCGTTCAGGCAAACAGGGCCGGCAGCGAAATCCTCAAGTCCTTTCATGATGGCAAATTCGCCTCGCCCTCAGCTGCTGCCGATGCTTATTATCTTTCGCTCGCGGCTGAGAAAGGCTTCCACGATCGCGCAACTGCGGCCCGCGCCGCCCTGAATAAAGAAATTGCGCGCAATCGAACCTTACTGGAGAAACTTCGCGATGATTTGGCGAGCCATAGCAATGCGGAACAACAAAAAAGGGTTGGTGACTTACTGCTTGCAAATCTCAGCACCGCCAAACGCCAGGGCGCGATCGTAAGACTCATCGATTACTTTGCAGATGACGCTCCGGAAATTGAGATTGAAATTGACAAGGACCTGTCATTGCAGTCAGAAGCCCAGCGTCGCTTCGATTCATATTCGCGCTCGAAGCGCGCAGTTGCCAGAATCGAGAATCGGATTGCCGAGGTGGAAAGGGCGCGAGACGTCCTGAGACTTCGGCAAGATCAGTTGGACAGGATCATTGCCGAACGTGATGAGCCGGCGCTTCAAAGCTTTGCCGGCAGATCTGCGGCCGCGCCGCGGGCGAAACGAAAAAGCAGCGAAAAAATTCGCGGGGCCAGATCTTACGTTTCTTCAGACGGCTATGAAGTACTCGTAGGCCGGACGTCGCGTGATAACGATTCTCTGACGTTCAAAGTCGCAAAGCCCAATGATCTCTGGCTGCATGCGGGGGATTACCCGGGTTCGCACGTTATCGTGCGAAATTCCAGCCGCCAGGAGATTCCGCAACGCACAATCATTGAAGCGGCGCAGCTCGCCGGGTATTTTTCACAGGCGCGCAAAGATCTGAAGGTTGCCATTCATTACACTCCACGCAAGTTTCTCTCGAAGCCCAAAGGTGCTGCGCCGGGACTTGTCCGCCTCTCGAAATTCAAAACCATGAATGTCGAACCGAAGGAAAGTATCAAACGAATTATCGAGGACTGAGGCTTAACGCTCGAACGGCTTTTTCAGAATGCGGCCCGTCTTTTTCAAGAATGATCCAATTTTGGATTCTTTCTTTTGATCAGGTTCATCGACTCTCCGCGAAGGAAGGCTCGGTCTTGTCCTCGGCTTTTCCGTAACGACCCTGGCTTCGCTTAGCGGCGCTCCGGCAGGCGCTTCCGCGGCGGCCGGCGATGTCCCGTTTACTCTCGAAGTGGATTCTGACGCGACGGGCTTATTTGAGCGCGGAGTTTCCATCGGAGGCGCGGTGATTGGCTGAGGCGTGGATTGGGGCGCTGAAGTTTTGGATTTCACGTCAGGCGGCGAAACTTCGACCGCCGGGATTTGCGCGTTGGAGCTAGACACCCGCGACGAAGCAAGATACGCGACGAAACTCACCAGGGCGATAACAATCCCGGCAAAGACGAACACCAACCATCTGCTGTTCTTCGAGGGTTGGACGGCATTCAGGGGATCGATAATAAAACCCGGCTGCTGCGCCAGCCTTCGGTCATCATGAACGAGACGCGCGCCGTCCATGTCGCAAACGCTCTGATCGTCCTCATAAAGAAAATCGCATTGCGGACAGTGTTTCATCGCGAAGCTCCTTAGATTGTCTTTTGTTGGGGCTCAGCGTTTAGGGCTTCGTGGACGAAGCCCGGTGAGATTGCGCAAAACAACTTTACACGAGTGCAGCGACCGGTGGCTAGCAAAAAGAGAAAAAGAGCCGAATAATTTCTTTAAGCATCCCGGGACGGGGGTATTAACAGCGGCAAATCCATAATAAAGCTCGCCCCCTTGCCGATTTCGCTTCGGGCCGAGATCGACCCTCCGTGCGCTTCGAGAATCTGCTTGACGATCGCCAAACCGAGCCCCGTGCCCCGCTTTTTAGTGGTAAAGAACGGTTCAAAAATGCGGGCTCGGGCTGTTTCATCTATGCCGCGGCCATAATCGGTGATGGTAATGCGGGCTTTCGAATTCGCTTGCCGACCATCCTCGCCCGGGGCTTCGTTAGTTGTCACAGCTTGCGGACCGCGAACCGTTGAGCCACCGGATTCGTCACTTATTAATTGAGTCGTAATGGTCACCCTGGAATTTTGCGCGCTGGCATCAATTGCATTCGCCAGCAGATTCACGAATATTTCCCGTAGCTGGTCGACGTCCCAGTAACCAACGATCTCGTGAGACGCGAATTCCTTTTCAATGAATGTATGCTTCTCCTGAATGCGATCGGCCACCAGCTCGAGGCTGGAGTCGATCAGCTCATGAAGCTTGACTTCCGATAATTCGAGCGGCGCGCGCCGTGAGAACTGGGTTACGTCAACCACAAGTTTGTTCAGATGGTGAATGCCTCGTTCAACCAGCGCGATCGTGTGTAACGCGTCCTGGCTGGGCTCGTTGTCCCGCAACATGGCCACGCCCAGCCGGATGCTTCCCAACGGATTCTTGATTTCGTGCGCCAACTGGGCGGCGGCTTCTCCGACCGCTGCCAGAGCCTCAGATCGGCGCAGGGCCGCCTCAGCTGCCGTAGCTTCGGTGACGTCAACCAACGTCAAGAGCTGTCCGCGATCGCCGTCAATTTCGAGAGGTGATGAATACACATCGAACGTGCTGGCATGTTCCTTTTGATTCAACTCCCATCGACCGCGATATGTTGAGCTCGTGACGTGTGACGCGGTGGCAGCCTCAAGCACGCGCACAGCTTCCGGCGAGCCGAGCTTGTCATGAATTGAGGCGCCAATGCCGGCGTTGGGAAAAAGATAAAAGAATGCCGCGTTCGCGCTGCGGATGCGATCATGCCGGTCAATTGCCGCAATCGCGCTGACCATTCCCTGCATCATTTGATTGCTGAACTCGCGTTCGCGCCGCGCTTCGTCCATGCTGCGGCGAGTCTGCCGAAAACGTCTCTGCACTTCCCAAATGGTTCCGCCGGTGACAAATAGTCCGGCGAGAATGGCGATAATGCTCCAAACCCTGATTGAGCGCGCCGCGGCGCGTTGCATCGCGTTACTGCGCTGAAAAATTTCTGCCTGCTGGGCCGTCGTATCGTGAATCACGTCCTCCAGCTCGTTATCGACTCGTTGAAAAGTCTCAAAGCCATGAAGCGAATAATCGCTGGAGTCGCGGGTTATCTCCAGGTACGAACCAAGGTCATCGCGAAACGTTCGCCACTTGGGAATGTCCGAGAGGGGAACGTGATCGAGTTTTGCAATCAGGTCCGAGAGATTGTTTCGTGCCGTGCCCAGCCGGAAATCAAAGGGGGGTCGCAACTCGTGACGCGATTCCGCGGCCATCCTGGCTCGAGCTTCGTTATCAAGCGCTGTGACCGCCATTCGCAACTCGAGCAGCAAAGTCGCACGCGCCAGATGTTGCTGCTCGAGTTCAAGGACCTCGCTACTGGTATCTTCCACCCGGCGCACGGCGAGATTTCCCAGCACGATGACAAAAAGCAGAAGCAACGCACAGCCGATCAACAAAGGCATCAAGGTTGGATCGATGCGGTGCTCGCGGAACGCGGGAACCGGAGGCGGATCGAAACCGACGCGGCGATAGACGACCTCTCCTTCAGGCGGTTGGTTCTGATTGGATGTAGCCACAGTTATCAACTAAGTGCAAAGCAGTGAAAATTGAAAATTGATTGGGTCTTCTGTCTGTCGCCCGCTAAAGCGGGCTAAGAAAACATTTTCACTCGATCCAGGGGTGTCGCGCTTCGCGCTCACCCCTGGCTACCTTCTTCGACGCTTTCAGCGTTATTAATAGCAACTTCGTCTGCGGCCTGCCTTCTGCTTACTGCTTACTGCTTACTGCTTTTTCGCTTCCATCCAGTTATCTCCGACTCCGGCTTCGGCGACCAGTGGCACATCTAATTCGACGGCGTTTTCCATTTCGCGTTGCAACGTCGCAGCCACTTTGCCGGCCTCACTGGCCGGGCATTCGATCAGCAGCTCGTCGTGCACCTGCATGAGCATTTGCGCATTCAGCCCTTCGCGCCTGAACGCCTCATCTGCGCGGAGCATGGCAATCTTTACAATGTCGCTGGCGGTGCCCTGAATCGGCATATTGATCGCTTCGCGTTCGGCCGCGCGGCGAATGTTGGCGTTCCGATCGTTGATTCCCTGCAATGGCCGAATGCGTCCGTAAAGCGATCGCACGTATCCATGCTCGCGAGCGCGCACCGGGATTTCATCCATATAGCGCCGCACGCCCCGGTAAGTCGCGTAATATTCGTCGATTACTTTCCGCGCTTCCTGACGTGAAATCCCGACGCGTTGCGACAGTCCCCACGGCTCGATCGCGTAGGCAATCGCGAAATTAACAATCTTGGCAAAGCGGCGCGCTTCTTTGAGCTCCTCGTCAGTCTTTGCTTTGAAGACAAGTCGCGCCGTGCGGGCATGGATGTCCTCGCCTTTCTGAAAAGCATCGAGCATCACTTCATCGCGCGTGATGTGCGCCAGCAGTCTCAATTCGAGTTGCGAATAATCGGCCGAGATTAGTTTGTTTCCCTTTTGCGCGACGAATGCGCGCCGGATGCGGCGGCCAAGCTCGGTGCGAATCGGAATGTTCTGTAGATTCGGGTCGCTGGATGAAAGCCGGCCGGTCGCGGCCACAGTTTGATTCAACTGGCCGTGGATGCGGCCGTCGGCGGCAACCTGGTGAGGCAGGGCATCCGTGTAGACGCTTTTCAATTTCTCGAGCTCGCGATATTCAATGATCAGCCGCGGCAATTCATGAGTCTGCGCCAGCTCTTCGAGCACTGCCTTGCTGGTTGACACTCGGCCCGTCGAAGTCTTTCGTCCCGAGACGATATTCAGCGCCTCGAAACATTCGGCGACCTGCTTAGGCGAATTGATATTGAACTCGCGCCCGGCCAGGGTGCAGATTCGTTGGGTCAGCTTCTCCAGCTCTTCGCCCAGGTGACGAGAGAGATCCGCCAGCACCTCGCAATCGATGCAGATTCCTGCGCGCTCGATGCGATAAAGCAAAGGCGCCAGCGGCAACTCGATGTCGCGGTAGATCATCCCGAGATCTTTTTCATTGATTCGCTGGTGCAGGACCGGAGCAACCCGCGCAGTCAGATCAGCAGTTTCGGTCGTTTGCCATGCATTTTCCGACCAGCCGCCGGCCGGTGGGCCAACCGTATCGACATTTATTGCTTCCCTCGCTAAATCCGCCAGTTCGTACTTGCTCCGGCTTGGATCCAGGACGTACGCCGCCAGCAAAGTGTCATCCGCAACCCCTTCCAACTGAATGTCGAAAGGCGCTAACAAGGAGCTGGCCCGCTTTAGATCGTGAACTGACTTTTCCAGCAACCCGTTGGTGAGAAATTCGCGCAGTGAGGCGATCGCCACCTCTTTCCCTTCCCGAAACGTTTCGAGATCGACGAAGGCCGAGATGCCTGGCCTGGCAGAGAGAGCGATACCACGAGCACCGTGCCCGTCGCGCGGGCTCTGTTGCTGGCCGGCACCTGCAGGAGAAGAATTCGAAAGCGCGATTCCTATGTGCTCGGCTTCCCACAATGCCGGCATCAGACGCTCGAGTTCACTTTGATTTTCAATGATCGAGTATTGGCGCGCGGGACCAACCTGGGCGGGAGCGACCGCCGCATCCGCAAATTCGTTGGTGAGATTCTGAAACTCGAGTTCGCGAAACAGTTCATAGGCTCTGGCGCGATCGGGCGGGCGTACCTGTAACTGATCCAAATCCAGTTCAATCTCGACGTCGGTTTTGATTTGCGCCAGTTCGCCCGATTTGCGAATCAGGTCGGCGTTGTCACGCAAAGACTCGCGGTATCTCTTGTTTTTGATTTCTTCCCAGTGCTGGAGCGCATTATCAATCGATCCGTAATCGTGAATGATCTGCACCGCGCCTTTTGGCCCGACCCCCGGAGCGCCGGGAATGTTGTCGATTGAATCACCCATCAGTCCGAGCAGATCGACGAGCTTCTCAGCCGGCACGCCAAATTTCTTCTGCACCCAGGCTTCGTCGCACCACTCGATGGGCGGCACGGGTGCTTTACGCTTAACCACCTGCGAATTCTGTCGCATGCAAACGATCGCCGGATCGCGCACCAGCTGGCACATGTCCTTGTCATTGGAAACTATTACCGCCTGCAACCCGCGGTCAGCGGCCTTGACGGCCAAAGTTCCAATAACGTCATCGGCTTCAAAACCGGGCACGGTAATTACCGGAACGTTGTAAACTTCGCAGAGCCGGATGATGTAAGGAAGCTGCAACGCCAAATCATCGGGCATTGCTTCACGCGTGGCCTTGTAATCGGCGAACGATTCGTGACGAAAGGTCTTTTCCTTTGATTCAAAAACGGCGCCCAGATACTTTGGCTTCTCGTCCTGCAGCAGCTTGCGCAGCATGTTTGTGAAGATAAAAATAGCCTGGGTTACCTGTCCTTTTGAATTCATTAAAGGCGCCGCCCGATTCGCCAGCGGAGCATAAAAGGCGCGAAAAATATGAGACATCGAGTCGATGAGAAAGACTCGCTCAGCCGGTCGAGCACCGGGGGCAGATTTCGTTGGCGGCATTACAAAATGATCATATGGGCGCGTATTGCAGGTGTCAACGACGTTCGCCCGAACGCTTTGCGCTTCGGGTTGTGGTGATAAGTCCGCGCTTTCCTGATCCGACTGTTGGGTAGATGCCACGACCCGCGTTCGGCATACCCGGAAACATTCTGATCAAAACGCGGCATGGTCGTTGCTCCCAAAAACTTTGCCATAAACTTCGCTTCCAGATGTTAAGTCGACAAACCACACTAGCAGCGCCGGCTGAGACAACCGGGATTGGTCTCCACACGGCCGTTCCGGTCACGATTCGCTTGCTGCCCGCGCCTCCTGACACGGGATATGTATTTCGGCGAGTCGACCTCGGCGGTTTCGAAATTCCGGCGACGGTTGAATTCGTCGCGCATTGCAGCTACGCGACGACTCTGATGCGCACCGGCGTGATGCTTTCGACGGTCGAGCATTTGCTTTCGGCATTGCGCGGCTGCGGAGTCGATAACGCCTATATCGAAGTTGATAATCTCGAGGTGCCGATCATGGATGGATCCGCGGAAGCGTTTGCGGAAATGATCGAGTCCGCGGGGCTCGCGGAACAACCTACGGCGCGGCGAGCACTGCTGGTGCGTGAGACCGTCAGCGTTGATATGGGGACGCGGCGAATCAGTCTCGAGCCGTCCGACACCTTTGAAATTGATTGTCTGATCGACTTCAAGCACCCGCTGATTGGACGGCAACACCGCCGCCTGACGTTGGACAATGGATCTTTCGCCCGCGACATTGCTTCGGCAAGGACGTTCGGCTTCGTCGAGGAGATCGAGGCTTTACGGCAAGCCAGTCTGATCCGCGGTGGTTCTCTGGATAATGCCATCGTTCTGACCAAAGAAGGGATGCTAAACGAAACCGGCCTCCGTTTTCCCGACGAGTTTGTCCGCCATAAGATTCTCGACATTATCGGGGACCTGGCCCTGCTGGGAATGCCCATCCTTGGACGGGTCAAAGCCGAGCGCAGCGGCCATCTCCTGCATGCGACTTTAACCTCTTCTTTGCTCAAGAATCGCGCGGCCTGGGAGATCGTTGACCTGCCTGCATCGGTTGACGCGCACGCATCCGCTCTGCGCTGAAATAAAATTTGCCCGCGCATTCCCAGGTTCAGCCGGTCACCAACCCTCTGCTACAATTAAAGCATCATTAAACCTGACTTTGATTTTGGGCATCTAACCCGCGAATTTATTTATCGGAGGCACGCTTCGACACATGAAACATCGGATAGCACTCGCGTTATTTTTTGGATTTGCAGTGGCTTTTCTTTCGTTGCGCGTATCCGCGCAAACAACCAGACCGGCAAGCGCCGTTCAGGAAACAGAAGATGAGGTAAAGGTTGCCGTATATAAGCGATTTGTCGACAATCGCCTGCCAAATCCGGCGCTCGCGTACGAGGCGGCAAAGGAATACATGCGCCGGTACGGCAAAGAAAACGATGAGTACACCCGTTATCTGAAGCTCTGGATTCCGGCTTATGAAAAGGACGATCGCACGCAACGGTTGCCGGAGGCGATCTACGCCTCGAAGAATTATGCCGAAGGGTACAATCTGGCGAAACAGGTGCTGGCCGACGATCCGGATAATGTGAAAGCGCTGATCGCGCTCGGGTACGGCGGGTATCTGGCAACCACCACCGCGAAGAACGAAACGTTCAATGCTGATTCCGTGCGGTATGCGCGAAAAGCGATTCAACTGATTGAGGCCGGCAGGACGCCCGACGAATGGAAACCGTTTCAGAACAAAGATGACGTGCTCGCTTCGCTGCATTACGCGATCGGCTTTCTGGAACTAAAAACGCGGCCTGAAGAGGCGACGGCCGATTTAATCAAGGCTCTTCAGTATGAAAGCGACCTGAAAAAATCGCCGTTCACTTATTATTATCTGGCGTTCACTTACGAAAAGGGGCCCTACCAAAGACTCTCAGCCGACTACAGCAAGCGGTTTGCCAATCAGCCTGAAACACCTGAGAGCAAGGCAGCGCTCGATAACCTCAACCGGGTAATTGATCGAATTATCGATGCTTACGCGCGAGCGGTGGCGCTGACCGGGACCGATCCGAAGTATCAGGTAAGCAAGACCGAGTGGATGAAACAGCTCACGACTTTTTATAAGTTTCGGCATGACAACTCCGATGCGGGATTGAATGAATTTATCGCCGGCGTGCTGACCAGGCCCCTTCCGCAGTAATGTGTTTACGCTTTACTGCTGGGGGCGCGGACCTACAGGTCCGCACTGAGCTCGAAGCGGGAAGAGTTTTTGTGGTAGGAGTGATTAGCGCCCGTGGTGCTATGCGGACGTGGACGTCCGCGTTCCCAGCCAATCCAGATTCTTGAAACTCAAATTGCAACCGGGACCACGCAACACGTTCCTTGACAAGCCATGTCTAATCATTAGAATCGAAATCTCCGTAGCGGGAGTAGCTCAGTGGTAGAGCATCGCCTTGCCAAGGCGAGGGTCGCGAGTTCAAGTCTCGTCTCCCGCTCCAGAAATTCAAGGCAAAAGGAAAAGGTAAAAGGAAAAACCGCAGGCTTTGTTTTTGCCTTTTACCTTTTTACTTTTGCCTTTCCTGATGGCGGCGTAGCCAAGTGGTAAGGCAGAGGTCTGCAAAACCTTTATTCATCGGTTCGATTCCGAGAATCAAAGCAGTGAAAACTTGAGTTCTCTGAGGTGTGGTTTCCCAACCTCCCGTTGTGCATCTGGCTTGGATTTGATCCCCTCCAACCTCGAACGGACACAGCGTGCGCCTCTGCTTCGCTCGTGGATTCCAGAAGCGCGGCGATACCAAATCAGCCGAGATATCACTGTTCATTTGCTTGGATTAATCTGCGGCGTCTGCTCGCCGATCTTTCCCGAATAGATGATGAACTTGAAAGGATCGGTATTCTGACTCTTTTCCATCAACTTTAAGTAAACGAGCCGCTTGGCGCGTGCCAGAGATTCGCTCTTTGGAAATCTTAGGATCGCGGGTTCAAGCAGAGACGCTGCCAGCTCAAGTTTGCCGTCCGTCACTAGGCGATCTACCGCCGTGGCAATTTGGCTCTCAGAGACGCCGAGGTAGTCGACCAGCAACTCCGCGCGGTCCGCAGTGCCGATATGGTCGAGGCCCTGTAGGTTTGCTTCCCAGTAGCCCACGTTCTGATCATAGATCCGGTCAATGACATGCTCGCGCAGAATCAAATAGGGCTGATAGGCGTCGGGCTGTTTGGCAACCAGGTCCGGAGGGATCAAGTTCGCTTGATGCATCGCGGCGCGTTCATCTCCACGGCGGATGGCGGTCAGTACCTGCTCTCGCAGCCAGGTGAGATCTGCCTTCAGGTGCGCAAGCAAGGATGGTGACGAGAAATTTTCGGTGATCGGCTCGTGACCGTGCAGCAAGTACTTGGGATTTCTGTTGACCACTATGTCGACAGCATCGAGTAAGCCCTGTAGATCGCCATCCTCGTCGAAGGGCGCGCCGATATAGGGCATGATGAAGTCACCCATGAACATCACGTTCTGATCCGACAAATAGATGAGCATTGCGTCGTGAGTCTCGCCGCCTTGAATCGGGATCAGTTCTACGCGAGTCCCACCAATCTTCAAATCTGTGCGCTGGTCGATCGCAACGTCGGGCTTATAGCTGTGCACATCATCAATGCTGAAGGACTCTCCAAAGAATTGCTGGGCGAAGGTTCCGGGACCGTTAAACTCCCGCACCATTTCTTCCTGATAGTTGCTCCGGCCATAGAAGCGGGGGCGGGGACTCAGTGACTCAAAATACGAGTGACCACCAACATGGTCCCAGTGCGCGTGGGTAATGAAGATTGTGGACAACGCCGGCAACCCGGGGGCATATGCGCGAAGCGCCTCGTACGCGCTTTTCGCGAAGTCCGGCCGCGTGCCCGCGTCGATTCCGATCAATTCACGCCGATCTTCTGATACTACAAAATAATACTCCGTGAACTCGAAACCGGAGAGCGCGTAGACACGGCCGGGAACGATTTCCGCGATCCGCCGCGGAGCAAAGCGAGCGTGATCGGGTGGTCAAAATCCGTATAACCACTACGACGGAGATAGTCCTGTGCTTTGGCTTGGTCGCCCTCGCTACGTGCGAGCTTGGCGAGATGGTAGTACACCTCACGCAACCATCCGGTATGAGGTGCCTTGTCAATGTTTTCGACGCACCAGGTGAGTTCCGCGCGCGCGGCCTCTCTCTGACCAAAAAAACCCGGAATTTCCGTGTAGACAATGCCAGCGATCCAGTGGACGACAAAAACCGTGCCCCCCGATAACTGCTTTGCTTGCTCGAGAATTGCGATCGTCTCCTTAACGTAGCTATATCTGTACAACAGCGGCAGTGACGCAGCATGCTGGGCCCGCAACAAACCGATGATGCTCAGATAAAGCGACTTTTGAACTGGCGTCAAACGCCCTTCGAATTCCTGGAGGCGGGCGGAGAAGAATTCGGCTCCCTCACCCGGCCGGTTGGCGTTCACGTATTGCGTCAACAACAGGAACAGCAACTGCGGGTTCTGCGGAAACCCGATGCTGTTGACCGCTTTGAGGTATTCAAGGTCGGGCAGGCTAGTCGAGGCAGAATGAGATTCTTCTCGGCCACTCCGCATGAGCAGAAAACCTCCCGCGAGTACGAGCAGTCCGATCAACAACAATGCAATTAGCACCTTCCGGGACTTCTTCATGGATGTGCTCCTCCGAGTTTCCTTCTTTTTCCAGAAGTTGAATAACAAGTTGATACTGAATTGGTCGGGCAGCACGCCAAGATGACCTGGTCGTGCCGTCACAACTGACTATCAGGCGAAATGCGCGCCCCCCTTATCATTCTGCCTCTCGCGGAGGCCCACGCGCTCTAGTTGATCCTCAAAAGGATGTCATGGGCAAATACCTTATATCTGGGTTGCTTCCGTAATTTTTCAACGCACTGTTTCTTTATTTTGTCGGCGTGGGAATTCAAATATTGCTGGCGATCATTTTGTTTGCTCCAATGTCAGGGCTAGGTGGAAGACAAATAAACCATTGTCCATGGCGGATAGAGTGATTCCAGTGTCATCTAATGATGAAACAGGCCGTACCCAGAGGAATATCGAGGCAGTATTATCGGAAGACATCGGCTGCCAAACCGATCACTGACGACGACGCTTGCTCGCTGACGACGTTTTTCTTAACTTGTCGCCCTCAGTTGAGTTGGGCGGAACAGCAAGATTCAAACGGGCGAGATTACGAGACCCACGTCATGCGTTTTCCCTGTATTGACCATTTACCGTTCGTCTTGCGAAGGACGACAAAATCGCGTTGGGATCACCAGGTTTTCGAATAGCAACGACAACAATAATGCCGCAAGCAAGAATAAGCAACGACGATTGCGATCGCGAGTCGTCTCATCATCGTTACATCAGAGGAGAACCGCCCAACGGTTGAGTTGACGCGGCGGCGCGATTTCATCGTCGTTTAGAAATCGAGACGCAGGCTGAGTGTGATCTGACGCGGGTCGTTCCCCTGAGTGGTAATCACTCCAAAAGTTTGCGGGCTTTGTAAGTTGACCGCTGGATCGAGAAAGTTCACATGGTTGAAAAGGTTAAAGAATGCTGAGGAGAGCGTCAGGCTAGTGCGCTCCGTAATAGCAATCTTCTTCGTCAGGCTGATATCCACGTTCCAAGCTTTAAAGCCCCTGAGGGTGCCCCCACGCGAGGTCTTATCCACGCTTAGTTGAATGGGCCGAAACTGGTTACACAAAGCCTGGGGGTCAGCGAATATGTTCAGACCACTTCCGCTTCCGCTGGCGCTGGATCCGCAACCGCTGGTCGGAGCCACGTGAAAGCGGCTGGCAGTTGTACCTCCCGTGGCGATCCGGATCGCCTCAGAAACTGCGCCGAAACCCGACTGACCGAACTCCTGGCCCGAACCATCCAAGACGCGGAGCGGTAAGCCGCTGGCCACGCTGACAATGGGCGCAACCTGCCAGCCCCCGACTATCCGATTCAACCATCCCGTTCGGGAGTGGAACGGCAGGTCATAAACGCCCAATACCGTGAGGACGAACTTGCGATCAAACAGCGACGTCCCGTAATCGTAATCAGGATTGTAGCTATTGGTGAATGCCTGATCCGTGTCCTGATTCACTCCCACGTTGTCCAGGCTGTGGCCGTAGGTGAGATTCGCATCGAGCGTGAGGCCGTGGGATGCGCGAATCCGGTAAGAAACGAAACCAGCGTGATAGTTGGACTTCGCCAGGCTGGACCAATAGAAAAAGTTTGTGAACTGCGTCGCTGCATTCGTCGCTGGACCAGTCGTGAACGCAGACTGTATTCCGTTGAATACGTTCCGCACCCGCTGATTCGTTATGTCGCCGGAAAACCTTGATACCACACCGGCGGTGCAGCTCGGTTGGCCCTGGCAGAAGCTGCTTCCAGCCAGGATCGTTTCGAAGAATGGCTGAGGCGTGACAGCCCCAATCGCAATCTGTCGCGCCAGAATGTCGAACGCTTGGGCAAAGGTCTGTCCACCGGCAGTCATGAAGAACGGCACCTGATTCAGATCAATGCCCTGATAGATATTTCTCGCGGTGTGGCCCACGTAACCGATCTCTATCCGGCTGCGTCCCGGCAACTCGCGCTGAATGGTGAAATCCCACTGGTTATGCGAGCCCGGCTTCCACTGCGGGTCCTGCACTTGCGAACTGGGGACGAACGGGAATGGCGGTGGTGTGCCGACGCCGGCGACCACCGGCGGAGTGATGGACGAGAAGAGAGTGGGCAAGATGATGGTGCTGCCGTCGATGCCGACGCGGAAAGCGGTCGATGGGTCGGTCCCACTATTACCTCTGCAATCCGCAGCAGCGCCCGCGGTTCGGGAAGGCCCCAGACACAATAGACTCTGGGCAAAGCCGAGCGCCTGCAAAGTATCAATGGCCGTCTGCACTCCATTCAAGCGATCATAGAAATGCCAATAGCCACCTCGAAGCACGGACTTGTTCCGGCCGAAGAGCGTTCCCAACACTCCGGAATCGAAGTTGGGCTGCCAGGCCAAGGCCACGCGTGGCTCAAAATCGCGGCCCACGAAGTCGAAGGGATATTTTCGTCCGGTCTTGCCGATGGGCGAAAAACCGACCGGAGGATTGAAGACCTGTCCTGCTAATGCGGCTTGCCGGCGCTGTTCCAGATAGTTTTGCGGGAGCACGGCGTCGCCGGACGGGGTGACCGTGATCATCAACTTCCCGTTATCTTCGACGGGCGGGATGGTCGCTGCCCAAGCCAGACCGTAAGTCAAGGTTAGCCTGGGCCGTATACGCCACGTGTCCTGGACGTAAACAGTCGTTTGATTGTACCTGACGGCGTTCTTTAGATCTGTTCCTTCCGGTAAGAGCTGAAGCTGAGCGTCACGGGCGCGAAGAATCGTGGCGGCATCCACCAAGCCCAGAACTTGCGCGTACAGATTGTTCCAGGTGGAATTCTGGTTCGCAGGCAGACAATTAGTGGTAACTGTGGCTGAGCATGCGCGCGGCCGGATCGAACTCGGGAAACTGATCCCACCAATCGTATTTCCCATGAAGTACTGCAAGGTCTTCTGCGAGTTAAGCTGGCCGTCGTCGCGCTGGAAGTAAGCCCAAGTGTGATTAAAAGAACCACCAAACCGAAAGAGATGGGTTCCGCGCACCCAGCTCACATCATCCTTGAACGCCCAACCGTGTGAGTTCCACAGACGGTTTCGCGATCCTTGCGTATCAATATTCACTGGCACCAGGGCGTTAACCGTGTCGCCGCCGGGAACCAAAGCGGCAGGCGTCGTCCCCGGCAACTGAGAGAAAGGAGGAAGAGAGATCCATTGCCACCAATCTCTCAAATAGCTGATGTGAAAATCATTTGTTAACTTGGGCGTGATATTCGCTGTTAGCCCGCTTACAAAATAACGGGGCTGGCGCGGGATGCTTGAAATGATGTTTGGCACTCCCTTAGTGCCGCCCGTCAAGATCCCGCCGATGTCCACCTGGCGCAGAATACCGGCATCTTCTTTGTAATAGCGATAGCTGGTTGTCCAGTGAAAACGTGAACCGAAGGAGTGGTCCAACCGGATCACGCCGAGGTCGCTCGTGTTCGGAAGCTTCCCGAAGGCCGAGAACCCGATAGTATTTAAGCCATCGCCCTGAGAAGTGTCATTACCCGCCGGTTCGAGTTGCCACAGTTGGCGAAGAGCTGGATTCAGGCCCAGATTGCGAGGGTCGCACGAGCCCGCACCCGACGAGCCGCACAGGTTGGCAACATTGCCCGGCTGCAGCGAATAGTTGATGATGTTTCCCGCGCCGTCTCTAAATCTAAGAATCCCCTGCTGCAAGCTAGCAGTGGGCACGAGCCGAGTAACGAAAGTCGCTTCGTGCCGGCGGCGCCCCTCGTAATTCGCGTAAAAATATGTCTTCCACTTGCCAGGCAAAAAGTGTCCGCCCAGGCTGCCACCAAAGCGGTTATCTACGACGTTGGGCCTTGGCCGGCCAAGACGGTTTGCATCCCAACGATTGGCGTTCAGCACGGAGCCGCGATAGCCCTCGTAGAGCGAGCCGTGGAAGACGTTGGCGCCGCTCTTGGTGACCATGACCACTTGCGCTCCTCCTCCCAGGCTGAGACTCTGACTGCCACTAGGGTTGTTGGTTTCCACGGTGAATTCCTGGATGCTCTCTACGGGTGTCGGGATCGAGCCCTCTGGCCCTCCGTTGAACGCTTTCCAATAGTCGGAGTTGCCGGAAGTAGGATTGGTGATCTCGCCCCCATCCAATAGGAACGAATTCTGGTCGCTGCGCGCCCCAGCGACTTGGCCGCCGAAACGGCTCGACTGAGAACCGAATTGCTGCGGCATCGCGAGCGGCTGTAGCAGCAGCAAGCTTGTCGTGTTTCGATCTAACGTCGGCAAAGCGTGTAGTACGTCGTCTCGGATGGTGTTGCCGACCGTGGCATCAAGCGTCTGTAACTCCGCGCCCGGAGTCGAATGCACCTCAACCACCTCAGAGATGGTTCCTACTTTCAGAGTCACATTGATGGTGGAAGTCTTTCCCACCTCGACCGCCACCGATGGCAACAATGATTTGGCGAACCCAGAGGCGGTAACCATGACGGAATACATCCCCGGAGCAACTTGCGCAAAGGTGTAATGGCCATCTTGGTCAGTAGTCGTGGTACGTTCCGCTCCCGTCGCGGTATTACGGAGATCGACCTTTGCCTGTGCTACAGCCGCTCCAACTGGGTCAGTGATCTGCCCGAACACCTGCCCAGTTGTCGACGTCTGCGCAGCTGCTCGATACCAATGCGAAGACACACATAGGAAAACCAGAGCCCCAAAGAGAAAGGAGTTACCGATTACCTGTCTTTTGAAAATTCTCATCGCACCCTCCTTGCCATGCTCAGAGATAAAAGTTAGGTGCGGGGATCTGAACCCCAAGGCCGCTACCGCGTCAACGCGCGAACCACCGCCGCGCAAAAGGCGCGATTCATTTATGGCGTAAGAATTAACCATGGCGGCTATGGAAGTCAACCTGCTGGGAAGACATGCTTGACGATCTCTGGAAAACTGAGGTTAAGCATGGCAAGCAGATACACCTCTTCAATTTGCGCGGTAATGATTTCGGCAATGCAGAGAAACCATCAAAGCTGATTTCCGGTCAACAGCAGAGCGAGAAATCAGTTGGGCCGACTATGCAAGCTAGCCTCCAGAAGATGAATCAATAAATGTCAAATCACTCTATCCGCCTGAGCGATATTTATTCCATCCGACATCTCGCGGGCATCTCAGGCATCATCCAACGAAACAGCGTTCCGATGCGCTATCGGAAATTTCGCAGCTAACGGATGCGCGAAGGATAGGTTCGCTCGGCTCTTTGCCGATTCTGTTACTTAATCGCCGTCTACTGGGCAACCTTGCTCGCTTACCTGACGGCCAACGAGTCTCAATCGAAACAGTTTATTCAGACGGCTACGCTTTACGACACGTCTGGGAAGTTGCGTGAATTATGCTACGGAAGAGCGGGGCGATTACCGAAGACGGCGATCCCCAGGAATAAGTATGCTTTGGCAAGGTACAGTAGTTGCCCACGTTATTTCGCTCCACAATGTTTGCTAGCTTCTCAAAGGAGGTTTTGATATGAGACTGCTTGCAAAGCGTACAGCGATCTGCGTAGTCGTTCTGATTGCTTTCACCGGCGGAATGTTGGTCTGTCCGCCCGCTGTTGCTACACTCCAATCAACCAAGTCACAAAAGAAACAAACTAAACTACAAAAGCAACAAATTAAACCACAAAAGCGGGAAAAGCGACCTTTACGCAGGGCAGGCAAAGATTTCAAGATTAAGAAAGGGTCTGAGGTCGCCGCCAAGGTTAGGAAACTGAAAGAGAGCAATAAGAATGTGCGCGCAGCACTCAAACTCCTCGAGGACAAGAAGCGAACGCCAAAGGTCGATGCCTCATTCAGCATCAACGGCTCGCTCGGTTCACTAAAGGCAGGGCTCAACAATCATCCACGATTGTTTCAGAATGTTAGCTTTGAACAGCAGTCAGCAATTAGTGGCGACTACATAGAGATAATCTTCGTACCTGTCCTGAGCCTGGATATGGAATGGCAAGGTATCGTTATTTCCGACCTTTATGATAGTGGCGGCAACGTCGTCGGCGAGTATGTGGCTGAGTCAGTGCTGATCATGCCAGAGCCTAATCTCTACGCTTGGGACGAAATATATGAGGCTCCCGTCTACGACGGCGTCGTACAGCCCGCTATTGCTGAGCCGGGGATGTTTACGAATGTTGATTTAGGTGTCCCGTTAGATCAGCAGTTTCTGTCTATTGAGATGAATCAAGCGAACCCTTCAAGCATCGTCCGCTTTGTTCCCGCCAGTTATGTTCAGGGAGGGTCGGCGCGCCTCCGAGCTTGGGCCAACTGCACATTTGGATGGTGTGGCGGAGCTGGTATCAATTGCGTTGGTACTGACATGTGGAGCGCCGATGTATTCGGCAGTTCGTGCTTTGCGTCCGGATGTGGCAATGATGCGATCGGGTGTGCCTGGGAAACGATTTGGCAATAAATCGGGCATCCGCCGCTGCTCTCATCTTATCCGGTCTGTTGGGGAGAGTGTCCGATCTTCTTAACTAACTTCATCCGGCGATGCTTGAATGCTGCTCGCCCGCGCCCGGTGAATTTGGTCGTTAAGCGGCGCGCAACCATCGCCGGCCAAAGGGCAGGCGACGTCCAATGAGTTCCGCTGAGTGCCTTCGATTGCGATAGGGTGCTATCCATGCCCGCGAAGGTTTCATCGAATTACCGTCAGACTAAACGAGCCCAACTGTTTTTCTTGGGTCACTCTTGGGTCACTACCAATCCACACAGACCCGAATTTGCCTGATCAGGCGCAAACATGAAGTGTCAGAAATGCCAATAAAAATGGCCACAAGAGAACAGATCGGAACTTACGCAAAAACGCTCCCTATTTCTGCAAAACCTTTATTCATCGGTTCGATTCCGATCGCCGCCTCCATAATTCTCTCGAACACCGGTGTTGAGCCAGCGAATTGAGGAAGTGAAAGGAGAGTAAATCTTTCCCCGCATTGATGGAGCGGTTCGGGTTGTTGCTAGAACTCCCACTCCAGCCCAAGCCGCGCGGTCCTTGGCGCCTGGATAGCTAATGGTATGCGCCTGGAGAACGTCGTGCTCGTGAGGTCCGCTTCCCGTGTGCTCCCGTTCAGATTGAGCAGATTAAAGAGATCAAGAACAAACGAGATCTTGCCACGCTTTAGATTTAGAGCTCGCGCGACGCGTAAGTCTACAGTTGAATTGAACTGGGTCCGAAAGGCGCCAAGGTCTCCTCGCGGCGTTACTCGCACGAAGAATGGCCCTTGCTCGAATCCGTTGACAAACAACAACCGGCCAAACACTAGTCCGTCATAGTATCTCGCCACCACTCCCAGCCGCACACGGTAAGGCGCCTCGTAATACACACTCAGCTTTCCCGTGAAGCCACGATCGAAATAGGTTCTGCTATTCGCGAATAAGAGGGTATTCGGATCGGCATTCGAGGCAGCAAAAACCGACTGGTCGGTAATAATGAATCCCGGATCGTTTTGAAAGACACCATTGCCCGGATTGGTTGGTGCCGAAGCATGCATCGCGGTAAAGCTACCGGCACCCTCCCAATGGCGAGCGAAACGCTTGAGCAATTCGATCTCAAAGCCCTTATCGCTGCCGCGATAACCGGACGGGTTTGCAAGCACAAAGAAATCCTTGCCCAGGGCCGCAGGTATCCGGTTAAAAAGTGTCAGCGATTGATCGTCGGCAGTGCCTGGGGTGCCGTCGACGCCGGGATCGATCACCAAAGTGGAGACGTAACTCGAAAGCGGGACGCCTGGATTTGTCACCGCAATCAGGCGGTGATCGTCTCGGCGAAAGAACCGGACGCGCGCAACGAATCGCTCGCCAAATTGCTTTACCACTTCGACCGTAATTTCGTCGGTGAAAGGTCGTCGAAGACCTTTATCGACAGCCGAATATGGACCGCCGAAGACGCGCAGTAACCGAACGATCTCCGGCGGCTGGACCTGTCGATCACCGTTAGCGTCCTGCCATTGAAAGACCTGTCCGCCAACCGCCGCAGAGTTTCCAAAATCCAGATAGCGTCCCTGCAACAGATGTCCGTAGCGCGCAAAACCGCCTCGCAGAGTAAACCCGGTGATAGGTAGCCGCATTACAAACCCCACGCGCGGCTCGATCGCAGTCCAATTGATCCGATTACTGGCTCCGGCGGCCTGACCTGAAGAGTTTTCGAGGCTTAGACCAAAGGGGACGGCCAGCCACCTCGCAGGACGCCAGGCGTCTTGCGCGAAGACCGCGAGATTTCTCACGTGCTGACGAGCCTGAGCAGGCGTATTCCAGCGAACGACTTCGGCGCCACTGCCCGCAACCAGGATCTGCTTGATTCCCCCCAGCGCGTTCCAGCGATTCGTGATGTCGCTTCGATCAAACGCGGTACCGAAGACCACGCTGTGACTGCCAAGCGTTCCATTGTGGACCATTTGGAATTGAGCATTTGCCTGGTAGCGCGTGCGTGTGCCTGCAAACGAGAATGGCGCTGCGCCTGTCATCGTCAACTGAGGCAAATCGATAGTGTTGGTCGTCAACGTTTCCGGCTGGGTCCCTGATGAAATGATCGCGTGAGCAACCCCAAAGCCAAGCTCCAATGTGGAGGATGCACTCGGCAAACTAGACCAGCGCGCCTGGAATTGATGGAAGTTGTCGTTGCCCCGGCGAGTGGACCCTGGCGCAATGCGCGGGTCAGCGCCTTCTCTGGAATTGAAAACGTGTTGGCCGGCATAGAGCAGGTTCAGTTGCCTGCTGCCACGTCGGTAAGGCGTGAATTGTGTTAGCAAGTGATAGACATGAGCATCAATCGGAGCCGCAAAGCCGCCCAGGGTTTTAGACAGTTGTTGGGTGGAGAGCGAAATGAAAAACGGCCATTTGGCCTGGCCCAGCGGCAGTCTTCCGGAGAGTTGTCCACTTACATCTACCAAGTGCCGCAAACGCTCCGGTCCCGGAAATCCGAGTTGGACCAGGCGCGTGCTCATGTTATCGCTCTGCAAGGCGTAGTTAGAAAAGAACCCTCGGATGTTGCCGTGTAAACTCGCCAGTGTTGCGGGCGTAGTCAAGATCAGATTAGCGCCGGAGCCGGAAAACGAGGCAGGTTTTGCCGCCGTCATGGCGGCGACCTCAGCTAGCGCGTCAAAATCAGGGTCAGTCAACGGACGGCCTGGGAGATACGGATCTGTCACGTCAAAACCATTCAGGCTGTACTCGTTCTCGGTCCATGAAACGCCGCGTACGCCAAAGAGTGGGCGCCTTCCCGTCTCCAGGCCGCCGGCATCGAGCCTGTCCGTTACCGTCGAGGTTTCCAGGTTCTCGAGCAGCGACCATATTCTTCGCGCAGTCGGAAGCTGATGCATGGAGACCTGGCTAAACTGACTCTCCAACAGGACTTCTCGATCAAGCAATTGGAGCGACGGAATTTGTTTACTGAACGGCGGGAGCGCCGGCAGGAGCACAATGTGGACATCCATCGTGCGTGACGCATCGATCCTCAAGTGAGAGAATCGTTCGCTCTGCCATCCTTTGAGAGACAGTTCTAACGAGTACACACCCGCGGGCACTCCTACAAATTGAAAGCGACCCACGGTGTCCGTTATTGTGTGAAAGACGAGCTGCGAAGCATCTGCGCGAGAAAGTTGAACCTCTACTCCGGCTATCACTTTGTGCTGCGGGTCCTGAATCAACCCCACCAGCGTTCCAGTTTGTGATTGAGTGAATGCGGCAGGGGCCAGTA
>WNGL01001447.1_pt1 | contig 29641 bp, 22 predicted proteins | sample 5400591 | NCBI WGS metagenome assembly WNGL01 (sample SAMN13153377, study PRJNA577476) | soil metagenome | isolation source: 80 cm soil or saprolite under Garry oak tree replicate 1 | place: USA:California | collected 2016-06-15 | reverse complement strand
ATGATCTTTCGCTGCTGCTCGAAATCGCTGATAAGATCGCGATTATGTACGCGGGGCGCATTGTGGAGACGGCCACGTCCGGCGAATTGCATCGACAGCCGCGGCATCCCTATAGTTACGGCCTGTTGAACTCGTTTCCGAAGATATACGGGCTGCGCCGCAGGATGACAGGCATACCCGGTTCGCCTCCGGATTTACGAGCGGTACCACCTGGCTGTGCGTTTCATACACGCTGCCCCTGCGCCTTTGGCACCTGCTCGAAGGTTATCCCGGTGCTTCGTCCGTCTGCGCCTGAGACGCCGGGACAGGTAGTAGCCTGTCATTTGTACGACCTCAGGTTCAATAATGGCGAGGAACTACCCACGAACGCGAAATTCGCGGCGAAATATGAGGCCCATTACGAGGCCTTGCAGGGAGCGAGGAGCGCTGAATGAGTACAGAACACGGACGAGTCGATTTCGCAAATATTTTCCGGTGCGGGGCGTCAAGCTGTTTGGCGCTAAGAGTGTCGTCCATGCAGTTGAGGATACCTCGCTCGCGCTCTATCCGGGCCGCGCACTGGCTCTGGTAGGAGAAAGCGGGAGCGGCAAAACGACGATAGCGCGTTTGCTGGCGCGGCTCTATGAGCCAACATCGGGGAGCATTATCTTTCGAGGAAAGCAGGTGCAGCGTTCGCTCGCGATCAAAGCGTATCGCCGCCACGTGCAGCTGGTATTCCAGGACCCATTTTCGTCGCTCAACCCGGTGCATAATGTGCGCTATCATTTGAGCCGCCCGCTGCGCATTCATGGTCATGCGCATAACAAAGCCCAGGAAACTGAGCAGATTCTCTCGCTGCTGCGGCGTGTGAGCTTGAGTCCAGCCGAGCAGTTTATTACCAAGTTTCCGCACCAGTTGAGCGGGGGACAGCGCCAGCGCGTGGCGATCGCGCGTTCGCTGGCACCTCGCCCGGAAGTGCTGCTGGCAGACGAACCGGTTTCCATGCTGGATGTCTCGATTCGCCTGGATGTACTGAATCTGTTGCTGCGCTTGAAAGACGAAGAGCACCTGGCGCTGCTCTTTATCACGCACGATATCGCAAGCGCTCGCTATTTCGCCGAAGATACGCTGGTGATGTACGCCGGGCAGAGCGTGGAGGGTGGGTTGAGCGATGAGGTGATCCAGCGGCCCAAGCATCCCTACACGCAGCTGTTGATTTCAGCCGCGCCCGACCCTGATCGCCTGGGGCCTGATGGGCAGAAAGCCGCTCCAATGCCAGCGCGGGGCGAGATTCCCAGCCTGATTAACCCACCGAGTGGATGCCGCTTTCACCCACGTTGTCCACATGCAATGGAGATTTGCCGGCAGCGTTTCCCAGGGCGTACCGATCTCGGCGGGGGTCATTGGACGCACTGTTTCCTGTATGGCGAAGGCAACACGGCTGAAACGAAGAATGTGGTGAATACTGAGACTGCGGGAACAGAGAATACCGTACAGGACGTAGTAGAGTAGCACGAGCCAGGGCGGGGGCAAGCCCGGCCCGTACCCTACTACGAAGGGGTTGGCGAAGCCGTATAGGGTACGGGCCGGGCTTGCCCCCGCCCTGGTCCACCATTCAGGTAGAGAGCCTTAGGATCGCTCTCGTACTCGTTAGAAAAGGAGATAAAAATTACATGGCGCGTATCAAACTGGCGTATATTGGAGGGGGCAGCACGCGTGCGGCCGGCACGATGGCCGCGTTTGTCCACCAGGGAGAAAATTTCGACGGATCTGAGGTTGTGCTGATCGACCTTGATGCAGAACGCCTGGGAATCGTGCAGACCATCGCGCAGAAGATGGCGCACGCCAGGGGCCTGGATATCACCTTCACCACGACGACCAATAGACGCGAGGGGTTACGCGATTGCGATGCCGTGCTGACGAGTTTTCGAGCGGGGGGCTTCGAGGCGCGTTACCTGGATGAGAGCATTCCGCTCAAGCACGACGTGATCGGTCAGGAAACGCAGGGACCAGGGGGCTTCTTTATGGCGTTACGCTCGATCCATGTCACGCGCAGCATTGTTGAAGACATGGAGGAGGTCTGCCCCAACGCGCGCCTCTTCAATTACACGAACCCCATCAATATTGTCTCGGAAGCGGTTACGCACCATACCTATATTCCGACGGTGTCGTTTTGCGAGGGGCCTATCATGACGAACCGGGAGTATGTCGAGTTGATCGGCCTCGATCCTGATAAGCTGGATGCCGTATCTATCGGGCTGAATCATGGTTCGTGGTCCATTCGCCATCTCTACGACGGGCAAGATTTCCTACCGCTCTTACGCGATGGGTATGAGCGCATACCACGCACGCCTGAGACGCGCCTGGAGCTGCGCCTGGTCGAACTGGCGCTCGAGATGGATTCCTTGCCCAGCCACTATTTCCTCTATTACTACTTCAAGGATGAGATGCTGGCGGAATTGCAGGCGAAGCCGACGACTCGGGCGCAGGACATCATGGCAAAGGTGCCCGACTACTGGGCTCATTACCGGCAGCAGGCGGCAAGCGAAGTACCGGAACTGAATCCGGCTCGTTCGCGCGGCGGTATTCACGAACTCGAACTGGCAATCGACGTGATGGATGCCATCTATAACGACCGGAAAGAGGTCTGGTATGTCAACGTGCCGAATTGCGGTTCGCTGGCGGACTTCCCCGATGACCTGGTGGTCGAGACGCAGGCATACGTGGACCGCAACGGGGTGACGCCGCTGGTATTTGGGCATATGCCTCGACATGTAGTCGGGCTGGTGAAGATGCTTGGCGAGTACCAGGCCTTGACCGCCGAGGCTGCCTGGCGCGGCAATCGCAGGGATGCGATTCGCGCGCTGGCAAGCCATCCACTGGTTTTTTCATTGCATAAGGCTGAGGCAATTTATGATGAGTTGGCGGCTGCGCATCGCCAGTATTTGCCTGAACGCTTATTGCGGTAAAGAAGGAAGAGGGAAGCATGCATGTCGTACTGGGTGTTGATGGGGGCAACACGAAAACTATCGCCCTCGTTGCGGCCCTGGATGGCACGATCCTAGGGGCAGGGCGCGGTGGATGCGGCGATATCTATAATGCTGTTATGACCGGCACTCCCTGGCCTGACCCGTCGGCTGCGGCGATTGCCAATATAGAGTACGCGGTCGAGACAGCGCTGCAGGCCGCCAATGTGCAACCCTCCGACCTGGTGACGGCGGTCTTCAATATGGCAGGAGCCGATTGGCCGGAGGACTTTGCCCTGCTTACCACAGCGATGAAGGTGCGCGGCTATGGCCGCACATTGATCGTGCAGAATGATGCGCTGGGTGTGCTTCACTCAGGGGTGGCCGACAACGTGGGTGTCTCGGTCATCTGCGGTACCGGGGGAGCTACCGGAGCGAGAGGGCCGGATGGCCGCACCTGGCATTCCAGCGCCTGGCAAGACCAGGTGCAAGGCGGCTCCCAGTTGAGCCAGAGAGCGCTGGATGCGGTGGTTCGCTCGGAACTGGGCATCGATCCACCTACGACCCTCAAGCAGCGTATCCTCGACTACTTTGGCCTGAATACGGTAGAAGAGATTCTGCATAAGTACACGGCGCGAGAGCCATATCCACCAGAACACATTGATGGCCTGGCGCCCCTACTGTTGGATGAAGCAGAAGCAGGTGATTTGCTGGCCCGGCAGATTGTGCAGGAACATGGTCGGGCGCTGGGTAACTACGCTATAGTGGCGGCGCGGCGCGTCGGGCTTGAAGGTACGCCTTTTAGGCTGGTCTTAGCCGGGGGGGTCTTGCGCCATCCATCTACTCTACTGGCAGATACGATTGTTGAGCGCGTCCGGACGACCTCTCCCGATGCGCGCCCGACACGCAGCCGTTTCGAGCCAATTGTGGGGGTACTCTTCTCTGCGTTAGAGGCGGCGGGTGTAGCCGTCAATGACGAGCTATTAGCAAGATTGATCCCGACGATGCCCTCTTCTGAACTATTCGCGACGCACTTGATTACACGCTGAGGCGAAAGCAAACAAGGAGGACTTAGCTGGTTAAATCATATAAAAGGAGGAGATCAGCATGATGAATTTTCGTGCGGCAAGAGCGAGTGACCTTGCCTCTATATACCTGGTATATTATCTGAGTGAGGTAGGCGAAGCGGAGGGTGTCGATACAGCACCTCCCCTGACCATTCCCTCTGTACTGCGCCACGTATTTGAGACCGGCACGATGTACGTGGCCGAGCAGGATGGTCAAATCCTGGCCTTTGCAGGGGCAATTACACGAGGTTCGGTCACATTTCTTACCGACCTGTTCGTCCATCCCCAGACCCAGTCGGGCGGGCTGGGAAAGACCTTGCTCTCGCATGTCCTTCCCCAGGATCAAGGTGTTCGCTGCACGATGAGTTCGACGGACCCGCGAGCGCAGGCCCTCTATATTCGCCTGGGTATGCAGCCGGTTTTTCCGCACTTTAACCTGCTGTGGCAGGGACATGCTCGTCAGGAACAGTCACCCTCTGACCTCGAGGTTGTCGAGGGGCAGGCTGAGGACCCGGCCCTTCTCCAGTGGGACGCACAGGTCAGCGGAAGGGCGCGCCCGGTAGATCATGCCTTCTGGATGAGGCAGCAGCAGAGCGTTCCCCTGTGGTTTCGACGGCAAGGCGTTACAGTTGGCTACGCATATGTGCGGCTGGTGGCGGAAACAGCGCTCACGCCCCCGAACTGGGTTGTGGGACCATTGGGGGTGAGCGAGCCAGAAGATGCAAAGGCGTGCGTCCTGGCAGCCACGATTTGGGCCCAACAACGGGCCGAGAGGGTGCGGATTGATGTGCCGGGACAACATCCGTGCCTGGCGACATTGCTAGAGAGCGGCTTTCATATCATCTATGTCGAGACGTTTCACTCGACTGCTACCATACCTTTCTTTGATGCGCGCTGCTACATCCCTTCTGGATCGGATTTGCTCTAGCGACTGGCCTATGTGAGGTAGGTGGTATCTCAGTCGTATGGTGGCAGTTAGGGAAAGACAAGGAAGGAATTTCCTATAGCCATAGGATATAATGCCCATCCTTCAAAAATAACTCGCCATCTACCCACACTTCGCCCTGCTGGCGCAGATCGCACACCATGTCCCAGTGGAGCGCCGAGACATTCAGTCCGCCCGATTCGGGATAGCTGCGTCCCAGCGCAATATGCAGGGTCCCGCCAATTTTCTCATCGTAGAGCGTATTGCGGGTTGCCTCGCGTATGCCAAAGTTCATGCCGAAAGCAAACTCGCCAATACGCCTGGCTCCCTCATCTATATCGAGCATACTCAGCAGGTAGTCTTCACTTGATGCGGAGCGCGCCTCGACAACGCGGCCATTCTCGAAGCGCAACCGAATATCGTCAACGGCGTGCCCGTCGTAACTGCTGGGAAGCGCATAACGGATGTATCCCTGCGCGCTGTCCTCTAGCGGGCCGGTGTAAATTTCGCCGTCCGGAAAGTTGATGTGACCATCGCAAGCTAGAAATGGACGACCTTCAATCGACAGCGTCAGGTCGGTATCTTCTCCAAGAATATGTACTTTCTTGCGCCCTTTCAGCCAGGTGATGAGTCGCTGCTGCTGTTCGGCCAGTGCTTGCCAGCAGCCTACCGGGTCCGCTTCGTTCAGCATACAGGCATTGCACACGAAGTCCCAGTAGTCCTCCAGCGACATATCAGCGTTTTGTGCGTAGGCCTGGGTTGGATATTGTGTATAAGTCCAGCGCATCTCTCCCCGCGCGGCACGCTGTGCCCACAGGGTGTCAACTGCATCGCTGGCTTTGCGCCTCTGCGCGGCACGCCGCGGGTCAACCCGCGAGAGGCGGCGCGTGTTGGTCTGAGCTTCGATATAGAGCAGGCGGTCAAAACGCTCGGTAATCAGTTGCCTGACTGGGGAAACGAAATCAAGCTGATCTTCATTGGCTTCCTTCAGATAAATCTCACGCGCATCTTCCATTTCCAGTTGCAGTTCAGGGAATGCGCCAACCCGCAAAATCTCACGATACACCTCGCGTACCAGGGGAACGGCCTCGGTTCCTGCTATAACCGCCACAAGATGACCGGGCTGCACATCGAGCGAGTAACGAATCAAGACCTGGGCCAGGCGCGTCAATCTGCTATCGACAACTGCCATGATGACCTGCTCCTTTTTCTGATGATGCCGCGAGAATAACATACGAATGCTACCAGTTTAGCAGAACCAACCTGCAAAAAGCAAAAATATGATAGTAACTCTCTATATGCGATCTTGCGCCCTCTTAAAAGCGGGCAAAAATATGGTATACTTGTGGCATGCCAGTCTTTCTCTAGTCAGACGAGGAGGCACTTCATGGAGCAAACCCCGCACGCTAGATATGATGAATTTGCTGATCAGTTTACATCCGTCCTGCATGATAACTGGTCAGACATCCTCCAGGTCATCAACAATCAGTCTCCCCGTATAGCGGCCCTGCTGAAGGTAGCCACTCCTTCAGGATTGAAGCGTGTAAACGGAGGCTGGCAGATACAAGTCATGACAAGGCGCGTGGTGCAGCGTGATAAACTGCGCCAACCTCGCGATAACGAAGTGGTGGCGCAGGCCATTCGCTCCTGGGCACACAGGGCAGCCCAACTGAAACTGCCCCGCGTGACCGTGAATTTCGAGAACTAATCAATCGGCTTCTTATAGCCACAGGATATGAAGTAAACTCTGCGTTGGTGACATACTACTCAAGGATGGTTTGCACCCTCGGATACTTGCTCGCCTCTTTCTTGGAAGCGTGTCCCTATCTCTTCAGAAGGCAGCGTAATGTGAGCTGTATGGTGCCGATACCAGATTATTTGACCACTCGCTGGATTGAGCATCATAATATCTTGAAAACGGCTTCCGGTACCGATGAATATATACCATGTGAGGATACTGTGATCATCAGGGTGTGGTATCATGATCTTGGGAGCTCATTTGACTCACAAGTGGTAAGTAAGGTACGTAGGAGGAAGCGCAATGCGCTGGCAGTTCACCCCCTATGTGTTCCCCGTGGTCGCCGCAGCGGTTGTCTCGGCCTGGCTCGCACTCGTTGCCTGGCGACGCCGCCCTATGCTTGGCGCAACGCCGTTCAGCCTGCTCATGTTGTCTGTGGCCCAATGGTCGCTCGGATATGCCCTGGAACTGGCAAGCCCTGACCTGGCCACCAAACTCTTTTGGGACAACATTGCCTGGCTGGGAGCCGTGAGCGCGCCAGCAGCCTGGCTCACCTTTGCCCTTCAATACACGGGCCGAACAGGATGGTTGACGCGCCGCAACGTGATCATCCTGGCCCTCGAGCCGCTCGTCACACTCCTGCTCGTCTGGACCAATGACCTGCACGGCCTGATCAACAATTCTGTCAGGCTGAACACAAGCGGTCCGTTCTCCTCACTGATTTTCACCTACGGTGCCTGGTTCTGGTTCAACATCGCCTATTCTTACCTGTTGCTTTTGCTCGGCACCCTGCTGATCTCTTCACTCATCCAGGCGCTCGTGCGTTCGGCAACCCTTTACAGGGGACAGATCGGCGCTTTACTGGTTGCCGTAGCTGCGCCCTGGATTGCGAACGCGTTAACGATCTTTGGGTGGAACCCCTTCCCTCACCTGGATCTTACCCCATTTGCTTTTACAGTGACGGGCTTGGCAATGGCTTCCAGCCTCTTGCGCTTCCGGCTGTTAGACATCCTGCCCATAGCGCGTGCGGTATTGATCGAGAACATGAGTGATGTCGTGCTTGTGCTGGACGAGCAGAACCGCATTGTAGACCTCAACCCAGCAGCACAACGTCTCCTTGGCAGTGCGGTTACAGAGCTGGTCGGACAACCGGCTACCCAGGTTTTCTCTGCCTGGCCACAGCTGGGCGAGCGCTACTACGAGATGACAGAGGTCCATGAAGAGATCGTCGTGGATGCAGATGAGGCCCAGCGCTGCTTTGACCTGCGTATCGCGCCCCTGCACCAGCGGAATGGTCATGTTACGATCGCTGGTCGCCTTGTGATCTTGAGCGACATCACCGAGCGCAAGCAGGGAGAACAGTCTCTCAGAGAAAGCCAGGAACTGCTCCTCCAAGAACAAGAGCGGCGGCGTAAAGAAGCTGAACAGCTCTACCAGCATTTACAGACGGCCCATCAACGTCTGCGCGAGCTTGACCACCTCAAAGACCAGTTTCTGATGACGGCCTCACACGAACTGCGGACGCCCCTGACTTCCGTGCAGGGATACCTCGAATTGCTGGCAGAATTTCAGGATCTCCTTCCGGCAGAGCAGCGCCGGGAATGTCTACAAAAGGCCCGGCGGAGCTGCGATGAGCTAGTGGTGCTCCTCAATAATGTCATGGATGTGGGCCGCCTGGAGGTTGAAGCAGGCCTAATTCCAGCACATCTTGAGCACGTGTCGGTCCAAGAGATGGTACAGAGTGTCATCACCCTCATTGAACCGCATGTGACACAACAACAGCGTGAGGTCCATCGACACATTCCAGCTCATCTCTGTGTGCAAGCCGATGCAGGGCGTCTTCGTCAAGTACTGCTCAACATCAGCATGAACGCCCTCAAATATTCACCACCAGGTACCCCCATAACCTTTGCTACTCAGGTCGCCATCGACTCCAATTCCGAGGCTGTCATCAGCGTGACTGACAAGGGCAATGGGATTGCGCCACAAGATCAGGCGCGCGTCTTCCAACGTTTTGTCCGCCTGGAGCGGGAGATGAATAGCCCGATACGAGGTTCTGGTTTAGGATTATATATCTCCAACCGCCTGCTGGAAGCCATGGGTGGAAAAATCTGGATCGAGAGTACAGGTATTGCGGGGGAAGGCACGAGCTTTCATATCCAGTTACCCATGGCCTAATTCGGTGGGAGTAAGACCTTCCATGGGAACACATACCACGTTCGTATTGTTTTCCCTTATGGATGGTATTATTAAAAGCAGGTTTCTTCCGTGAAAATGGGTAACCTGAATGCGCTGTATGCACAAGCGTTTTGAAGAATATAAATTTATAGGAGAGGAAAACACCATGAGTGATTTCAAGAACATGCCGGAAAGCTTCTGGAAAGAGAAGCTTACACCTGAGCAGTATAAAGTAGTGCGTCAAAAAGGAACTGAGAGAGCTTTTAGCGGGGCATTGTACTACAATCATGATCAGGGGGTGTATGAATGCGTTGCCTGTGGGCAACCCTTGTTTACCTCCGATGCCAAATTCGAGTCAGGCACAGGATGGCCTAGCTTTGACAGGCCAATAGACCGTGAACACGTAGAATTGCACGAGGACAAATCGTTTTTCATGAGACGAACGGAGGTTGTTTGTAAAAATTGTGGAGCGCACCTGGGTCATGTCTTCGAAGATGGCCCGCGTGAGACAACGGGAGAACGGTATTGCATCAATTCTGTTGCCCTGAACTTTCGTCCTGCCCAGGCAGAAACCAGGCAAGACTGAACTCGCTTAAGATGGTAAGCTGTGTGAGGCCAGGGTAAAAAGAGGAGAGCCACACTTGATAAAAGTGTGGCTCTCCTCTTTTGTAAAATAGTAGGAATTAACTTTTTGACGGCCTGGCAGTTGCCGCACCGGCGGACGGGGTGAGCGGATATGAGACGTGGAGAAACGCTAAGGCATCCATCACGTTCACCATCATTTTTTGTATACCAGGCACAACGGGGAGCGAATTCGCGCATAATTTATCTGTCCTAAGCCGGTAATCGTCAAGGGCAAGTGTCCAGTAGATAGAGCCCGAAGCGAAGACGAGCGCTCCCGAGGAAGCGATATAGGAGGTCGTGTCGCTGAAGTCGGCTTTGCCACTCTCGGTGAGAGTGGGTGACTGAGCAAGCACCTCTAACCCCTGGGGTGTGGCACCATTTGTAAAGACCCGGTCCCATTCATAGCCGACCAGGTCACAGCCGTAGCTCTGTCCGGCTTGCAGTCCGGAACCATCTATGAGCGGCGAGTGAATTACCGGACTCACGCGCCAGGGAAAGCCCAGGCGCTGGTGCGTCAGGTTCGAGTACATGATTCCGATCAAAGCATTCTCGGGGCGGCCAATCACTGGATCGCGCCATTGAGCGCTCACGCGGCTGTTATCCTTACCGTAGAGGGGATCGACGGCCAGGTCACCATTAACTGTCTCCACTTTATAGCATACAATCGTTCGATTTGGCATCCCAGCGCCATCCGGCTCAAAGCGCATCTGCCAGTAGGCGGCATTTGCTCCCAAAAACGCCAGGTTGACTCCGTGATTGCGAGCGTTTTCCACGCCATCCCGCATCTCCTTCGTCCAGTACTCGTCATGGCCGAGCGAAAGGTAAGCATGGTGATTGAGTAGCTGAGCTGGATTTTCGTGCAAATCAACATCGCTTATGTAGGAAAGATCGTACCCCTGTCGCTCCATCCAGCGAATTGCATCGATCTCGTAAACCAGGACCTGGCTTGCTCCTTGCGTGTCCGCGTAGGGCCGGTCGAAGGATACCTCTACCCCCCTGGGCAGATTCACCCCCTGGACAACATGGACGACGTTATCCGCATCGTACAGGCTGTATCCTCCCCAGGCGTTGTATGCGGCATAGGTTGTGTCAGGAGTGACTGCCAGGTAAAGCGAATGAAAGTTGCCAAGGACATCGAAAGGCACGTACGTCTCCATTTGGTTTCTATCCGTAAACTTAGCCAGGTAGATGCCTGTCGTCCAGTCGGAAGGCACCATCAGCGTGTAGGATGGTTGCCAGTTTGCCTCCACCAGCCCCGTTTTCACATCTGCGTGACAAGCGCTACAATCTACCAGCATCCGCGAAGCCCCATCGTAGTATCCCTGCGCATGACCTACCAGACCTACATCGTAAGCCATCAAGCGGCCTCCATAACCTGCGTACCACCCCAGGCGATAGATGGAAATGGAGTAGGGTGTCCCTTCTTTTTGAACGCTCACATAAAATGTGAGTAGTTTCCCAGGAAGTACAGAAGTTGCCCCTGCATACGCCTGAATTTGTGTCGAGGCTTCCCTGTATATTGGAATCATCCACTTGTTCGTCCCCACTTGCTCATTTTCACGCGTGATAGGATTGTTGAGAGCTGACACTGTGGCCTGGATTGCGCTTCCTTCACCATTGGCGCCAGAGGGCAGCCAATCCTTGCCAAAAAACAACGCGTCCACAACCAGGATAACGACTATGAACAGGACCGCAACACTCGCTACACGCCGCTTTCTCACTTGAACCTCCGCTTCTGGATGAGCCCTGACAGGGGAATCACCTGTCGCTCCTTTCGGTTGACAATCAGCCGATCACGATATACATAAATTTATGATTTACTAATATTGTAATGGCCTCAAAAATTTATTGTTTTAAATAGTTACTATCCTGGAAAAATTCATGGGAGTTAAATAGTATATCAGCATATATCTATTAAAATGCAAGTTATAATGGACGTATCCGATACAGAGCGTACTAAGAAATGCCATCCTGACAGCGATCAGCGTAGTATACCTAGTGTTTCTTATACATTTATTGCCAAGACACCTGTGAAGTTGTAGGCGTGTGAAGGGGCGTTCCAAATCATGCTAAATCCGTTGATTCGCTACGTATTACTGATGAAGCGTTGGGCCTGGTTGCTTGTGCTGGGAATAACATTGTGCGGGGGTATTACCTATCTTCTCGAGAAAATCACCCCCCCGGTCTATCAGGCCTCCGCGGAACTCGTTATCGCTATGGACACATCATCCTCAGGCGACGTTACTGCCAGCATTGCTGCTGAGCCAACCTATGCCCAACTGATCACGAACTCCCAGGTGCTTGAGCCAGTTATCACGCAGCACCCTGGGATGTCCCTGGAGCAGCTGAGCGCGATGGTTACCGTGAAGCCTCAAGCTAATACGCAACTCATCGAACTCGATGTCCAGAATCGCAATCCCAAATTAGCAATGCAGCTTGCCAATGAGATTTGCCGGAGTTTTGCGCAATACGCCAATTCGCGCCTTTCGGCCCCTGTCCAGATCCTCCCCGCCCAGGAGCCAACCAATCCAATTAAGCCGAAGCCATCTCAGGATACAGGGATTGCGGCGCTCGTCGGCCTGAGTCTGGCAATCGCACTCATCATCATTTTCGAGTGGATCGAAGATCGACCCGGCACCCCTAAACAAGTGCAGGAACTGCTAGCAATGGAAATAGTGGCTTCTATCCCTCGCACTACCCGCGATCAGCAAGGCAGCGGCCTCGAAGAAGAACAGGCGGTTGTGGAAAAATATCGCATGCTGTGCGCCAGTTTGAACGCCGTACGGGCGAACTGGCCATTCAAGCTCGTCATGATCACAAGTGCACTAACGGGGGAGGGAAAAACTACCGTCGCTGCCAATGTCTCTTTCTTTTTAGCCAGGTCTGGTAAGCATGTGCTGCTCGTCGATGCTAACCTGCGCCATCCCTCACTGCATCAGCGCTTTAATCTAAAAAACCAGTTCGGTCTGGCGAACGTTTTCCTGGGGGCGGGGGGACGACCTCTGGACGAGTTGTACGGCCAGAGAACTACCGTCCCTACCCTGCGAGTCCTTCCTGCGGGCAGTATCCTGGACAATCCGGCAGATTTGCTACAATCGCAACCGGCCCACAGGCTTTTTGAGTATTTTAAGACGCTTCCATTCGACTACGTTATTTTTGATGCTCCTCCCCTCCTTTCGGTCGCCGACGCGCAGGTCATCGTACCGCTCGTCGAAGCCGTAGTGCTGGTTATCGATCCGTCAAAGACGCCGCGTAGAGCTTTGTCGCGCGTCAGGCAGATATTGAACAGGACACGTACTAGAGTAGTGGGCGTTGTCCTCAACAAGAGCCGCTGGCCTGATTGCGGGGATGGAGATGCAGATCGACGCCATGGATATCGTCGCCAGAGTGAGTTTGCATCACCCTTGCAGCAGATGCCGATCGATTCTCCGCCGCCTACCTCGGCACCGGGTGGTGAGTATCCTGTAATATTTCGCGCGCTTTCGCTTCCGAGTAAACCAAAACGAAACCCTCCACCTGATTTTACCGCCAGAGAAAAGAGCCCATAGGTATGTACCAACCTCTGGCCAGGAGTGTTGCCCGGGTCAGGCTACAGACCGAAAACCGATAGTAGCGTCTCTTCTCTGTGAAGTGGTTAGAAAGGTGTCTCGAATGCCGTCCTTTAGCACAAGCGGTGCGCGCCTGGCGGCAGGGCGCGGAAGATCAGCCAACAAGCAAATTTTTCGCGCCCTGCTGAGCCTGGGGTCCGCGGCTCTCCTCACCCGTATGGCGGGCATGCTCAATCAGGTCATCGTGTCTTCGCGCTTCGGGGCAGGGAAAATGATGGATGCTTACTTCGTGGCTTCCACGTTGCCCACGACAGTAGCATATGTTGCAATTACTGCTATCGAGGCTGCCGTCATCCCTGCCTATACAAAGGCGCGCGTGCAGAGCGACACGGATCAGACCTCCGTCTTGTTCAGCACCCTGTTGAATCTTTTGTTGGCGGGAACCGTGTTCCTCACTTGCGTCCTGTTCCTGTTCCGCCAGCAATTGATTCAACTATCAGCTCCGGCGCTGGACCCATTTCGTATAGACCTCGCAATCAGCCTGGCTCCATTTATTTTTCCGGTGCTCACATTGCTGGTTATCGTCGGTCTCCTGGAGTGCATCCTGAACGCGGAAGGTCAGTTTGGCTGGCCCGCGTACGCTGGTTTGCTCGTACCACTCACCACCGCGGTTCTCGTATTGGCGGCAGGGAAATCGCAGGGTGTCCGTGCCCTCTGTGTGGGGATGTTGCTGGGTCTCTGCCTGCTACTGTGCGCTTATTTCGTGCGGGCCAGGCGGGCTAAACTCGTCTACCGTCCCATCCTGGATATGCGCAATCCGGCGGTAAAGTCGATTCTGATCGCAGCGTGGCCTGCCCTGCTTGCTGCGCTCATCGGACAGGCCAGCCCCCTCATTGACCAGGTATTCGCCTCGTTTCTCCCAGCGGGCAGCATCTCAGCGCTTAGCTATTCGCTCAAACTTGTCAGCGTTTGCTCCGGCGTGATTTTTGCCTCTGTTGGTCGGGCGGCGCTGCCTTATCTCTCCCGGCAGGCCGACATTCATGATATGAAAGCCTTTAAGGAAACACTGCGCCTGTATTTGTGGGTCGTCGGCATAGGCACGCTGCTCTTAAGCGTGCTCATGATCGCACTTGCGCACCCTATCGTGCAAATCCTCTTCCAACGTGGAGCATTCACGGCTGGAGATACCAGTCGCACTGCCACCACGCTCGTCGGTTTCATGGTCGGCTTGAGCCCAATGTCGTTGGGCATCATTACCGCGAGAGCGTTCAGCGCGCTGAGCAAGACCAAAGTGCTTTTGGGGGTCAGTTTGTTCAGTGTGGTCACCAATGCAGTCCTCGACTCTATCTTTGCCCGCTTCTGGCAGAGCGAGGGCATCGCCCTGGCTACATCGGCTGTATACCTATGCACGATGTGCGCAATGCTCTACACGCTTAGACGCGCGATCGGCAAGCTTGATCTTCTGACTCCCCCACCAGAAGCGATGAAAGTTCTGCAGAAGTCACGTGTGCACCGATGGTACAGGAAATATATTTCCCGGAAAAGGGGGGTGATCCTCGCGGATGCTCGTCAGCTCATAGTCCGTGTCGCTTTTGGGAGCGCCGTCTTCGCCGCAGGTGCGGTAGCGGTATTCCTGGACTCTCTTTACACGTTGCGCATCGCGCTAGGCTCAATCATGATGCTGGCCCTGCTGCGCTACCGCTATGCATTGGTGGTGATCTGGATGGCAGTCAGCGTAGTCGTGAGCCCGCGCCTGCCATTCTTCACGAACAACCACTTCCTGACAGCCTTGACGGTGCCGACCCTGCTACTGCTGTTCCATCTCCCCGTCAGCCACATATTCAAGCGTATGCCGCCGCTGTTCTTCTTGCTCCTCTACCTCGTTTGGGTGTTTGCCGGAATGAACCTATCGGCTATCGGTGGGGGGACATTCCTGGTGATCTGGCTCACCTTCCTGGATTATCTGGCGGTTGCCGCACTCACGGTCCATGTACTTTCCACGCGTCAGCGCCTGATGCACTTAATCGATGCCATCATATGGGGGGGGACGTTCGTCTCGCTCTACGGTATCTATGGCTATGTCACCAGGCAAAACGGGGTACTCGACCCGGCGACTTCGGCCTTCCGCATCTACTCTATCTTCAGTGCCGCGCCGCCATTGGCCTTATTTCTCTCCATCGTCATCCCGCTCGCTCTCTACCGGGCGTCTACGCTCTACGGGTGGAAGCGCGGGGGCGTGTCGCTAGCGGCGCTGCTCTTGCTGGTCGCCAGCGCGCTGACCTTTGCGCGCAGCGCCTTTATCAGTATCCCCCTGAGTATCGGCATCATGATTCTCTTCTCGCCTTCGCGCAAGATGAAGATCGGTTTGGCTGTGAGCATGACGGGGCTGGTCGCTGGCGTTGTGTTCTTCATCAAGGCGAGCGACATTCCTCTTTTAAGTCGCTTCTTTAACCAGGATGTTGCAACGCTCAACGGGCGCATCTACCTCTGGCAGGCATTGCTCGACCACTTTCAACCCACGCAGCTTCTTGGCAATGGGCTACATGCCTCCGATACCCTGTTAGCCAACCTGCAGGTGGGGTTTAACGGGAACTTGATCGCCACCTCACCGTCCAACCTCTTTTTGGGCACTCTGTACGACCATGGGGTTATCGGTCTGATCTTGCTCATTCTGGTGTTCGTTGCCCTCATCACCGGCATCGTCAAGGGGATGCGCGAGACGAAGGGTGAGCAGCGCATGCTGTTTGTCGCGGCCCTCGCGATCCTCGTGAGTGTATGCTTGCAGTCCTTTGATGTCAACGATTTCTGGACACAGGCGGTCGGCATGTACTTCTGGGTTAGCATGGCGCTCCCATGTGCCATGTGTTGGTCCAGGCAGAAGCACCCTTCCGCTGAGGAAGCGCCGGATCGGGCGACGGTACTGCAGATGGAGGCCATCCGGTTGGGTAGCAAAGGAGTAGGGGTATGAAGGACCGTATTCGCATCTACTGCATTTCGTATAAGTTTGCGCCCGTAGTGGGGGGCGCGGAGGCCCGCGCCGAAAAGCATGCTCGCCAACTCCAGGCGCTTGGGCACGACGTGACCGTCATTACCCTGCGCCTCCATAGAAGTTGGCGGCGGACGGAGTTGCTCGATGGTCTGCCGGTCGTGCGCGTGGGGGGGAAATACAGGCGTGACGGGCAACTGCGCCTGGGCAAGTTCGGGCACCTCTTCATTGCAACCGGTGTACTCCTCTTTCTCTGGCGCGAGCGCCATCGCTTTGATATCATTCACGCCTTCCAACTGGCTCCGCCCAGCGTTGTGGCGGCTCTGCTGAGTCATATCGCCCGTAAGCCGATCATTGTGAGCATTCAGAACGCGGGGCCAGATGAAAACCAGCTCGCGCAGTTTCAATCGCGAGAAGGTGACCCTCGGGTCGGCGCCTATGGACTGCAGGTGGATGCGAAAGAGGATTGGGCCATACGAGGAAGCGATGTCACTGGTCTTCCGCAGGTGATGCTGGGTGGTCGCATCTTCCTGAGCCTCCTGCGCAGGTCGCATGCGCACTACCAGGTTCTCAGCACGCGCTGCCATTCCTCTCTCGCTTCAATGGGCTTTCCCGTCGAACGGATCGTCGCTATTCCCGGGTGCGTGAATACGGAGCTATTCCGGGTAGCGCGGGAGGAGTCTCCCGATCCTGCAGGAGCGGCGCGCAACATCATCTGCGTAGCGCGCCTGGAGTATGCCAAGGGGATAGATGTGCTCCTGCATGCCTGGGCGCAGATGATGCATGCCCCCCCTGCCTGGCGGGGCGGTCTGAGGCCCGCACTCCACCTGGTGGGCGACGGCAAGTTCAGGGTGCAGCTTGAACGCATAGCCGCAGAGCTGGATATCGCAGACAGCGTGAAATTTCTCGGTCAGCGCGGGGATATTGTGACCCTCCTGCAACAATCGTGGGGCTTCGTTCTCCCTTCACGCTGGGAGGGGATGCCAAATGCGCTCCTGGAAGCGATGGCCTGCGGGCTGCCTTGCGTAGCCACCCGTGTCAGTGGCAGCGAGGATGTGATCGCTCACGGCGTGAACGGTTTCCTGGTAAACCCGGAGCGGCCTACCGAATTAGCTCGGGTGCTCCGCCGCATTGTAGAGAACACCGACCTCGCGCGCCGGTTAGGGAACGAAGCGCGCAGTACAGTCGTCCGTGACTATCAGCTTGGTTCTGTTGCCGACCGCTGCGTCGAACTCTATCGTCGCCTTCTTGCCGGTGGTCGAGCCACTGAGTTCGAAACCGGGCGGTCGCGCGACGCGTCCTTACACAACTCGATTGGTACGGAGGAGAGAAGTGGAACGTAATCTGCGAGTTTGTATGGCTATCGCCACCTTTCATCCCATCGTCGGCGGAGCCGAAAAGCAGGCACTCGCCCAGTGCCGCAATTTACGAGCAAGGGGGTACGAGGCGAGCGTTGTGACATTTCGTCACGACAGGAGATGGCCACGTCACGAAACTGTCGAGGGCGTGCCAGTCGTGCGCATAGGCGGCTTGCTGTTGGGAAGCAGGGAAAAACTGCCCAGGATTCTTCGAAGATTCGCGTACGCGCTGGCGCTGGCGATGATGGGCTGGGTACTCTGGCGACGCTGTCGGCACTACGATATTGTACACGTCCATCAATTCACCATGCTCGCTTTGCCCGCCGCACTGGCGTGCTGGCTGGCAAACAAACCAATGATCGTGGTCGTTCACAGTGCGGGCCTGGGGAAAAGAGAAAAATCCCTCGCCAGGCTATCGCTCGTCGCAGGGCCTCTCGATAGCACTCTTGCGCCATTGCACATCGATGCGCTACCCAAAGCCGGAGGCGATTTGGCAAACCTGGAGCGCCTGGGGACGCTCGGAATGCGCGCCTCACGTGCCCTGCTTCTACGTATCCGCGCCGTGCCCGTAGTAGTCGGCTCGCGCATGAAGGGCTACCTCGCAGCATACGATTTTACCTTGCCGGGCGTCCAGGTCATCCCCAATGGGGTAGACACCGCGCGTTTTCATCCTGGTTACGCAGCTCACGCATCCGAAGAACGAGCCAGGACGGTTCTCTGTGTCTCTCGCCTGAGCTACGAGAAAGGTATCGATGTGTTGCTGCAGGCGTGGAACCTCTTGCAACAACTGGCCCCAGACTTGAAGGCGCGCCTGGTCATCGTCGGAAATGGTCCGCTCGAACCTCAACTGAAGTGGATGGCCCGGGCGCTGGGTATTGCAGGCAGCGTCGAATTCGCCGGTGTGCGAGGCGATATACCGGCACAACTGCACCGGGGCAGCCTGGCAGTCCTCCCCTCGCGTTGGGAAGGAATGCCCGTCGCCGTTCTGGAAGCGATGGCCTGCGGCCTGCCCTGCGTGGCAACGCGCGTGAGCGGGAGCGAGGACATAATCCAGCACGGTCTCAATGGCCTGCTCGTCGAACCCGAAGATTATCAAAGCCTGGCGCGGGCTATGGTGAGCCTCTTAGGGGATCCGGCTGCGCTTGAAAAATACGGCCACGCAGCCCGAATAACGGTTGAAGAGCGCTATTCACTTGAACGCATTACCAGCGCTTATCTTGAACTCTATCGAAATGTCGCCCACCGGGCAGTAAACCATACGCGGCGAATCCCGACGACGCGTGAGACTTCTCAGCGGTCATCGTAGAGAAAGAAGATCTAACTATGTGCGGAATAGTCGGTTTTATCGATGCGCATCGTAGCAGAGACAGCGCAGAACTGCTTATCGATCGCATGTGTCAGGTCATCCGGCACCGTGGTCCAGATGATCAGGGGACGTGGATTGGTGATGGAGCAGCGCTTGGCGTGCGCCGCCTTTCCATCATCGATAGACGGGGCGGGCACCAGCCGGTTTTTAACGAAGACGGCAGCATCCTCATCGTTTTCAACGGGGAGATTTATAACTACCGCGAGCTACAGAAAAGCCTGGAGGAGCGCGGGCACGCCTTTGCGACGAATTGCGACACGGAAGCGATCGTTCACGCCTACGAAGAGTACGGCGACGACTGCGTGAAACAACTGCGCGGTATGTTTGCATTCGCCCTCTGGGACGGCAGACGCAAGCGCCTTCTCGCCGCGCGCGATCGCTTTGGCGAAAAGCCTCTCCATTACTATTGGGACGGCCAAAGGCTCGTTTTTGGCTCCGAGATCAAAGCGCTGCTTGAAGCGGGTATTCCGCGCGAAATCAGTCCTCGTGCGCTCGATGAATACCTGGTCTATCGCTATGTCCCTACTCCACATACGCTCTTCAAGCATGTCTTCAAGTTACCCGCCGCCCACGTCCTGACTCACGAAAATGGGCGGGTCACCATCAAACGTTACTGGGAACTGTCCTTTGCGCCGCGCTGCGCCGACGATGAGGCCACAGCGATCGAGCGCACGCGTGCGCTGCTCGAGGAGGCCGTGCGAGTTCGCCTGATGAGCGAAGTGCCGCTGGGGGCATTGCTCAGCGGTGGGCTCGATTCGAGCCTTGTCGTCGCCCTCATGAGCCGGGTTACGCGAGAGCCGGTCAGAACCTTCTCCATCGGCTTCGGGGAAGAAGACACCGATGAGCTTCCGTACGCCCGCAGGGTCGCACAGCGCTTCGGCACCGATCACCGCGAGTTTATTGTGCGGCCGGACCTCCTTTCTACCTTACCACAGCTGGTATGGGCCTATGACGAACCATTTGCCGACTCATCCCAGCTGTCGACCTACTATATCTGCAAGCTGGCGCGCGAACAGGTCGCCGTCGTCCTTACGGGCGACGGGGGGGATGAAATTTTTGGCGGCTACGCCCGCTACCAGCGCGAGCTGTCGAATGCGCGCATTCCTGCACCTGTGCGGTCCTTGCTGGGGCGCGTGGGCATGCTGTTGCCCCCCGGCATGCGCGGCAAGGGACGCCTCGGCGGCATGCGCCTCGATCTGCCCGCGCGCTACTTGCAGAACATCATATCTTTCCCCCGCGCAACGCGACCATCGATGTACGATCAGCAGTTCTTTTCGTATGTGCGCGAGTCCGACCCCTACGAGCGGCTGCTCAGCCAGTTCCGGGCAGCGGGGCAGCTTGATTGCGCGGCATCCATGCAACACGTCGACGTGGAAACCTACCTCGCCGACGACATTCTCGTGAAGGTCGATAAAGCGAGTATGTTCAACTCACTGGAGGCGCGTACGCCCTTTCTCGACCATCACCTGGCGGAATACGTCGCATCGCTCCACTCCGCGATCCGTCTGCGCGGCGGCGTGCCGAAGTCTCTCCTCAAGCAAGTCGCAGCCGACTTGCTTCCTGCTGAGATAGTGACGCGTCCCAAGCGCGGCTTCGAATTACCGACGCGGGCCTGGCTTCAGGGCGACCTGGCCACCTACGCGCACGACCTGCTCGACTCGCAGAGGGCCCGTCAACGCGGCATCTTTCACCCGCAGTTTATGCGTGACCTGCTGAAGGACCCCGCCGACGCGAGGCGAGGGCATCACAGAGAAGCGATCTGGGGGCTGATCTGCCTCGAACTCTGGTTCCAGGTGTACATGGATCCACCTCCCACGTCTGTTGGGGAAAGATCCGGCCACACGTAGCAAGTAATCGCACTGAAAGGAGCAGTTTACTCTATGCCTGCAACAACAAAAAGGCCTCTCCGTGTCCTCATGGTCACGGGGGTGTACCCGACAGAATCCGCACCCCACCTCGGCACATTTATCAAAAGCCAGGCCGAGTCGCTCAGGGCCCAGGGTCTCGAAGTAGAGGTTATCCACCCGACACCCGGTCGGCCCTCGCCTGCCCGCTATGCCTGGGCCACTCTCCGGGTCTTTCTGAAGACGCTCGGCGGGCGCTACGACATCGTGCATGGCCACTACGGCCTCTGGTGCCTGGCAGCGCGTCTCCAGTGGAGGACTCCCGTTGTCGTTTCTTTTTTGGGAGACGATCTGCTGGGAACGCCCCTTGCCGGTGGCGGGCGAAGTAAAAAGGATCTCATCGTGATGCCGGTCAGCCGCTGGCTTTGTCATGTCGTCGATGCCGTCATCGTCAAATCCGAAGAGATGAAAAGGGCCGCTGGCTACAATGATATCTTTGTAATTCCCAACGGAGTAGATTTTGAGCTGTTCCGCCCTATCCCCCGTGCAGAAGCGAGGGCCGGCCTCGGATGGGATCAAGACCGCCGCTACGTGCTTTTCGGCAATAACCCCCGGCGGCCGGCGAAAAATTACCCGCTGGCCCTCGCGGCCATGGAGCGGTTACGTAGCAGGGGCATCGAGGCGGAACTGGTGGTTGCTCACGGCCTGCCGCAGGCGACAGTTGTGCAGTACATCAATGCCAGCAACGTCATCATGCTCCCATCGATCCACGAGGGATCGCCGAATATCGTCAAAGAAACGATGGCATGCAACGTACCCGTTGTCTCCACGAACGTGGGCGATGTCGCCCAGGTTATTGGTCGCACCAGGGGTTGTAAAGTATGCCCCGGCGACCCCGACTCCTTTGCGGCAGCGCTTGAAGAGGCCTTGCTCTACAGTGGGCCGACGACCGGGAGAGCCGATATCGCTGACCTGGAGTACTCTGTTGTGGCAAAGGAGGTCATCGCCGTATACGAACAAGCGATGAGCAAGCGATCCCATAAACGCGGCAGATCGATGGGCGGAAGCGAGGAACTGCCTTGCAAGCATAGCCAGGCGGGGCACTCTTCTACCTGGAGCGTGTACGACCGAATAAGAGACGCTCAATCGCGCCATGAAACGTCGCTAATGGAAACGTAGTCAGTGGAGGTGTAATGTTATGTCGTCAATTCGCGTGTGCGCGATCACTTTTGATTGGTTCCCCTTTGAGCCGCGTGCCTTCCGTCTGATCCGGGCTGCCACCGATGCTGGATGTGCAGTTGATGTCGTGTGCCTGCGCCAACCTCATCAGAAACGCTATGAAGTAGACGACGGGGTGCATATCTATCGCATGCCGCTGAGCCGCAGCTACGGCGGTTCACTTCTCTTGACGATCCTGAGCTGGTGCTGGTTTTTTTTCCTGGCCGGGGCAACCGTTACCCGGCTACACCTGAGACGGCGTTACGACATTGTTCAGGTGCATAACATGCCGGATTTCTTCGTGTTCGCCGCATTGCTTCCCAAGCTCACGGGAGCGAAAGTGGTTCTGGACGTGCAGGACGCCTGCCCGGAACTCATGGCAGAGAGGGTGGGGGGGCCCTTGCGGAAAATAGTTACTTTCTTTGCGACCGCAGAAGAACGCCTCTCTACCGGCTTTTCTGATCACGTCATTACGGTCGGCTGGACCCTCGAGGAACTTCTCCTGAAGCGCGGCGTTCCCCGGGAGAAGATTTCCAGCATTTTCAATAGCGCCGACCCGAAAATCTTTCCTGCTTCGCAGCGGACCCGCAATCATCCCATCGCTGAAGCTGTTCCCGGTAAGCAGCCTTTCGTCCTCGCTTATCATGGCTCCGTGGGGAAGATGCAGGGGCTGGATACGGCCATTCGTGCAGTAGCGCTGGCTCATCGCGTTGTGCCGGAAATACGTCTGTGCATTAAGGGATTCGGCGAAGCTGCACACTTGCAGCAACTTACGGCAGAATTGGGCCTGGAAGATGTCGTCATTTTTAGTCGTCGCTGTCCCGTGGCAGAGGTAGCAGATTTTCTCGTTTGTGCCGACGTGGGTATCATCCCCTACCGGGGTAGCGGCTACATGGAACTCGTTCTGCCGACAAAGGCGTTCGAGTTTGCGCGGATGTGCCGTCCGATGATCGCGTCGAATCTGCGGGGAATACGCTCACTGTTCCGTCCCGATTCAATCGCTTTGTGCGAACCTTCAAGCCCGGCAAGCTTTGCAGAGGCGATCATCGACCTGTACCAACACCCCGAGAAGCGCTTACAGATGGTGGCCAGCGCCGCTGAAGATTATCAGCTTTATCGATGGGAGTTGATGGCAGAACGCTATCAAAAGTTGCTGGAAATGTTGAGCGGCAAGCAGATGCACGAGCGCTTCGCAGCGGCTCTTGAAGTCCAGGAGCATGGGCAGCAGACCCCTCGCGCCACCGTCAAGAGACGCTAGGGCCCCCCTGGCAACCGTCGTCCTCTCCCGCTGTTGCTGTCCAGTGGTGAAGCGCTCGTTCTTCTCCGATAAGGAATACCCTTCGAACGAGATGCACCATTCGAAGTGGATAACAGCACGTTCCCAGAGTGCGGAGCCATCATGATGGTCGGACCGACCACATTACCAGAAAGGTCAACGTAGTGATATCCAGGGCTTAATATGATTGTGTAGGATCTCGTTGCGCTGGGGTTAACGATGCTGACACCACCGCTATAGCTGCGCCAGTAGACGTTCTGTGCCTGATACATGGCACCTTTGGGGCTGCCGATCAGCGCAGAGTACTCGCTGCGCCAGGCGTCCGAACCGTACCGATTAACGGTGGAGATGAACAGTGCGGCTGCATGCTCTTTCCCCATCAAGTAAGAGGCGAGCGCCCACTGGATACCGGCAGGGGTCACCTTGTGGAAAAGGTTGATGCCAAAGTAGGGTTTATTCTGCTGCTGTACCAGCTCCATCAATCCGATACTCTGTACCCACTGCGCACCTGTGAGGTGACCATCGCCCCACGAGGTGAAACCACGCTCATCCAGAACGCCGTCGATATGATTAAGTACCTGTGTCATCATCGGATCTCCTGGAGAGATTCCGCTGAGGTTAGGGATCAGAGCCAGTGGGTGCGAAAGACTATGGAGCGCACTCTGCATTTGTGTGAGCCAGTTGACGACATCTGTGCTCCAGGTCGGGTCATTGCTCTGGCCGGTGTAACGCTGCACCCATTTGCCACCCTGATAGCTCCCACATGCGCCGAACGAGTTCTGCAGGTCTAGATTATCTGCGGCGATACCGTCATACCCATATGTACTGGCGGGCAGCGCGTACGTCGCAATCTGCCAGGCTATTACGGCGGGGTTAGAAAAAGCGAGCGGCATATTCGGCATGCCGTATTCATAAGCAGGTGTGCGGCGATCACACTTATAGAGCACCCAATCGGGATGGACAGATTTCCAATAACCCTGGCTCAGGGGTGTACCTGTTGTGGAGTACGTGCCAAAATCGCGGTGAAAAGGGATGTAGTAGGTGAGGAAAATGTTTGGATTGGCCGCGTGCAGGGCGGTCACATGGCTCGGCTCCGCCCCCCAGACAAAATCATAGCGACTCGCTACGGCAGCGGAATTAGCAATGTCGTAGTCAAACGTGAGAAAGGTATGGATATTGTTCCAGCTATCGGCGAAAGGGCGTATCCCCATAATTTGTACGCCAAGTGTCGGCGCTTCTTTATGATGCGTGATGGCGCTTTGCAAAACGCCTATCGAGGTAAAGATCAGGATGAGAATAAGCCCAACAAGGCACTTGAGCAGTGGGTTTCTACTTATCAAAAAGCGGTATACAGTCATCTCACAGCGCTCCTCAAAAGCTCAGCTAGTCGACGAGTTTCCGAGCTCTGCGTTTAGACATAGATGCTCGCAAGGAAAACAATCCTATAGATAAACATCGGCGAAAATCGTGCAGGCTTTAGAAGAAGAACAGTAACTGCCATCAAACCGCGAAAGCATTCATTCCATATACCAATCTTTCAATTATTTCACAGCATATGCTAGTAGTAGATGGGAGCAGATGCTACCAGAGGTGCGCCTTACGATAGAGAGAAACTTGTTACACATTGAAGTAGAGGGGATAGATTATACCTACGCCAACCCGAGTAGGCCCTGTCGAGACGATCAAAATCGACCCGCGTTACCAGGCGATCAAGCGTGTGCTTGACATTTCTCTCGTCCTGCTCGCTTTGATTCCACTTTGTCTTGTCATGGCAATCATTGCTCTCTGTATCCGCCTGGACTCGGATGGGCCTGTTCTCTTCCGCCAGAAGCGCGTTGGTCAAAACGGGGTGGAATTCGAAATGCTCAAATTCCGTTCGATGTATGCAGATAGCGACGAGAGCCTGCATCGAGAAACCATCGCGCGCTATATGCTTGGTCAGAAAGTGAACGGTAATGCAACTAGCGAACTCTCATACAAGCGGATTGATGATCAACGCGTTACAAGAGTAGGTCGGGTTATCCGGAAAACGAGCCTCGATGAACTTCCTCAATTCTTCAACGTCTTGCGCGGAGAGATGTCTCTTGTTGGGCCGCGTCCACCCCTTCCTTATGAAGTCGAGCACTACCGCCCTTGCGATTGTCTGCGGCTCCGCGGAAAACCTGGCATTACGGGTTCCTGGCAAGTCTATGGGCGGAGCAGAGTGACATTTCAAAAAATGGTCGAAATGGACATCGCTTATCTGCAGAGGCCGAGCCTCTGGAAAGACCTCAAACTTATCGCTCTCACGATCCCCGTCATTTTTCGGGGACGCGGCGGAGCGTAGGAACCGGCGTTTACCAAAATCTGTCTTTGAATGCCCCTGTGCTTATGGTTCGCGCTCCCTCCGGCCTTCGCTTATGGCTTGACGATGAATGTACAGCTCGCCATACTGTAGTTCAGCGCGCCATCCACCGCATACACCAGGAGCGTATGCCTGCCAGGTGAGAGGTGGCCCACATCAAGCGTCAAGGCAGGACCAAGAGACGGTTGGTTGCCGAGGCGATCCAGGAACCAGGTAATGCGCACCACCCCGACGTTATCTCCAACCAGCGTGCGGCAAGAGAGAAGCGAACCCTCCAGGAGAGGTGGCCCCAGAACCACGGAGGGGGCAATGGTATCGGGAGACGGGTGAGAATAGGGATTCCAGCCAGCCGATGTCAGAAATTCCTGCGCTGATACGCTGCCGTATTGGCCTCCGCGTACCCAGTTGATGCCCACGAGAGTGAGCTTAGGATCGAGGATATTCAGCCGGTGGCCGCAGTTTTCCACCGAGTCATCATACATATATTCATAGATCGGACCGGCGCCCGCAACGGGGTTTCCTGCAAGGTTTTCCGCCGCCAGGCTGTAATGATTGGCCGTGGCCGGATTATTCACCATGCGGTCGACGAAGGTCCCGCTGATGGGGCTGGTATGGGAGAAGAAATGCAAATTGGACAACTGTCTGCTATATCCCAGAGCCATCTGTGAAAGCGCGGCATCCATTTGCAGGGGTGGCAGTCTCCGATCGGTGCGTTCAATGTTGAGCAAGATCAATTGCTGCTGTGGGGGCACCAGATGATAATAGTTCGCTGGGAGGCGGAGCGGGGGGAGGTTCTCCTGTGCGTGAGCATTATTGATGGCCGCGATGGCATCGGCCTCGCTAGTGGTACTCAGATAATCAGGAGAGGCCGGGATATCGACACACCCGGTGCCTGATACGGCCACAGGCTGCTGGTGACGGAGCAGCAAGGCCCCTGCCGCCAACACTAAGAGTATGAACGTCAGCACTATGATCTTTCGCATGGCTACACATCTTCTTTCTCCGTAGGTGAATTCATCTCTCACTATCGGCAGAAGCGGGCCAGGTGTGCAGGTCCCGTTCCGTTTGGAGACGAGGACTATACTACAGGTAACAAGCGTCGTGCCTATGGAAGCCCCGGCAGAACAGTGATGATATTGAGAGAGGGTAGCTAAGGCAGGGCGTTCGATGGCAGGCGGCGCATGTCATCGCAAGGAGATGTAGCGACCGAGAAAGGGAGAAGCAAGAGCATGAAGCCCAAACTGGTTATTGCCGATGACGAGGCCGACATCCGCCGCCTGATCGTCTTTTTGCTGCGTTCCTACGATCTCTATGAGGCCCAGAACGGCAGGCGCGCCCTGGAATTAATTCGCGAGGTGGGGCCCGATCTGGTGCTGCTTGATATCATGATGCCCGAAATGACAGGGCTGGAGGTGCTCGATGCTATGCGTGAGAATCCGCTGACCGCGTCCATTCCCGCCGTCCTGCTCTCCGCTAAAGGCCAGGCAGCCGAAATCGAACAAGGCTTGCGTAGCGGAGCCACCCGTTATCTGGTCAAACCTTTCGAATCCCAGTCACTGCGCACCTGTGTCGCAGAAGTGCTGCGGGAACAAGTCCGCTTTCCAGTGAAAGAGTAACGCTCATGCACCTGATTATTCACAAGAAACGCCACGGGCGTGTCGTAGATTGGCTTAACGCGCGTCTCACACTCATTTTTACCCTGATCCTGGTGGTGTTTTTCCTCGGGGTCGCGACGAGTGTGTATGCGTTTAACGTGCAGCGCCACCTGGATGATCAGAAAGTGCTGTTACGCGAGGACGCAGGCGGCATTATGCAGGCGATGATTGACCAGCAGACCGGCTTGCGGGACTATATCAGCAGTAATAACCCGCTGTTCCTCACACCTTTTCGCCAGGGGCGATCAGCCTATATCAGCTCCGTGCAGGATCTCACCACCCAACTGCAGTCCGGCCCCTTTCAACATACCCTTGTTGGGCTGTCGGTGGTGCAAGAAGTAGCCGATGACTGGTATAGCACGTATGCGATAGTCCAGGTCAATGAGATGCAGGCTGGCAATTTCACTGGCCCGCGTTCCGAGTGGAGCATGCTCCAGGGCAACACCCTCTTTGGTCGATTTCACGCGGCGATCACCCAACTGCAAAAGACCATCGACCAAGACCTCGCTGGATATCAGAACCAGGTCGATACTATCAATCTCAGCCTGCTGTTCGGGGGTCTCGTACTCGCCATCGTTGCGAACGCAGCCTTCCTGTTCATGTTGCGGAACTTCACCAAGAGACTCCAAACCCAGATCGTGAGCTTAACGAGCACGACCGAGCGGCTGGGCCAGGGGGAGCAAGCCACCAGGGTTGTCCCCCTGCCCTTTGCCGATTTGGACCAGGTCGGTCAATCTATCAATCGCATGGCCGGAGCGATCGAGCAGCACCAGCAGGCTATAGAGGAGTCCATGCACGCCCTCGAACGCCAGTACGCCCTGGTGGAACGTGCCCAAAGTGAGAGCCGGGCCATTTTTGATGCTTCCAGCGAGGCCTTCCTCTTCATTTCCGCCAGTGGGCAGGTGAATGCCCTCAACCGTCTATTCCGCGAATTCTTTGCGATGTCCGCTGAAGGAGTAGTAGAGATGCCCTTTGCTGACCTGCAACCTCAGTGGGAAGCGCTCCTGGTCAATGCGGCCTCTTTTCACGCGGATCTGGCACAGGATGGCACTAACCATGAGCGCTGCTACACGACGACGGTGACCCAGAAGGAACCGCAGTACCGAGAGCTGGCCGTCTTTTCGACACCGGTGTCCAGTTCCACCAATGCCTATCTGGGTCGACTGTACGTCCTGCGCGATATCACGCGGGAGCGGGAAGCGGAGCGCCTGAAAGCCGAGTTTAACGCCCTGGTATCTCATGGGTTGCGCTCACCGCTGACCTCCATCAAAGGCTATACGGACCTGCTAGTCCAGCAAGAAGAGACCGGGCCCCTGACTGACCTGCAGCGGGAATTTCTGGAGATCGTCCAGAGCAATACACAGCGGCTGTTGGCGCTCGTCAATGATTTGCTCGATATGTCGCGGCTGGAAGCGCAGACGATGGTGATCCGTCCGGTCCCACTCGACCTGCACTTCCTCATCCGCGATGTGACCCGCGGTATGCGCCCACAGATCGAGGAGCGGCACCAGCGACTCTCCCTGCGCCTGGCGTCCTCGCCACTCATCGTGCTGGGGGATGAGAATCGCGTGGGGCAAATCCTGACCAATCTCCTGACCTTTGCCGTGAATCATACGCCGGTGGGAGGACGCATAGACTGGCAAACGCAGCCGGAGGACACCATGGTTCGCATCACCTGCTCCAGCAGCGGGGACCTTTCTGCCGAAGAACTGGCGACCTTTACTCATCCCTTCTTTCAGGATCCAGCCCTTTCCCCGTCAGCAACGGTGGGAAGCGTGTTGGGGCCATCCATTACCCGTTCTCTGGTGGAACTGCACGGTGGTACCCTGCAGGTGAGCGCTAAAGCGGAGGAGGGGTATACCTTTACCTTTACCCTCCCGCTCTCGCCATCTCAGGCATCCACACGTGAGGCAGTTGCTCACATGTGATATCAACGGCTGGTGTCCAGGGTTGCTCCGCTATCCTGGACACCAGCCGTTCTCGCCGCCCTGATTTCCCCATTGCTCCTTCGTGCGCTTGCCGCCTCGGTACGAGAACCTCTCGCCCCTGGCTCCGCACCGGGAGCAATACCTATATGCTGTCCTTCTTTGCTTGTAATAGAAGCCATAGAAAATGTCAAGCCCCCGGACCGACCGGATTTGCCGACGAAGGTGTGTGCAGTGCTGGCGCCAGCACTGCACACACCTTCGTCGGATCATACGTCTTTTCAGTGCGCAACATAGGCCAGCAAACGGAGGTTCAAGTAACTGAGGATACTACTCAGCCACAGACTCAGGCCACGTAATCAACCTGGTAGCATTTAGACAGAGGCACTTGTGCCTGTTTGCAGGCGTTGAGTGATCACTTGCACGATAGCCTTGACATGGTCGGGATTCCCCCAGATGTCGATATAGCCGATAGGAGTCAAGGTGTGCCAGTGCATGCCCAATTCTCCAGGCTGGATACCGGTCATGATTACGGGCAGCTTGTGGGTGGCTGGATCGGCCCGCAGCGCCTGAAGCAGTGCCAGCCCACCCATGGGAGGTACCGTCGCATCAAGAATGATGATGCCAGGGTGAGCGCGTTTGAC
>WNGL01005690.1_pt1 | contig 29661 bp, 34 predicted proteins | sample 5400591 | NCBI WGS metagenome assembly WNGL01 (sample SAMN13153377, study PRJNA577476) | soil metagenome | isolation source: 80 cm soil or saprolite under Garry oak tree replicate 1 | place: USA:California | collected 2016-06-15 | reverse complement strand
CCCGTCACTGAGCCCTATGTGCCTTTGTACTGGTCCCTCTCACCGACAACCAACAGAGTATCCTTTGTCTCCGGCAGCAAATACGACGTAGAACATTCTGCACGCGAATAGAGAAAAACGACTCCCGACCCACCTTTTCCACGAGACTAATACTATGGCGTAACGGGCGTTCCGACAATGGAAAGTGTCGAACCTTACAGGGCCTTACGCCGCTTCCAAGCGAAAATCAAAGATCTGTCAGAATGGCAAGCCAGATCCCGCAGTCCATCGCCGTATCCAGGATGGTCGAAATGTCGAGGTCTGATCATGCCTCATCTCTTGGTCTACCGAAGCAATAGAAAAACCCAAGCCTCCTCTACATAAAACTTTTCCTACAATTTCTTTCCTAAACAGAATTGTCCGGCCTGGTCCGATCATTCTCTGTTCCACCAGACGAAAAGCCAAAACAACGCGAGGACGACAACGAAGAGAATCACAAGGATGAGGTCAGTCGAGTTCACCGCAGCATCAGATGCTAGGTTGGGGCTAGGCGCCCAACCCGCGCCGTGGCGAGGGAAATCACTTCGATACTCGGCGAGCAGGGTCGGCACTGCGTAACGTGAGTGATCGCCCTATCCAAATCCCAGTCACAACACCAAAAGAGATACGCGATTGCGACCGTGGGAGATCGGCCCGTCCCTGCGGAGCAGTGAAGATAGACGGTCTGGCCCGACTGCATTAGTTCATTTAATATGGACACGCAACCCGGGAGCCTTACCTCTAGATCGTCTGGGTCAAAGTCGCGCACCGGCACCCGACGAACATCGATCGCTGAATTTCTGTAGTGACCTAGCAACGAATCCCAATCCAGTTTAAAGTGCCGCATATCGTCGTCTGTTTGCAGATTGAGGACCGCCGTAACCCCGGCTTGCTGCTTTAGCAGCTTGATGTCATCGGCTCTTCCGGGGTAGGAACCCACATAAAGCTTTGGGAGAATCAAATGGTAGTCCATGGATCAGTTGTGATTTTATAAGTTCCCGCGTCGATAATCCAAATCCTACGCACCGCCGCGCAGGAAATGCCGACGATTAGCCGCACGAACGAATTGGCTGAGACGAAAGCGCGCGAGTTGAGCGCCTTCCTGTGCTGTGAAATATCCCCATATTCCCCTCCTAGGAGATTCCGGACATTTTTTCTCTCCTCATGTTATACTGGGTTTCATGTTTTTATCACATCAAACAATTGAGAAGTATATTGATGAAGGCAAAATCAACATTGAGCCTGACTTTGATAAGAAAAACATACGCCCCGTCGGTATTCGCATCCATTTAGCCAAAAATCTGCTTCTGCCCGAGCCTGATCAGGTTGTAAGTCTAACGGTGGCGCAGGATCTCAAATATAAGGAAATAGATCTAACCAAAGAGGATTTCTTGTTGGAGCCAGGGCAATTTGTGCTTGGAGCGACTTATGAAGCGATACAAACCCCGCCAAACATATTGGCCATTTTAGACGGGAGAAGCACGGTGGCTCGTCTCGGTCTTACGACTCATATAACCGCTTCCGTGATTGACGGAACGTTCGAGACGCCACACGTGGCAGTGTTGGAAATAAAGAATGTGGGAAATTTTAAAATCAGATTAAATTTCAAAGATCCAGTGGCCATGATGCTTTTTGCAGAGTTAAAGGATCCTGTAACGCAAAAAATACAGACCCAATACGGTGGTGGTCAAAGCAAAGCAACTCCTCCTAATTTACGATTTAGGACCGGCCATGATAAATAAGTCATCTCGTTCACTCGATCGTCCCTAGAACCCCTCGTTTCCCGTTTATTTCACGGGTCGTGATAGTTAAACTCGTTGTGCTGGATCGTATTGATGAAGCAGAGGGCCAGCGGTCGGCTTGCATTTTTGGCCAGCTCGAGCAGACGGGCGACCGCCTCGCTCCTTCGAAAGAAGGCTCGGTAGCCGAGTCTCTCGTACGCGCTTTTCTCCGGAAGACTGTTTGCGTAGATAATCGCCGCGCGGTTGCCGGCCAAGTTCAGCGGCAAGCTCCGCGCAAGCGGCAGCCCCTGGCCCGCGTTGTTTCCGAAGAGGACGTAATCCACGGTGCCGCCCAGCTCTTCCAGCGCGCCCATGATGGCCGGCAACGAAACCTCGTCCCAGTTTCTCATCTCGAACTTGGCTTGCTTGGTTGTCAAAAGAGTTGGACATCCTTCCGCGATTTGGAATATCCCGTTACGCTGGATCAAACGGCTCCATGGGACTGGCGGAGTTATGACAAACTCCCCAACCGTCACTTCGTTATCCAGGATCAGGGCTACGAACTGATTAGCCCATGATTGGGAAAGCTCGATAGCCATATCGGTTTACCACCTCAGCAATCAACTTATCCCGCACAGCTTGCGCTCGCCAGAGGCGTGAAATAGCTTTTCTAGCCACTGACGGTTTCGGACAGACCGACGAGGCCAATCATTTCCCGCGCCTTCTTCCGGCGAGCCTCCTGGGATACTCCGCGCATCTCCAGGCCGAACTCGACATTCGCCAAAGCCGTGCGCCAGGGAAAGGTGGATTCTTCTTGAAAGACCATGCCGAGCCACGGGTGTGGGCCGTCAACTCGTTCATTGCCTACGTTCAGTTCGCCATCAGATGCCGGAATCAGTCCGCCGATGATTCTTAACAGCGTCGATTTGCCGCAGCCCGACGGTCCGATGATGGAAAAAAACTCCCCAGCATGGACTTCCAGGGAAACGTCATTCAACGCCGCGACTTGGTCGAGTCCGTTGTCCGGGCTGCCGAACACCTTACTCACATTGCGCAGTGTCAAAATGGTCATCGAATTGATTGAATCGGCCCGGTAAAAGGTGGCTTAAAATAGCCGCAATCAAAATACAAATGCATGCTAGTGCTGAGAGAAAAGGCGTGACCCTGAGCGTGATCGTGAAGCGTGTTCGCGATCGTGACCTCTGGCGGGAACTTCCACGTTTCGAGAATGCTCAAAACCTCGAAACGACGGCAATCACCAGCTTGAGGTGCCAATTCGGCACCTCAAGTCTGATTTGGATCTCTGGCAATCTCGCGTCTGTCTGACACTTCAATTGCTAGTAGGCGATCTTCAGCGCGACGCCGAACGGCAATGGATTATCGCCGATACTCAATGCCGTGCCTAGTTTTTCCAGCTCCCAGGCTGAAACCTTTTCTTTGGCAACGCCGTCTTTTACTGCCGTCTCCAACTTGTCGGCTTGGGGCAACTTGATCAGGTATTTAACATTGTTCCCGTCGCTCAGAGTCACCGACAGAACCATCTGTTTCCCTTCTTCTGTCCCCAATGTTTGAAGCGCAGCAATTCGACTCGAAAGGCTGGTCTTAGTCACGGTATCCATGTACACCCAGATGAAGGCGCCGATAAATGCAACCATGAGCAACCAGCCATATTGGCTGACCCTTTTCTGTCGTTTCACCGCTCGACTGCGCTGCCGATCGAAGAACTGGCGGTAAGTTTCCCTTTCGGCCGCTAATTGCTTCACGGGATCTCGCTCGGGCGAGCTTGGGGGTTGATCGAAACCGAGGTCGAGGCTGTTCAGTATCATACCGAGGATTATCAACCCCAGCGGGATAGCGATCACCAATACAGGATTCATATGTCTCTCCTTTTTTCAGGCTCTTGATAGCCTTTGGATATTGGAAGAGGGAGGGGGGTCAGAACCGGGAATACGCTCGCTATCAAACCGGAGCCGAAGTCGATGCCACCGTTGAGAGTGTGGCCCGGCCTTCTACCTCTTGCGCGCCATTAAGACGAAGGAATGATCCGGGGTCGACTCTATAGGACCGAAAGTGTTTTAGCAATGGACGGTTTGACGGAGACGGAACCAGAAGTAGGATAGATGAAAGTGGAAGGCGGGGGAAACCAACGCGATCGTAGTTCGTGATCGTGGAGCCGACGGCGAAGAGACAAGGATGAGCTAGCAATGATGGAATCTCAGAGAGGAGAACTTTCACGTTTCGAGAATTCTCGAAACGTCGAAACGACACGTCTAGCCTCCGCCGTAGCGCCAAACTACTCCGCAGCTATTTTTGGTAGCAGCTCCGGACTTCCATCTCGCGGCCCGACCTGACAGCTTGAAATTTCTCCCAGAACGATGCATCGACCTTCTTAGACGCCGGGTTCTGTTTAGCCGCCCGGTAGCGGCTCAGCTGGCCGGGGCCGCCATTGTAAGCCGAGTAGGTCGCGCGCGCGAGGTCGCCGCCCGGTTGTTTGTCCTCGTTTTTTTTCAGGGCAAAACGGGTCAAGTAATAAAGCAAAATCTCCGCGCCGGCATTGCCGTTGTATTCGATGTCGGCTCCCAGCTGCTTCAGGTCATAAAGGTTTCGCCACGTATGGGGACTCACCTGCATCAAACCCAAAGCTCCGCTGGCCGAGGCAAGAGGCGTCAGGAGCTTTCCCTTTTTAATGAACTGGCGCCAGCAACTCTCCTGCCAGCCCGCGGCAAGTATGATTTGCCGCGTGAGAGGCTCATGCTCTTCGGCCAATTTCGATTTCGCCGCGAGTTTGTCACTCAACGCCGCCAGCAAACTTCTAACGGCCCGAAGATAAGCCTCGAGATCACCGTCTTCGGGCACCCATTCATTCAACTTCTTGAGGTCAGGCTCTGAGGCCATCGCTATGCCAAACCAGAGCGAAGGCACAGAGGCTTGCCGGATTTTGGCAAAAGACCGAAAACCCGGCAGTCGGCTCTGCCTCGTACCCGGAGAAGGAGGGGCAAGCGGAGCGCCGAAGCCGAGGAGATCGCGGAGCGCGTTGTCGACCTCGAGGGTGTACCCGATCGGATCGCCACTTACGGCCGGCTCCAAAATGCGCGCCATTTCTCTCAGAGCATCGGGCGACAATTGCAGCAGCGCCAGCTGAGATCCTTGCCCCAGCGCCGCCAATTGATCGAGCACGCCGATGAAGTTCGCGTACCGGTCGGCAGCCTCCTGCGGCAGCGCAGGGAGCGCTTGTTTCATGATCGGCGACAATCGACTCCAGCCGTCCAACAGCATCTGCGGAACCGGATTCTGTCCGGCGGATGCAAGCTCCACGAAATTCGTCAACTCGTAACGCGAGTCGAGAAACGCCTCTGCTAACGATTCTCTCAGATCTGCAGGAATCTCCTGGCCGAAGCGCTTCACAATGAAAGTTAAAAACGCATCCAATTGCCGCCAATCCACCGCGGCACCGCCCAATCCCGGCAACTGGGGCACTTGGAACTGAACAAGTCGCACCTCCGGCTTTGCGCCTTCGCCGGCGTCAATCGGCCGCGCGATGAGCCACAGGACCGCGATTGCCAGGGTGGCCGCGCCTAAGAAAAATCTTTTTGCCATATGTTTTTGTCTACCGGATTCGCGTGCCCGACTCAACGGGAGAGGTAGGGATATAAGGATACAAGGATATCGTGATCGCCTAATAGGGGAAACTTCACCTTTCGAGAATTCTCGAAACGTCAAAATGAGAGTCGACCTCCGCTGAAAGATCCACCATCCGTTCGAGACTCATAAGACGCGCACAAGGAACACGGTGCGGTAGGCGGACGGATGAGAACGGAAAGGACATGATCGTATTCATGACTCGTGAGGAACTCCATATTTCGAGAATTCTCGAAACGTCGAAGGGAATCGCATACACAGCGGCGCGAGCGATCTGTTAAGCGCTTCTGAATAGATCTTTGATTCTGTGCAGTTGCGACGGACGCATGATGTTGGTATCGCGTTTGCTCCTACAGCCGCCGTGATCGAAGACAGCTTCGATGTTGCTGCCGTCGACACCGTTGCGGCTTCCATCTGATCAGACTGCAGACGAACTGATCAGAATGCAGACGAATCCAGCTGATATTGCGGAGATGGCAAGCGAAGGGATCATTCCATGAAGGTATGGCCCGGAAATCCGTACCCGCTAGGCGCTACTTGGGACGGCTCAGGCGTTAATTTCGCTTTGTTTTCTGAAAACGCTACGGGCGTGGAACTCTGCCTGTTTGATCGGCCAAACCAAGGCCGCGAGACGACGCAAGTTCGGATGACCGAACAAACCGCGCAGGTTTGGCATGTCTATTTGCCGGAAGCCCGGCCGGGACAATTCTACGGCTATCGCGTGCACGGCCCTTATAATCCTGCCGAAGGTCATCGGTTCAACCCGGCTAAGCTGCTCTTGGATCCTTACGCCAAGTCCATTGCGGGTTCGATCAAATGGAGCGACGCGCTCTTCGGCTATACGATCGGACATCCGGACGGCGACTTATCGAAAGATGAGCGGGACAGCGCCGACGGAATACCGAAGTGCGTGGTCGTGGACCCGGCTTTCAGTTGGGGACAGGACGCGCCGCCTCGAACTCCTTGGCACCAGACGTTGATCTATGAAATGCATGTAAGAGGATTCACCGCTCGTCACTCCAAAGTGCCGAAGGAACTGAGAGGCACTTATGCGGCTCTCACCCATCCAGCCATTATCGACTATCTCCGATCCTTGGGGATCACAGCCGTAGAGCTGATGCCGATTCACCAGTTCGTCGCAGACAAATTTCTCGTCGACCGCGGCCTCACGAACTATTGGGGATACAATTCGATCGGCTTTTTTGCGCCGGAGTCCAGCTACGCCTCTCCGGGAACACTGGGACAGCAGCTGGCGGAGTTCAAGACCATGGTCAAGACTTTGCACCGTGAAGGCATAGAGGTCATCGTCGATGTCGTTTACAACCATACCGGAGAAGGAAATCACCTCGGGCCAACGTTATGTTTTCGCGGAATCGACAACGCGGCCTATTATCGTCTGGTGGCCGATGACCGTCGCTATTACATGGATTACACCGGCTGCGGCAATACCTTGAACATGACGCATCCGCGCACACTCCAGCTGATCATGGACAGCCTGCGCTACTGGGTGCTGGAGATGCATGTGGACGGGTTTCGCTTCGACCTCGCTTCAACCCTGGCGCGGGAACTCCATTCGGTGGATCGCTTAGGAGCGTTTTTTGACATCATCCACCAAGATCCGGTGTTGTCGCAGGTGAAGCTCATCGCTGAGCCTTGGGATCTCGGTGAGGGCGGCTATCAGGTGGGCAATTTTCCGGTGTTGTGGGCCGAATGGAACGCAGAATATAGAGACACCATAAGACGCTTCTGGAAAGGGGATGACGGGTCGCTGGGTGGTTTAGCTTTCCGGCTCACCGGGAGCAGCGATCTCTACGACAGAGGAGGCCGTCGCCCATACGCCAGCATCAACTTTGTGACCGCCCATGACGGCTTCACCCTCGCCGATCTTGTCCGTCACAACGACAAACACAACGCGGCCAACGGAGAGGACAACCGCGACGGGCATAACGGCAATCTCAGTTGGAATTGCGGCGTCGAAGGTCCGACGGACAATCCTGAAATCCTGGCCCTTCGGAAACGTCAGCAGCGCAATTTTTTGGCAACTCTGATTCTCTCTCAAGGCGTGCCAATGCTACTCGCGGGAGATGAAATCGGGCGGACACAGAGGGGCAACAATAATGCGTACTGCCAAGATAACGAGATCTCCTGGATTGACTGGAAACTTGACCCGCAGCGACGAGATCTTTTAGAATTTACTCGATTGCTGATGCGATTGTTTCATCAACATCCAGTTCTGCGTCGCCGCAAATTCTTCCAAGGTCGCACGATCCGCGGCTCAGAAGTGAAAGACCTGGCCTGGTTCCGCCCGGACGGCAAAGAAATGAGCGACGAAGGCTCATTCGCGGAGGGCAGCCTTACGAACTAGAGGCGCGCTCTTTAGTGCTCTTGCAGCTTCCCCAACACGATATCCGTGAGAACGGCGACAACGAATTCCACTTTCGGGCCGCCGGTTTCGAGTTCGTTGAAGATAGCCTAAAAACAGATTCGGTCGTGACGTCACGACCGAATTCGTCGGGCCTACTTTCACTGCGCAATCGTCTCTGACGCTTGCAGCCCCGCGCTAGGCGATTCCCTCGCGCATTAGCATGAATTAAGCGGCATAATCAGTGTTCAGCGCTAGGGACGCCGCCCCATAACGAGACCTACCACGAAGAGAATTAGAAAAATCACAAACAAAATCCACGCAATTTGTGTGGCTGCGCCGGCAACTCCGGTAAGGCCCAGAACACCTGCTATCAGGGCAACGACAAGAAAAGTAACAGCCCAGTTTAACATTGTCAGCTCTCCCTCTTTTGAAAATTTATTGCGGTTCTTTCGATCACTCTGCTGATTGGCAACTACGCTAGATCCTCGCCAGCCCCAATATTCCCGTTACGATCAAGTAAAGCGCGACGATGTAATTCAACAGCCTTGGGATGATCAAGATCAGTATTCCCGCGATCAGTGCCACTAAAGGTTGGAGCGCGACGTATATTTGCATATGGACGCCTCCTTAGGTGCGATTAACAAATCGACGACAGCGTTCATGCCATCAACTGCTCACTTCTCCCTCGCGTCCGCAGATTTGGGCGACCCGGAAAGTAATTCAACTCTCACCATCGCTATACCGGCATCGATGATGCCCAAAGCCTTAGCTGCCGCGTGCGATAAATCAATAATCCGGCCATTCACATACGGGCCGCGATCGTTGATTTCCACTTCAACGGAGCCTCCAGTGTCGATATTAGTAACCCTAGCCTTGCTGCCGAGCGGCAGAGTCTTATGGGCAGCCGTAAACTTGGAGTCATCGAAAGTCTCCCCATTCGCGGTTTTTTTCCCATTGAACCCGGGCCCATACCAGGAAGCTTCGCCGATATGCGCTCCGACCGTGGCTCCCGGTATTTTTAGACTCCGCTGAGGAGAAAGTCCGTTACTGGAAGATTTGATGATGGCGGCTTGCTGACCGTCGGCAATTCCCAAAACGGTTTGACTACGACTGGACCCAGGAATTGTGGCCTGCCGGCCCCAATTCGGAAGGGTCGACACGAGCGCGCAACCCTGTGCCAGTAATAGCAACAAGAACAACACCAGCCATCCGACGGTGCCGTTCGTTTGGTATGCCCGACTTGGAAAGTTTCGAGCGGAGGGCATGTCTTCAGCTCCGAATGTTGTGGCTTATTGGTTCGCGCCAAACCTCCATCCGCGAACCATTTGAAGTATCTATGGGCAAGATTCGTACCGCATACCCGCGAAAAGCACTGAAGTATTCATTATTGAAAGGAATTTGCCGGGTGCTCGCGGGAGATAACAACCGGTTAGGCAGTTGTTATTGTATGAAATGCCCTTCCACTAAAATCCTAGATGGTAAGAATACTCTTACAGGGATTTAATTCCGAATGTTAACAAAACGGTCGGCAGTCTATGTGAAAGTTCTGATCAATAGGCAGGTCTCTGGGTTGGCAAAAAGGCAGCCGGGCTCGTTCGGGTTCAGGGCATCAGAAGGTGAAGTCTTTGGGTGAGTGTTCTGGAATAAAAAGATCATGAGAAAGGTGACCAATGGTAGTGCCGGTATTGATGATATGTTGCCAAGTATCACTGAAGCCGAAAACCGGCCCCGGTAAGCAGTACGACTCATGCCCCTTCTTTGAAGCGGCGCATGTTGATCACGTATTTCGCGCGCGCGTCGTACTGGAAGGAACGGTGCGACAAACGGCAGGCTCAATGTCCCTTTCGGCCTAGGCGACGTTGAAGGTAAGTGTTCTTTGGCCAATTCCATGTATAGCCCGGCAATTCCTCTCCGTAATAGTCGGCTCCGTTAGCCTTGCTCTGCGAGAAGACGAGCTGCCAAAAACTGGGCTTCTCGGAATATAGTTTAATGCTTCTCATGTTGACGCCTTTTTGCAAAAGCATAGTCACGTTCATCGTTACACCTCCCCAAGCGCTTAAACGTATAACACCTTCTGCTTTGAAATCCGAACACCCAGAATCTATCTTTGAACGACTGGAATGTTTAGCAAGACTGCGGCCAGCTCCATTTCTTGAAGCAAGAGCATGGTGAAGGAGCTCGCCAGCCGATTTGTCGAAATACTTTGTGGATAATCAGATGGGGTCCCATCGCGGTGTCAACTGCCTTGAAATCCCGTAGACGTATCTGGAAATCACCGCCGCTCTTTTCAACGAACGACTGCTGTAGACCGTGCGGCTATCTAATCGCCTGTAACACGGCCGCGCCATGGCTCATGGGACCGGGAGCCATGTCCGAAATAACCTACAAACTGAAGGGATTTGTCCCAACACTAACAAGGGTGGGGAGATACAAACCAACCTGCCGGAATTTCGTTTGAATTGGATGGTTCCGGTTACCAGTGACGGTTTGCAATAAATTATTCCGTTGACCTGAGGAAGTCTATCAAAAATCTTACTGCTTAAACGCTCGGCATGAGCCCGCTTTACGTTGCGTCGGAGCCTTTGAAATTTTCTATTTTTATCTCGTGTTTTCTCAGTAATTCATAGAAATCTGTCCGGGATTTTTCGGCTAGTTTAGCGGCTTCGCTCGCTTTGCCGCCGCAAAGTTTTAGCAGGTGAATGAGATATCCTCTTTCGAACTCATACTTGGCTTCCTTGTAGGATTTGAGAGGTCCTTTCAGAGCGATGTTCATCTGCGGGTTCAAATCCTCTTGATTCGCGGAAGCTAATGAATTCTTCGTCTGCAGGACAGCGTCCTCGGTAATCATATCCTGCCGGGTCATGGCCACAGCGTACTCTAATGTGTTCTCCAGTTCCCGAACGTTTCCCGGCCAATCGTAGAGCATAAGTTTTTGCATGGCCTGTGGCGTTACTCCCTTCACATCTTTCTTCATCTGTTGCGAAAGCTTTTTGAGAAAACGATCGGCCAAGTGTGGGATATCTTCTTTCCTCTCTCTGAGAGGAGGCAAATGGATTGGAATGACGTGAAGCCGATAAAATAAATCCTGACGAAATGCGCCCTTTGCCACCTCGTCCTCCAATTGCTTATTCGTGGCGACGATGATTCGAACATCCACGAAAACTGGCTTTTCGCTTCCAACGGGATAGAACTGACGCTCTTGTAACGCGCGCAGGAGTTTCGCCTGAATTGAGGGCGGCATATCGCCAATTTCATCCAAGAAAATGGTTCCTTCATGAGCCTGGCTAAATAATCCTTTAGTGCTTCTGTTGGCGCCGGTGAAGGCTCCCTTTTCATGTCCAAACAGCTCGCTTTCAAGTAGTGTTTCAGGCAAAGCGGCGCAATTGATGGCCACAAACGGGTTGTCACGTCTCGGGCTTGCAAGATGAATTGCCTTCGCGATGATTTCTTTCCCCGTACCGCTTTCGCCATGGAGATACACGGTCGATTCGGTATTGGCAATTCGGGAAACGATATCGAGGACGCTTCGCATCTTATCGCTTCTTGCGACTATATTCGTAAAGTCGAACTGCTCTTCTAAAAGCCCTCTAAGTCGTTGGATCTCGGAGTTAAGCCTGCGGTTTTCCAGTGCTCTCTTGATCTGTAAAAGAAGCTCCTGTGTGTTAAATGGTTTTGTCAGGTAATTGTAAGCTCCTTCTTGCATGGCCTCGACGGCGCTCTCGACGCTACCATAGCCAGTAAGTATGATCACCGGCATGTCGGGATTTATCGAATGCAATTCCCTCATCAACGATATTCCGCTCCGGTCAGCAAGCCTTAGATCGAGAATGCACAGATCAAAGACCGCCCCCTTGGCCGCTTCGATCGCATCTTCTGCTTTTGAGGCTGTGGCGACCTCGTAACCGGCGCTTTGCAGCTTTACTCTTACAAGCTCCACGAGGTTATTGTCGTCATCGACCACTAAAAGTTTGCCGGTTGACATTTGCCGCACCTTTCCGCCCACCGTCGCACCGTTACTGTCTGTTCTGCGATCCTTCCCGGCGGCTCGACCGGAAGTTTCGTTTGGAACTGCCTCAGATCTCCAATCCGCGCTATTGGTTGAGTCAGTCATATTTTACCTCGTCAAAGTAGATCCGTTTCCGGTATTCTTCCTCTTTTTACAAGTTGATATAAACAAATTACCCCACCAAATTAAATTCGCAATATGTCCGTAAAATTAAACTCGCCGTCTGCGTTTCCTGTCTCCCTGTCGCAAAATATCCACAAGAAAACCGCGCTTGGGGGTCGCGGCCGGGAATAGACCTCGATTTGCCTCGATATCCGGCGATTATTTTATCGATTTAGTTTGGCACAGCTTTTGTTCCATTTTAAAACCGGTGTGTAATTTGGTTTGATAGCGATTGCGAGCGCTACACCGGTAAGGCAGTAGAAAGAGACTCGAAGGGGGCATCGTGCAGGTTAAGGAAATCATGACTCGGAAAGTCGAAATCATCCACCCCGAGACCTCCATAGCGGAAGCAGCTGAAATCATGAAGGCTCATGATGTAGGAGCGCTGCCCGTGTGTGACGGCGATAATCTGATTGGTATGCTCACTGATCGGGATATTATCGTGCGAGCGACCGCCGATGGTTTTCATCCGGAAACGATGCAAGCCGGAGAAGTTATGACCGCAGACGTCATATACGGCTTCGAGGACCAAGAGGTCAGTGAAGTCGGTAAAATCATGGAAGAACACCAGATTCGGCGCCTGCCAATACTCAGCCGCGAAAAGCGCCTGGTCGGAGTGCTCTCGCTGGGCGACATAGTCATCGGTACACAGGACAAAGAGCTCGCCGGCGCAGCCCTTAAAGAGGTGTCAGAGCCCACGCCAACAAGTCAAAAAACGAAATAGAGTTGAATTTTTCGTTCCGACGAACAGAAATCAATACCTTCAGCCCATGATCAAAGATCTTAACCCGCATGAAAAAGGAATTATACGTTTGGCGGCGATTGCCGACATTCACTGTAACAAAACGTCCCACGAAACCCTGCGACCGCTCTTTTCACAAATCGCTCAGAGCGCTGACCTACTCTTGTTGGGTGGCGATCTAGTTGATTATGGATTGCCGGAAGAAGCGGCCATCCTCGCCAAAGAGCTGGAGAGTCTGAAGCTCCCCATTGTGGGGGTGCTCGGAAACCATGAGTTCGAGTCCGGCAAACAAGAAGACGTCAGTCGAATTCTCTCGGAAGCAGGCGCGGTTATGCTCGACGGTGATGCGTACGAAATCGGCGGCATCGGCTTTGCGGGCGTCAAGGGTTTTGCCGGAGGTTTCGGCGAGCGCGCGCTGCAGCCTTGGGGCGAGCAGACGATTAAGGGCTTTGTTCATGAGGCTATAGGGGAGGCGCTCAAGTTAGAATCTGCCTTGGCAAAGCTCCGGACGGAACAGCGGATTGCCTTGCTCCATTACTCACCGATTGAGTCCACCGTCAAGGGCGAGCCGGTCGAGATCTACCCATTTTTGGGATCGAGCAGATTAGAAGAGCCGTTAAATCGTTACCCCGTAACCTTCGTGTTTCACGGCCACGCCCATCATGGGAGTCCGGAAGGACGAACCAAAAGCAACGTGCCAGTTTATAACGTAGCCATGAAACTTCTGCAGCAGGTTTTTCCAGACCGTCCGCCGTTTAGGGTGATTGAGTTACCGGCGGCCTGAGATCGGTTGAGGCGTTACGATGCAATCATCAGCGGGAATCATCAACGGTTGCGCTTTCTACCGCCAGGTGATGGAAGATCTGAATAAGGGACAAATTCCGTTTCTCGTCGGCGGCGCGCAAATGTTGGAGCGCTACACGGGCATTTCCCGAGATGTCAAGGACGTAGATTTATACCTTCGTCCGAGACAGGTCCAATCGGCCCTAGAAGTGCTTTCAATCGCGGGCCATCGAACCGAGATCTGCTATCCGCACTGGCTCGCAAAGGCTTACGAAGACGCCTTGTTTGTCGATGTTATCTTTGGCTCGGGAAACGGCATCTGCGCGATAAACGATGCTTGGTTCGAGCACTCGATCGAGGGAGAAGTCTTCGGCGTGCCAATCCGATTCTGCCCACCCGAAGAGATGATTTGGTCGAAGGCTTTCGTCATGGAGAGGGAACGTTACGACGGCGCGGATATAGCGCACCTCTTTCGTTCGTGCGGCGAGCGCATGGACTGGCGGCGCTTGCTCCAGCAGTTCGAACCGCACTGGCGAGTGCTTTTTACTCACCTTATCCTTTTCGGCTTTATCTATCCTACGGAACGGTCACTGATACCGGACTGGCTCATGAGAGAACTGTTGGGCCGGCTAGAGAATGAGATGGAAGTTGCCGCGCAGAAGCCTAAGTTGTGCCAGGGGACGCTGCTGTCCCGGACACAGTATCTTAAAGATATTACGGATTGGGGTTATGAGGATGCGCGGCTTCGGCCATTTGGCACTATCACGCCGGAGGAAGCGGCGCGATGGACGGCGGCGGCAGATCCATCAAGCTCATCGAAATGAACGCGACGTTTAATCTATGCGCGAAAGGAGAAAAAACATGAAACAAAATAAATCGGTAATAACGGCCTTGGGACTAACCGGGCTGTTAGGGCTGAGTGTGACACCCGGTTGGTCTCAAACCAAATCAGGTAGTTCACCCGCACCGACTAGTCCGGGCAGTTCACAAAAGGACGAAGGGACCTCGCCAAGTGGCAGCCGCGCCGGGCAAATGAAATCAGGCACAACCCCCACTGGAACGGAGTCTGGAGATCAAACTTCTGCTCGGGGCGCCAGCGGACAATGGGGAAAAGATGACATCAAGAAAGTCCAGGAAGCGTTAAAGGACAAAGGACAAGACCCCGGTCCCGCCGATGGCGTGATGGGAGCGCAAACACAAAAGGCTCTCAGGGCGTTCCAATCAGCGAATGGCCTCAAGGCCAGTGGCAGACTCGATGCCGCGACCGCAAAGGCATTAGGAGTGGAAAGAGGATCTTCATCCATGGAAAAAGGCTCTTCGTCAATGGAGAAGGGGTCTTCGTCTAAAGATTCTTCCAGCTCTCCTATGGGTAAAGAATCCTCCTCTAAAAATCGCTAAACCAATTCTATTAACTAAGACGTTGCGTTCACATAAGCGGGGGAGGCTCCCGGCGGGTCTCCCCCAGCTCTGTTTATGGTTCAAAACTTTGAGAAACAAAAGGAGGATGCGATTATGGATTCTCACCAGTTGGAAGGCCGGTGGAATGAAATCAAAGGAGAGCTGAAATCATGGTGGGGCAAACTCACTGACGACGACATCGAGCAGGTTGCCGGCAATAAAGACAAGTTGATCGGCGTGGTGCAGCAAAAATACGGCTATTTGTACGACGACGCCCAGCGAGAGATCGATCGACGGTTGAAAGAGTTCGATGAGAGAACCGATCGTTTAGAACGCACGAGCAACGCCCTTAAGCAAAAGGCGCGGGATGCAACCGCCACTGTCCGGGATAACGTTGAAAATCTGAAGGCAGGCACCGAAGACATCGTGAACGCAATTTTTTCCAACGAGACTTTTCGAAATCTGAGAGCCGATGTGGTCCAGTTTGTTCGCCGCTATCCGGTACAATCACTACTGATTGGCTTTGGTATTGGCTACTTCCTATCCCGCCGTTCTAGGAGGTAATCCCGGTTCTCGGGTATAGGTATAGTGAATCTCCCCCGGCAGCAAGTTAACGGGGTATCAAAGAGCATTTATCCGAAGTCGGGCCTGTTTGGTCAGCTAAAAAACGAGCGTAACGTCAAACGATAGGGAGCTGCGTATGCATTCAAGGCCCCACTCATGCAGAAGATTCTGCAATGTTCGCAACTTTAGCGCGCCTCATGTCAGTTTTTTCGGGGCTCTGTAAGAAAAATCTGACAAAACATGGCTCGGTAGTTTGCCGCGTAAAAAAAATCCTTTGAAAATCGCGATCACATGCTCGTTTCAAATTGGCACACCCTTTGTGTCATGAAAGCATAGAGAAAGACAAATTAAAGTATCGACCCCCAAGTCGAATCAAAACAAGATGAGCGAGTCGGATCTGGGAAAAGGCCGCGTAACGACAGGCGCGAAACAAGCAAAAATTTGCGGTTACAAATTTTTTTAACGGCGACACCTAAAAGGAGGATTTTATGGGAACAATTCTGCTCATCATCCTCATTCTATTACTCATCGGCGCCCTGCCAAGCTGGCCGTACAGCACGGGCTGGGGCTACTATCCGAGCGGCGGGATTGGACTGATTCTCTTGATACTCATCATACTTTTGGCTATGGGAAGAATATGAAGCCTCGAGGTAACGCGAATGTGATTAATCGATCAGCAAAGTCTCGGGCCTTGATCAATTGTAAGCGCTTCAGAGTTGAGGCCGGAGACTCCTGGTGGGGTCAAGCGGTTTGCTTGTCAACCAATCCCGCGATTGAGAAGACTTCAATCGACATCGAGCAGTGGGGATATCAGGCCACACGGCCCCTCCCCTCGATTGAAAGAGATCTACCGTTGAAGGCTCATTCGCTCGTAGGAACCGCGGTCAGAGGATTTTAGGTGCCCTGCTCAGTTAAAGTTTAACCAAAGGGAGGACGAGGCCATGAAAAAATATTTTCTTTTGTTGATGCTCCTCGGTTTTACGCAATGGGGGTGCGAGTTCTTAGGTGGAGCCGCCGTTGGCAGTTTGGCTACAGGAGCCGGCTATGAATATAACGCGAAGCGGCAGATGGATAAGCTTGAGGACGATTATAAAAGCGAGAGAATATCTCGTCGTGAATATGAGGAACGGAAGCGACAAATAGAGTCCGGTTCACTTATTTACTAAGCTAGACGGCATTCGGCAAGAAAGAAGGAGGGAGTTATGTCTTACGCAATCAGACTATCATCCATTATGTTAGCGGGTCTCCTACTCATCGGGGGTTGCACGTCAATGACGGGTGAAACCGCCGGCGAGTACGTGGACGATTCGACCATCACAGCTTCTGTGAAAGCCAAATTGGTCGGGGAGAAAACCGCAAATCTGACCCGAATCGACGTTGACACAACCAACCGAGTGGTTTCCCTCACTGGTATTGTCGAATCACCGGACCAAAAGGCACGAGCGGAACAATTGGCGTCGCAAGTCAGCGGCGTCAAAAGCGTCAAGAACAATCTGCAAGTTCAGAAGAAGCAGTGAGGCGCGTGTTACGCGATATGTCGATAGTTTCTTTAATCGATAAACAAGAAGGGATGAGGATCATGACGAAGGGAGAATTTAGAGTTTCGGAATTCCTGATCGGTATAGGTATAGGTTTGTTGACCGGACTTTTATGGGCTCCACGCTCCGGAGAGGACACCCGAAAAGAAGTTCGCCGCCGCACGGGAGAAGGATTGGACTACCTGAATCAGCAGGCGGAAAAACTGCGCGAAGGTGCCGACAAGATCGCCGCAATGACGAAGGAATGGATCGGCCGCCAAGGTGAGTCGCTCGAATCGAAAGCAACGGAGCTTCAAAAGGCTTACCAGGACAGGAGCCCAGGGGCTTAGAGAATTCTTTCCTCAATTCCGACTCGGCCTTCTTTGACGTGGAAAGCATCAGCGAACCTCGGAGGAAGGAGTGCGGAAACATGCTTTGGATCATTTTCATGGTTCTCCTGGTTCTGTGGTTACTAGGGCTGGCTACGGCATACACGATCGGTGGTCTGATCCATCTGCTGCTCGTCATCGCTCTCGTCGTGTTAGCGATCAATATCGTCCAGGGTCGCAGCGCGCTGTAGCCTCGGAGGGTAAAGACGATGAAGCCGACTATACTGATAGGGATTGCGCTAATAATCTTGGGCATTGTGGCGCTCGCGTATCAGGGGATCACATACACAACACGAGAGAAGATAGTCGATATCGGTCCTCTGCAGGCGACGGCTGAAAAAGAAAAAACCGTGCCTCTTCCGCCGTTGTTAGGTGGGTTGGCACTAGCGGGTGGGGTTGTATTAGTGGTGGTGGGCTCAAAAAAATCCTAGGCGATGTTGGTGGGCGACTTAACCAAGAGGCACCAGGTCGCTGCAAAGACCACGAGCGTCTGGCTCCGTTCGAAGAACCATCGATTGCCAGGCAATTGATAAATGAACCTGACTAAAGATTATGGATAGCGTTCAGTCACCAACGAGAGAAAGTAACTCAGCAGTGCACCGATCGGTATTAGTCGTCGATGATGAAGAAAACCTTCTCTTACTCCTTGACCGGATTCTCAGTAAGGAGGGTTACCGGGTTAAAACAGCGCCCAACAGCTATCAAGCACTTCATCTGCTCGAAAACGGCGGGTTTCACTTGGCTATCCTCGATATCAAGATGTTTCCTCTCGATGGCCTCGCCCTCCTCGCAGAAATAAAAAACCGTTGCCCGTCGATCAAAGTGATCATGATTACCGCTTACCCCACAATCGACAGCCGCAATGAAAGCTTCCGGAAAGGCGCGACTACCTATCTCACCAAGCCGCTGGATATCCAACAACTGAAAAGCGTCATCCGCACTATATTGCCGGCCTGACATTCGCGGGCAGTTGATCCCGCGAAAAGCCTTGGTATCTCTTGGTTCTGCTGGTCGTGGAACTACCGCTCGCCTCCTGTTCAGTCGCCTGCTCAGCCATGCTCGCCACCCGTGAGCGAGCATAGTTAAAAGATACCGGCCTTTCTGACAAGAAAATTCATTGTATATTGATAAAGGGGACCATCATAGAGTCCAACCCAATTCGAATCGCCATTAATTTCGATGAAGATTCGAACTCATCTCGTCATACTCGTGCTCGGCGCCGTCCTTCCGCTTCTGGTCTTCTCGGCGGCCATGACGGCAATATTCTGGCGAGCACAGAGAAGAGCTTTCGAGCAGCAATTTCTAGAGCGTGTGCGGGCGATGTCGATAGCGCTCGACTCGGAGCTTGAACGCTACCTCGGACTACTCGGAATCCTGGGGAAATCTCCCTACCTGCAGGCCGGGGAATTACAACGGTTTTACGAGGAAGCGAAGCGGGTTCGAGCCGACCAATTGATTTGGGTGAATATCATTCTCACCGACAGGAAAGGGCAGGAATTGATGAATCTGGACAGTCCGGTCGGCGCCGGAGTGCCTAGGACACCCATTGGCTTGGCAACGCTGTCAGCCGTCGTAAGATCCGGGCAACCGGCAGTGTCGCCCCTTTTCAAAGACAACTTCGACGGTAGTTACGCCATGGCGATTATGGTGCCATTAAAGCAACAAAAGACAGTTGCGTACGTTCTCGCCGCTGTGATCCCGCAGTCGACATGGTTAAGCTTTATTTTGCGCTATCCGGTTCCGCCGGATGCCACGATGACTCTGTTAGACCAGCAAGGCATTATCATTGCCCGGACGTTGAACAATGAGCAGTGGGTCGGCCGCCGGCCGGCGCCGGCCCTGTATGAAAAATTTCGCAAAACTCCCGAGGAAGCATACCAAAGCGTTGGACCGGAGGGGCAACGCTTGTATTCCGCGCATAGTCGCTCGAACATTTCCGGCTGGACGGTCGCGACGGGAGTGCCGAAAGAAAAGATCGAACAGACGCTGCGCGGTTCCACGGTCGCAATGGCGGCAGGAGCACTGGCTACCGTGCTCCTCGCGGTTGGTCTCGCTGTGCTGTTTGGCCGGCGAATCGCTCAACCGGTTTCCGGGCTGGCGCGGTCTGCGAGTGCACTACCGACTGGAGCGCCCATTGAGACCGAGTCTACCAATGTTGTCGTGGAAGTTAGCGAAGTCACTAGGGCCATTCGGAAGGCCGGAGAACAATTGGAGGCGCGGGAATCAGCGCTCCGTGCCAGCGAGGAGCGTTTCCGGCATGTCGCCAATATGATGCCGGGGGTCGTATGGACGGCTGCGCCAGACGGCACGATCACGTTTGCCAACGATCGCTGGTACGCCTACACCGGCCTGGCGCCCGCGCAAAACGCGCGCGACTGGCCGCGTCTCGTCTTGCATCCGGACGACTATGAGACATGTGCCGAGCAATGGACCAAGAGCTTGCGCGAAGGAAAGGAGTACGAGATCGAGGTGCGAAACCGGCGTTACGACGGTGAGTATCGCTGGTGGCTCACCCGGGCTATTCCAGTTAAGGATCCTGGCGCGCATGTTTTAATGTGGTACGGATTCAGCACGGATATCCATGACATCAAGCAATCCAAAGAAGCGCTGCGCCAGAGCGAAGAGAAATTGCGCCAACAGGCCCATGAACTAGAGCAGCAGCTGATCGCGTCGGGGCGTTTGGTCTCTCTCGGGGAGATTACCGCCTCGATGGCTCACGAATTCAACAATCCGCTCGGGATTGTCATGGGCTTTGCTCAAGATCTTTTAAGTGAGACCGATCCCTCAAGCCCTCAATATCAATCTTTGAAAATCATCGACGAGGAAACCAAGCGCTGTCAGAGAATCATTCAAGAGCTTTTGGAATTCGCCCGCCCGAGGAGCACTGAGCTTACCCTGACCGACATCAAAGAAACGGTGGGAAAAACGCTCAATCTCATAACCAATCATTTGTATAAACAAAAAATCGAAGCCGCCACTCTCGTGGACGAAAACTTACCGAAGATCAGTGCCGATCCGCAGCAACTGGAGCAGGTTTTGGTCAATCTCTATCTCAACGCCATCGGCGCTATGCCGGAGGGCGGAAAACTCATCGTCGAAGCAAACACGGAACCGGTTGATGGGACGGATCGGATGGTGGTAATAACGGTAGCGGACACGGGATTTGGCATCGAGAAGAACGATCTACCCAAAATCTTTCAACCCTTCTTTACTGCAAAGAAGGGAAGAGGCTTAGGACTGGGCCTTCCGATATGTCAGCGCATCGTCAAAAATCATGGCGGCAGAATCGACGTAGAAAGTCAGCCGGGTCATGGCACAACCTTTAAACTCTATTTACCCGTAAATTGAAAAAATCAGGCGAAAAACCCTATCGACGGTAAACCATGCCACAGGATGAGATCAGCAGGACGGAAAGATTGGCAGAACTCCGGCGGAGCGAACATGAGCTCGCTGACTTTTTTGAGAACGCCTCCATTCCCTTCCATTGGGTTGGCCCTGACGGAATCATTTTGCGGGCGAATCGAGCCGAGCTCGAAATCTTCGGTTACGCCCGCGACGAGTACGTCGGCCACCCCATCGCAGAATTTCACGTCGATCAGGAGATGATCGAAGACATCCTGGAGCGATTAAGACGCGGCGAGACGCTGCATGACTATGAAGCGCGCATGCGGGCCAAAGATGGCGCGATCCGCCATGTTCTGATTAACTCCAGCGTGATGTGGGAAAATGGCAAGTTCATTCATACCCGCGGTCTGACACGTGACATTTCATCGCGCAAACGGTCAGAGCGCCGTACCGCAATGGAGCACGCGGTCACGCGATTGCTGGCGGAATCGCGAACGCTAGCAGAAGCTTCCCGAAAGACCCTTCAGGTGATCAGTGAGTATCTGGAGTGGCAGTTTGGCGCGTTTTGGGAGGTGGACGACGACGCTAAACGCCTGCGCTGTGTCGAGGTATGGCGCTCGGCAACCAGAGACTTCTCTGCCTTTGAAGCCATCTGCCGACAGTTCACGTTTCCGATGGGGATCGGTCTTCCCGGCCGGGTCTGGAAAAATCGCGAGGCCACCTGGATCCCCGACGTAACTCAAGACAACAATTTCCCACGCGCTTCGGTGGTGTCCCGAGAGGGTCTGCGCGGAGCTTTTGCCTTCCCGATCAAATTGGGAGGCGAGATCCTGGGCATAATGGAGTTTTTCAGCAGTGACATTCGCCAACCCGACGAACCGCTACTCAAGACCGTGGAAGCCATAGGCAGGGAGATCGGACAATTTGCCGAGCGGCTTCGAGCGGAACAAGAGCTGCACAAAAAAAATAAAGAGCTACAAGCGGCCATCGAGGAATTCCAAGTCATGCAGGAAGAGCTGCGCGCGCAGAACGAGGAATTATTTCAGACCCAGGCGGCGGTGGAAAATGAACGCAAACGCTACCAGGAGCTTTTCGAGTTTGCGCCCGACGGCGACCTGGTCACCGACATCCATGGGAATATCTTTGAAGCCAATCAGGCCGCAGTAAAACAGCTGAACACTCCATTGGCTGCCCTGGTGGGCAAACCGATCACCGATTTTGTTCATCCACAAGACAAGATGTCGTTTTGCGCCGAGTTGATCGGTATTCCCATCGACAGCGCGGTAAAAAAATGGGAGGGTCGGCTGGTTCCTACGGAGTCGAACCCTTTTGACGCGGCTTTGACAGTTACTGCCGTACGCGACGCGCGAGAACAACCCGTCGGCCTTCGCTGGCTCATTCATGAGGTAACAGAGCACAAGCGAGTCGTCGACGCTCTGCGCCGCAGCGAGGAGAAATTACGGCAGCAGTCGCAGGAATTGGAGCAGCAGCTAATCGCTTCGGGGCGTCTGGTTTCTCTCGGTGAGATCACCGCTTCCATGGCCCATGAATTCAACAACCCTCTCGGAATCATCATGGGGTTTATCGAAGACATGCTGAGCGGCACGGATCCCGCGGACCCCAATTATCGACCCTTAAAAATCGTCGATGAGGAGTCCAAGCGTTGTAAGAAGATCATCAGTGATCTGATGGAATATGCCCGCCCCAGGAGCACCGAACTATGTTTAACCAATGTTGCGGCCAGCATTGAGAAGACGCTTCAGTTGGTAGAAAACCGTCTGTACAAGCAGAAGGTAGCGGCTGGAGCAGGTTTTGATCAATCTCTATCTAAACGCCATTGACGCCATGCCGGACGGCGGAACACTGACTGTAGAAACGAAGGTGGAATGGGTCGACCGGAGTCCTTCGGGGATCGTGCTCCGCCTCGCGGACACGGGATTTGGGATTGATGAGAATAATTTGGCCAAAATCTTTCAACCCTTCTTCAGCGCAAAGAAGCGAAGAGGTTTGGGGCTGGGCCTTCCCATCTGCGCGCGGATCGTCAAAAATCACGGCGGAAGAATTGACGTGGAAAGTCGGCCCGGTCAGGGAACCACCTTTAAGCTGTATTTGCCCTTGAATCATGAAGTAGCAGGCAACCAGGGGGAGACCGGGTAGTCGGAAAAAAAATATCTCAATGGAAAGCGATAACTCCCCTGTCAGTCTTTTCCTCACTAAACGGATGAAATCAGACAAGCAGACTTGCCGCGGACCGCGTAGGGAAACGCCCCGATTGAGGCATGGCCTACCTCATTCAACGCCACCCGTGAATCAGTGCCGATCTGCAGGAAGTTCTGTCACCGAGAGTGAGAAGTGCTTGTTTCAAAGAAGAAGCTTGTGGGAATGAGTATCAACCTGCGACACGTTTGCGGCGTTGCGGACGGACCAAAGGCTGGAAGAAAATAATCTTTCGCTATTGCCAGATCACCGCGCCGTCGGTGATCACAATCTCCTCCGAGGAAACCAGCGAGCTCGTACCGTTGTCCCACTGCACATTTACTAACTGCCCGCCTTCTCCTTCGAGCTCATAGATGATGGTTCCTTCCGTGGCAGCGCCGATGTTTCCACCGAGATCCAATATCTCTTGAGCCGCCCGACAGCGAACTCCTTTTAGACTGACGTCGATCATTTACCGCTCCCTTAATTTTCATGGAAAAAGAATTTGTTCCCCGTCTACCTACAGAAAATGGCACTCTAATCACGAAAGATTTCGAAATCAATGGTGGAGACGCCACGCTACGCAATCAGCATTACGTGGAGATCCATCACGTTCGTATAGGTGGGGCCTGTAATCAGAAGATCGTCGGTCGAGTGCAGAAAATGATATGAATCGTTTCTTCGAAGAAAATCAGTGGGATCCAGGCCCTTAGCTCCTGCTCTCTGCAACGTCCCGCCGTCGACCATGCCTCCCGCAGCATTCGTCGGTCCGTCCGTTCCATCTGTCCCGCCGCTCAGGATGACGACCCGTTTCCGCCCAGCTATCTGGATCGCGGCAGATAAAGCGAACTCCTGGTTCCGACCGCCCAATCCGGGGCCATGAACGGTCACGGTGGTTTCACCGCCGGAAACAACACAAGCGGGTCGACGAACCGGATTGCCCGTCAGGCTGATTTCCTTGGCTATCGCCGCGTGCACTGCGGCGACTGTTCGGGTTTCTCCTTCAACCAAGCTCGATAGGAGTAAACAGTTGTAACCCAAAGCTTCGGCCTCCTGTTTCGCGGCTTGTAGCGCCAAGCGATTGCTTCCGATCAAAACGTTCTGCACTTTTGCAAAAACCGGATCTGCGGCTTTCGGCGTTTCGTCGAGATCGCCTTTGGCGCCGCGGCGCAAAAAGGCTCTTACCGCTGGCGGGATTTTTTGCCGAACTCTGTAGCGCTCTATGATCCGCAGGCAATCTGAAAACGTGCTCGCGTCGGGAGCCGTGGGTCCGGAGGCGATGCTTTCCAACGAGTCGCCGATGACATCGGAGAGGATCAATGAGACCACGGTCGCCGGATAAGCCAACCGTGCCAGGCGACCTCCTTTAACCTTCGAGATGTGCTTCCGTATTGCATTCACCTCGTGAATTGTGGCGCCACAATCTAGAAGAATTTGAGTCGTGCGTTGTTTATCTTTCAGCGTGAGCCCGTCTGCCGGGCACGGCAAAAGAGCCGAGCCGCCACCGGAAACAAGAAAAACTACGAGATCATCTTTGCCGGCCTGGTCTACAGTAGCGATAACTCGTCGCGCTGCCCTCACGCCCGCTGGGTCCGGTAAGGGATGGCCAGCTTCGACAATATTGATCCTTTTCGCCGGAACGGAGTAGCCGTATTTAACGGTTACAATTCCGCCGTCAATCGATTCGCCCAAGATGTCTTCGACCGCCCGGGCCATCCGTGCCGAGGCCTTGCCGGCGCCCACAACATAGAGATGGCGATATTCAGAAAGGTCGTATCGACGGTCGCCGACCCTGACCACACGGCCCCGACGACGAAGATATCGTTTAACTGCTTTGGCCGGATCTACAGCGGCAACTCCTGCAGCGAATATTCTGCGGGCATCTTGCCGCAACTGCTTCAAAGGCCGCATGGTTTATCGCCGAAGGGGAAAAACCCCGAGAGGCTCTCGCTATAGTAGCAGACCCTTCTCCCGTTCCCGACCACTGAAGAGAAAACGCTGATGAAAGATTTGTTAAAGATATATGGAGGGACTGAAGTGAGGAAAAAAGCTAGAAAAGCCGAAACCCGCCGAAGCCATATTCTCCTATAGCTTTTCCGCTAGCGGGATCATAGATATCGATCAACATATTCTTATCTGGAACCCCTGCGAGATAGCGGGAGAAGATTTCGATAAAGCGTTCTTTTTCATTGTAGTCAGCCTTCTCAAAACCTTCTCCCACATAGAGTCGGTGCGGCCTATGACCGCTGTCGAGACGCAACCAAAAATTCAAGCCCTTGGAACCAACTTGATCCAACCACTTCTTGTATTGCTCGATCTTCGCATCGTTCTCCTTTATGACTTCCTTCTGTTTGACGGTTTGCGCGACGGAGAATAACGGGGACAGCGATACGAAAAGTGAGAGAGTAATCCAAATCGTGCTTCTCTTTCGCATCGGGGTCCCCGGTCTTCTCTAATTAACCTTGATTTCGACGCGGCGATTCTTCGCGCGCCCTTCTTTGGTCTTGTTATCGGCGATCGGCTTCGACTCGCCAAATCCCTGGCCCGAAATTCGACCCGTATCGACGCCTTTCTTTACGAGATAATTCTCAACCGACGTCCAACGTCGGTCGGAGAGCTTCAGATTGTATGCGTCGCTTCCGATGCTATCGGTGTGTCCGGAAAGACTGACCTTCTTGTCTTTGTTCTCGTTCATGAAAGCAACGAGTCTATCCAAGATGGCAGACGCTTCAGGCTTGATGGTGCTCTTGTCAAAATCAAAGAGAACATCATCGAGAATAATCGTCCGTTCCACCTTCGGCGGCGGCGGAGGTGGCGGAGGTGGAGGCGGTGGAGGCGGTGGTGGCGGTGGTGGTGGCGGCGGCGGAGGCGGTGGCGGCGGTGGAGGTGGCGGAGGTGGTGGCTTTGGTTCCTCGGTAGTCAAATAAGCTAGAGCGCCGCAAAGCAAGGCGCCGGTTACTGCGCCGATCGCTGCGGCCGCTCCTTCGTTCTCACGGTGATGTGTGGTATGCCCTATTCCAACTCCCACACCAGCACCGACAGCACCGCAACCAACAGCGCCAAGCAGTGCCGCCTGATTTTTCGTTAGTCCTGTTCCTGTGCAACCGCTCAGGAAAAACCCCAACGCACTCAACGCTATATACTTATTCTTGCCCATCTTTACCTCCTCGAGAAATTTTACGGACAAAATTTACGCAGACGGTAGTATAGATGACCGGGCTTGTCAAGCAAAAAATCGGTCATAAATCCGAGTCTCGGCAGTCTATTTTCTACCGAAAGTTGCCGGTAGAAGCGGCAATTTTGATCAGTTGACTGCTATTTCAATTCCGAGGTGCAGTGTGCGCAGCGTGTCGCTTTGATCGGAATAGCCGACAGACAATACGGGCAATCCTTGGTTGTTGGAGCCGCTGCTGGTGCGGGTTTTTGCATTCGACTGATCTGCCTGATCAGAATGAAGATCGCGAACGCAATGATCAAAAAGTTGATAATCATATTGAGAAAGATTCCGTAATTGAGGGTCGCCGCACCCGCAGCCTTGGCCGCGGCCACACTTGGATAGTCTTTCCCGGACAAGTTAATGAACAAGTTTGAGAAATCGACATTGCCCAAAGCCAACCCAATTGGCGGCATGAGGACATCCTCGACAAACGAGGCGATGATCTTGCCAAAGGCTGCGCCGATCACCACGGCCACTGCTAAATCAAGCACGTTGCCACGCATCACGAATTCTTTGAATTCCTTCAGCATGAGCTCCTCCCTCTTCGCTCAGTTATCTTCATCATCAAATTACCGAGATAAAAAGATCCAACAAACTTTTCTGCCGCCCGACCCAGGAGTGCACTTATATGGCAAGCCCAAGGTCAATGTCAAATCTTGCGCCCCTGTTCGCGCAAGCAGATCGTGACATGCGTGCAAGCTCGATCGGAGCAAAGTTCGCAAACCATTGCTTTCGCCGAGATCTCAGGCATTCTAGAGCTAACAATTCGCACGATGGATGGTCTAACTTTTGAGGCGCAGGGCTGTTGGAAAGAGTAACCAGAAAAACCAGGAGTTGCGATTGCTCATGACGGAGGGCAAACTATGAAACCGTTCTCGCGGACCGCTGAATTTGGCTTCAGACTATTGTTAGCGGCATTTCTCTTGTCCGCCGAAGCAGCGGCTGGGCAATCGCCGCAGGGAACCTACCTCACCACGACCGACGTTCACGTCCGAAAAGGGCCAGGTACCAACTATGAAGTTGTCACCACGATTCCCAAAGGCGTAAAGGTGAACGTCGTCGGCAGGGAAGGTGCCTGGTTAAAGGTTGAATCCAAACATGGAAACAAGCCCGGGTATATCAACGAGCAGTACGCTCGACCTGTGCAGGACCAACAAACTGCACAAACCAAGACCGTCGTTGCAGAAGTTGCGGGTCCTTATAGAACCATCAAGGAAACTGACCTGCGGGAAGGACCCGGACTCCAATATAGGGTCGCGGCGAAGCTACCAGCGGACGTCAAGGTTAACGTTCTCCGCGCCGAGGGCGATTGGTTACGAGTAGAATCCAAGCGCGGTAACAAGCCTGGCTACGTGGAGAAGCGAGACCTAGAGCGCTGGACGGAACGATAATGCCTCAGGGTTTTACGCGTAACGGGAGGCGAGAGCTGACTTGTTTTTGGTCATTTAGAGTTTGGAGCTAACCAGAAACCAAAAGTAGAAGCTGAAAAATTGATATTGTCCTGTTGCACGACCTCCAGCAGCGCCCGGCCTCGCTCACGTCATAACATTCATTCCCATGAACTAGCCCAGATTATGCACTCGTGACAGCGAACGAGGGGCGAGCCCTCCAAAGCGAAGGCAATAAGCCTGTGCCTTGGAGCGGCCTGCAAACTGAGTTACTGGAGCGAATGCCTGGGAAAAAATACGAGCGCCGAGCCAAGCACCAAAGACGGCATTGAAGCTGTTCGTCTCTGTGCCTTCACTCCTCCAGGCTCATCCCTCGATCGACACAGTGTCGTAGTTTTCCCTCTGACCATGAATAATGTGGGCTCGCACCCGGCTTCTCTGCCAAACAATTTTATCCTCGTTAAAGCAATCGCGAGGGCGATGGCTCTTGACTGCCCAGCAGAAAAGGCGTATCTGGGCGGGATCTTTGTGTAGCAGAAAGACAAAAGAAGTCTTTTGAGTCAGCGATGGACGAGGCGGAACAAAACATCTCTTGAACCTACAGCGATTCTTCCCAACAGCGCTTCTGACAGGCGCTTCGCTTAATTCTTCGAGAATCTATAAGGCAATCGCTCGGGGGTTACGGGAGAGTGCCGAGCCCGGTCTTGCAGCGTGTCAACTCGAAGGAGCAGTTAGAAAACAAGTCTTCACGCCCGAGGAACTCCTAGAAAAAAACTCGGATCAAGAAGTCTGTTCGCGTGGAGGCATCTGACCTATGATGCTCCGCGCGTTGGTCGGGCTCTTCTCGATGCAACTTCTGATCTTGTCTTTCTTTCTTTCACTTTCGCTCGCTGCTCGTAGCGTCTACGCTCAGCTCATTCCACAGACGCTCATGCAGAAGGCTCAGAGTGAGGGTGAGGTTCGCGTGATCGTGCGACTTGCTGTGAGTGACACTCCGGGCACGTGGGTTAACAGCGACATCCTGCAAAGCCTCCGCCGGGCGGACATCGCACGGGCACAGAACTCAGTCAGAGCTGGCCTTCTCAACGTTAGGCACCAAGTGCGGCGTCAATTCGAGGACTTCCCCTTCATCGCCCTCCAGGTGGGGGCGGATGGCCTGCGGACGCTCGAATTGTTGCGAGGCGTCGTGGAGGTGGTAGAGGATCAACTGAACGCCCCGTTTCTGGCCGAGAGCGTTCCGTTAGTTCAGGCGGACCAAGTGTGGCCGGGGGGGTCTGCGGGGCTGGCCTTAGACGGTGGCGGCACGGTGGTGGCCGTGCTCGACACGGGCGTCGACAAGACCCATCCATTCCTTGGTGGGAAAGTAGTCGAGGAGGCGTGTTTCTCCACCAATAATCCCAATAGTTTCGCGACCAGTGTATGCCCCGGCGGCGTAGAGTCTTCATTTGTAGAGGGATCCGGCCTGCCGTGCGATGTGCTGCCCGATTGCGACCACGGCACCCACGTTGCCGGTATCGCAGCCGGGAACGGTCAGGATGGCGCCGTGGCGCCGTTCTCCGGCGTTGCGAAAGGCGCCAAGATCATGGCGGTCCAGGTTTTCACAACGATAAGTGATTCCTCGATCTGTTCTCTTTTCTCTTTGCCTTCTCCCTGCGCGCTGGCCTTCACCTCAGACATAATGGACGGGCTGCAGCGGGTGTTCAACCGGCGCGCCGCGCTCAATTTTGCGGCGGTCAACATGAGCCTCGGCGGAGGTCGATTCGACTCGAACTGCGATGTTGACCCGCTGAAGCCTATCATCGACAGCCTGAGATCGGCAGACATCGCCACGGTTATCGCCGCCGGGAACGACGGCTTCACCAACGCACTCTCTTCTCCCGGGTGTATCTCCAGCGCGGTCAGCGTCGGCTCCACTGAGGACGGCTCTCTAGGCACTACTGCGGATGAAGTTTCTTCTTTTTCCAACAGCGCTTCGTTCCTCTCGCTCCTGGCCCCCGGCCAGTGGATCGACTCGTCGATTCCCGGCGGCGGTTTCGCAAATTTCGCGGGAACCTCCATGGCTACGCCCCACGTGGCCGGCGCCTTTGCAATCCTGAAGCAGGCTACGCCCACCGCTACAGTGGACCAGCTGCTGAGCGCGCTTCAGGGCGCTGGATTACCTGTGACGGATGCGCGAAACTCAATCACGAAACCGAGGATCCGAATCCTCAA
>WNGL01001384.1_pt1 | contig 29677 bp, 32 predicted proteins | sample 5400591 | NCBI WGS metagenome assembly WNGL01 (sample SAMN13153377, study PRJNA577476) | soil metagenome | isolation source: 80 cm soil or saprolite under Garry oak tree replicate 1 | place: USA:California | collected 2016-06-15 | reverse complement strand
GGAGGCACACTGGAACACGACAGCCACCACCGGACACAAGCGGACACTTGTTCGATTACGTCAACAAGCAGAAAAATCACAAGGCTGACAGGCGGTCAGCCACAAAGCTGAGCCTCAACTGAAGCCGGGGTGCTCCAGTGACCGACGAAGACTGGGACGCGGCCGAACCGCACCTGCTGACCAGCATGTTCAGCCAGCTCATACTCATCCGCTCGTTCGAGGAGTACGTGCTCAGACTCGCCAATGAGGGCCTCATCCACGGGCCGGCACATTCCAGCATCGGCCAGGAGGGCGGCGCGGTCGGGTCGGTGATGTCGCTGACCTCGCGGGACACGGTCAACGGATCACACCGTGGACACCACCAGTTCCTCGCCAAGTCACTCGCCCACATAGAACCGAAGGGCATCGACCCGACACGGCCGTTCCCGGCGGAGATCCGCGAGCTCGCCCTGCGTACCCTGGCCGAGATCTGCGGCCTGGACCGCGGCTTCTCCCACGGTCGCGGGGGGTCGATGCACCTGCAGTGGAAGGAGGCAGGCGCGATCGGCACCAACGCGATCGTCGGCGGCGGCGTCCCCGCCGCGGCCGGCTCCGCCTGGGCGCACCGCCAGGCCGGCACCGATGCGGTCGCGGTGACCTATTTCGGCGACGGCGCGATCAACATCGGCTCGACCCTGGAAACCTTCAACCTGGCCGCGGCGTGGCGCCTGCCGTTGTGCTTCTTCGTCGAGAACAACAGATATGCGGTGTCGACCAGCGTCGAGGAAGCGACCGGCGAACCGCGGCTGTCGGCGCGCGGGCCCGGATTCGGCATCAGGTCCTACCGCGTCGACGGAATGAATCCGCTGGCCGTGCACCTCACCATGCAGGACGCGCTGGGCCACATGCGGGCCGGCCACGGCCCGACACTCGTCGAGGCCGAGGTCTACCGGTACTTCCACCAGAACGGGTCGTTTCCCGGCAGCGCGTTCCGGTACCGATCCAAGGAGGAGGAGAAGTCCTGGCGAGCCCGCGACCCGATCGCGCAGATCGGTACTCAGCTCCAGCGTCGCGGGATCCTCACCGCGGCCGAGATCGACGCCGCGATCGCCCGCGCCCGCCAGCTGATGTCCGACCTCGGCGACAAGCTTCTCGAACCACTGCCGGGCGGTCGGCCGGGCCAGCGGCGCATCAAGGCCGGCGAGTGGCCCGACCCCGCCTTCGCCGACGTGGGTATCCGCGGCGACCTGTCCGAATTCGCCGGGGTGACCACGGTGGATCGTGACACGTTCACCGGAGCACTCGCCGAGACCAAGTTCATCGACGCCGTCGCCGCCGTGATGGCGCGCCGGATGGAGGCCGACGACTCGATCGTGATCCTCGGTGAGGACGTGCACCGGCTCAACGGCGGCACCAACGGTGCCACCCGCGGCCTCGCCGAAGCGCATCCCGATCGGGTGCTCGGCACCCCGATCAGCGAGAACGCCTTCACCGGGCTGGGCGGCGGCATCGCGCTCGACGGCCGTTACACGCCGGTGGTGGAGTTCATGTACGCCGACTTCATGTGGGTAGCCGCCGACCAGCTGTTCAACCAGATCGGTAAGGCACGGCACATGTTCGGCGGGCTTGACGACGTGCCGCTCGTGCTGCGCACCAAGGTCGCGCTGGGGACCGGCTACGGCTCGCAGCACTCCATGGATCCGGCCGGGGTCTTCGCCACCGCGCCGGGCTGGCGGATCGTCGCCCCGTCGACTCCGTTCGACTACGTCGGGCTGATGAACACCGCCCTGCGCTGCAAGGACCCTGTCGTCGTGGTCGAGCACGTCGACCTGTACGCCGCCACCGGCGAAGGCCCGGTCGACGACTTCGACTACCTGCTGCCGGTGGGCAAGGCCGCGGTGCGCCGCGCCGGCACCCGCCTCACCGTGCTCACCTACCTGGCGATGGTCGGCAAGGTGATCGAGGCCCTCGATGAGATCCCGGATTTCGACGCCGAGGTGATCGACCTGCGCTGGCTGGACCGGGCCAGCATCGACTGGGACACCATCGGCGAGAGCGTCCGCAAGACCGGCCATGTGCTGATCGCCGAGCAGGGAGCCCCCGGCACGTCCTACGGCGGCTGGCTGGCTGACGAGATCCAGCGCCGGTTCTTCGACTGGCTCGACGCCCCCGTGGAGCGCCTCACCGGAAGCGAGGCTTCGCCTAGCATCAGCAAGGTCCTGGAACACGCGGCCATCGCCCAGACGCCTGAGGTCGTGGCCAAGCTCATCGAGATCAAGGAGCGGTGACCATGGCCCGCCTCTTCCGCATGCCCGAGGTCGCCGCAGGCACGCTCGAGGCCGTCCTCGCCACCTGGTCGGTCGCCGAGAACTCTCCGATCACCGCGACCCAGCCGATCGCCACGGTGGAAACCGACAAGGCCGCCGTGGACATCGAAGCCGGCGCCGACGCCACCGTGCTCAAGGTGCTGGTCGACGAGGGCGCGACCGTGCCCGTCGGTGCGCCCATCGCGGTGCTGGCCGAGCCCGGTGAGGTGGTCCACGACCTCGCCGCGCTGCTCAGACAGCTAGGCGCAAGCCCGGCACCGGCACCGGCGCCGGCGCCGGCGCCGGCGCCGGCCGGCTGGCCCGAACCCGCCGCGCCGCCCGCCGCAGCAGTCCCGAGTTCCCTGGCCCGCCCGGGCGCGCCAGCCACGAGGATCTTTGCCAGCCCGCTCGCGCGCAAGATCGCCGCCAAGGCCGGCCTCGACATCGGCGAGATCACCGCCTCCGGTCCCGGCGGGCGCATCATCCGCCGCGACGTCGACGCGGCTATCGCCCGCCGTGGCGCGCCGCCCGCAACGGACATCGCCCCAGCGCCCGCGACACCGGCGCCCACCGTTGCGGCCGGACCCGCCGCGCCTCTCCCCGCCGCGCCTCTCCCCACCGCGCCAGACGAGGGCCGGATCCTCCCGCCCTCACGGATGAGGCGGGCGATCGCGGCACGGCTCACCCACAGCAAGCAGTCGGTTCCGCACTTCTACCTCCGCGGGGTCTGCCGGGTCGGCAAGCTGCTGGCGCTGCGGCAGGAACTCAACGCCTCCGGCCCCGTCCGGATCAGCGTCAACGATCTCGTCATCAAGGCCACCGCCCGCGCGCACATTGCCGTACCCGAACTGAACGTCTGCTGGGAGGACGGCGGGATCCGGTCCTTCGACACCGTCGATATCGCCACGGCGGTCGCCACCAGCACCGGGCTGCTCACCCCCGTGCTGCGCTCAGTGGACTCGCTTTCCATCTCTGCGCTCTCCAGGCAGGCGCAGGACCTCGCCAAGCGCGCTAAGGAAGGCATGCTGCGCCCTGCCGAACTCGAAGGCGGCACGCTTACCGTCACCAACCTCGGCATGTTCGGCACAGAAGAGTTCACGGCGATCATCAACCCTCCGCAAGCAGCCATCCTCGCCGTAGGGGCGGCCCGCGACGAAGCGATCGTCGATGACGGCCGGCTCGGCGTGGGAAAGGTCATGCGGGTGACCCTCTCGGTCGATCACCGCCCTGTCGATGGCGTGAACGCAGCACATTGGATGCGCGCCCTCGTCTCGCTGATCGAAGACCCGCTGCAGATCCTGGCCTGACCGATGGAGCCTCGATGACCGTATTCCAGCAGCTGGGCGAAAGTTACCTGGTCGCCGACCGATCGAGCACGTGCGCCAGCATCATCAGCAGCTGACCCGCCCGCGGCCCGGGCACCTGAAGCGGCGCGGCAGCACTGGTCTGTTGCTTAAAATCTTGGTGTGTGGGCCTCCAGCGCGGCGCGAAGCTTGGGCAGGTGCAGGTGGCCGTTGACGCGGCGGAACTGGTGGCCGGCTTCGAGCATCCCGGCCGCGCACCAGCGCAATGCCATAGTGCCGTCCCGCCAGCGCTTGACGTTCTTGGAGTGCTCCCGGCAGATCTCGATCATGGATTCGATCGGGTTGGTGGACCGGAGTGTACGTGCCAGGGTGGGCGGAACGCCCAGGCGCAGGATCGTCAGCGTCTCGGCCATGCCCTCGCGCAGCGACGCGGCGGCACCGGGATGGGTCTTGTCCAGCTCGCGGGCCAGCTGCTCCAGCTCCCCCTCGGCCTTCAGCGCCGATTCGGCGTGGTAGGCCTGGCGCATCCGCCGCTCGGTCACGGTGCGGAGCCGGTCGGGCAGCTTGTCGATCACGTTCCTGATCTTGTGCTGCTGGCAGCGCTGGATGAGCGGCTGGTCGAACACGTCCTTGACCGCGCGGGACAGCGCCTTGGCCCCGTCCAGGACGGCCAGGATGGGCCTGGTGACGTCCAGCCCGCGGTCGCGCAGCCCGGTGATCAGGTCCGTGACCAGGGTCGCGTTCTCCGTCGAGCCCTCCTCGATCGCCAGCGGGTGCTTGACCCCGCCGATGTCGATGCCCAGGGCGACGACGCAGGTGTGCTCGCCGAAGTGCACCCCGTCGACCATGAAGGCGACCAGGTCCAGGCCGTCCAGGCGGCGGCTCATCAGCTCGGCGAACGCGGTCTCGGTGGCGGCCACGAACCGGCGGGAGACCGCGGACCTGCTGGTCGAGGCAGCCTGCGCCTCGACGGCCTGCCCGGCCGGCTCCAGCCCGCGGCCGTACCGGCGCGACGACAAGCCCGCGAGCATCTTCTCCAGCGCCAGCCGGCCCAGGATCTCGGTCGAGGAGAACAGGTCATAGCTGGCCAGGTGCAGCTCCCCGGACCCGTCCGCTGCCCGTACCCTGGGCCGGGTCACCGCCAGGCGGCGCCCGCCCAAGGTGACCGACCCGGCCTCGGTGCCGTGCCGGTACCCGGCGCGATCCGGGTTGTGCCTGCCACCCGGCCCGCACAGCCGGGCCACGTCCTCATCGAACATCGCCGTCATGACCTGCAGGCCCGTGCTCACGGCCAGGGTCAGCAGGCCCTCCTTCGCCGCCCCGGCAATCTCGGCCATCGACACGATCACCTGCTCGGGCACGGCGACCTCACCGGCCAGCGGGTCAGGCTGGCCGCGACGGCTCGTCTTCTGATAGGTGTTATTCACGGCGGTTCCCTTCCGTTCGGGTGTTCTTGGCCGAATCACCCGAGACCTACCACTCAGCAGGCCTCCGGTGAGGGACCGCCACTCTCAAGTTCTACGAAGGCCGGGACATCCTCCACGCTGGCGGGGACCGGACGGCACGCTAGAGTCCAGACCCGGCTTCCACACGCGTAAGGCCGCCGAGAACTACGGTCGTGACCAGGAAGCCGCCATCCGCGCCAACACCTATGTCGATCCACGTGCGGGAAAGATCACGCTTACCGAGTGGGTCAACCAGTGGTACCCGGCTCTGGACCTGGAGCCGACAACTCTGAGCAATTACCGGTACCAGATCGAGGTGCACATCCTGCCGACGTTCGGGAACCGCGGTCTGGCCTCCATCACGGCGGAAGAGGTAAGCGCCTGGGAGCGGCAGATCGCGGTCAGCGGGTATTCCCGGCGGACGGCCCGCGATGCGCGGTCCACCCTGACGACGGTCCTTGGCGATGCCATCCCGCGTTATATCCAAGCTAATCCGGCGCAGCGCCGGCGCGGAAAAGGCCGTAAGGGGCAGCGGCGCATACAGCGCATCGAGCAGGCCGCGAAAGCGTGGGCGACGCCTATCCAGGCGCTGCTGGTCGCCGAGCGATGCGCCGCCCTGTCCGGCCACGACACCGACTTCGTGATGCTCATTACGGTGGCGTACACCGGTATGCGGTGGAGTGAGGTCATCGGTTTCGTCCCCGAGTGCCTCCATGACGACCACGTAGACGTCAGCTGGAAGCTGTACGAGCTGAACGGGCGCTTCTACCGAGGCCGGCCCAAGGACGGCTCGATCCGGCCCGCTGACCTGCCGCCGTTCCTGGCCGGGATGCTGGCGAACCAGGCGACCGTGAGCGCCCGGAAGTGCACCTGCCGGAACACCGAGAAACCTTGGTGCCCTGGTGGTCGCTACGTCTTCCTCGGCCCCGAGCTGGGCCACTTCCGCCGGTCCAACTACAGCGAACGCTTCTTCCGGCCCGCCGCCGACGGCTCCTACCCAGTCCGCGGGCAGCGGCCAGCGATGCCGGTCCTGGTGGACATCGAGGCCTCGCACCCGGGACGGCCGGTACCGCCATGGCCGATGGCCGTGCCCGGCCAGGAATTCCAGCCACCGGTCGGCCGGGGCGTCGCTCGCCTGGTCAGCGACACTGCGACCGGCCGGTGCGCAGTGTGTGGCCGCGCGTGGCCGCGACGACTGGACGGCCGCGTCATTTCACATAGCGCTGGTGCTGGCCGCTGCGAGGGATCGGGACAACCGCCTGCCGGTGACTTGACTCTGGCGTCGTGGCTGCCGGTGCTCCCCAGCCTGACCCCGCACGGCCTGCGGCACGGCCATCAGACCTGGATGGACGAGGACCGTATCGCAGATGTTCTGAAGTCTGAACGAATGGGCCATGAAGTCCCCGGCATGCGCGGCGTCTACAGCCATGTGAGCGAAGCCATGCGCGCCGAGCTCCAGGTGGCATTGCAAGAGCGCTGGGCGGCCTCACTGCGTGAACGGGCCCGGCTTGCGTCACGCTCAATCGTGCCTGTCCTCGATGCCCTTCTGGCAGAGCAAGGGGGCGCCCAGAACAAGATCGGCTCCCAAATCGCTCCCAAAATCGGACACGAATCGGGAAAGCTTAGACCCAGGGGCAGTCCATAGGCCACCTGACCTGCAAGAACTCGGTGGAGCTGAGGGGATTTGAACCCCTGACCCCCTCGATGCGAACGAGTGGCAGGAAGGTCAATTAAGATCATTCTGGCAGGTCAGAGCGTTAATACTGGGCAATCGTAGATACATGAGGGCGATGCGGTTGCTGCCGTTTGATGCTGCCGCTCGGATTGCGCCTTGCTGCTGCACTCCGCGCTCATCCTGTGCGCTGGACCTTAGACAGCGACTGGGATGTCCTGGCGGAACGAAATATTCGCAGCGATTCCGCTGCGCTCGTTGGTCACGGCTACGTTGAAGCTGATCACGTTCTGGGCTTCTTCGCGTGCGAGCAGCAGCAAGGCTGCTTCCCTCAATGCGTCGCTCAGCGTCAGCCCGTGCCGTTTCGCAAACTGCCTAAGCGAAGCGACCAAAGTTGGATCAAGGCGGGCCGAGATCATCTGATCCAGTCGACGAGGCTCACCTCGCCGTTCGGAACCTTCGACCAGGTCCCTTGGGCGGTCGACACTCATGACTTCCCCTTCCACGTCTGTCCCGTCGCCTGCTCCCAGGCGCGAACCTCGGCGCGCTCGGCGGGCCACCCCGAGATGGGCCTCAGCCAGTCAGATCGTTTGTGCGAGTCGCTCAACAATAGAAGCCAGATGCTGGATAGCGCCATACCCACGACGGTGTACTGAGCTGTCTTCGTCCTGAACTGGACCTCCGCCCAGTAGCCACTGAACACCTCATAGACGATCAACTCGGCCTGTGAACCGAGGTGGTCGGCCTGCTGGCAGTGCAGCAAGTTGTTGGTCTCGGGGCTGGGGTCGACTTCCGGGTCATCCCAGTCGATGGTCTCGTATCGGTAGATGTCCAGCACCTCGCCTCCTGGCTTGACGGCCTGTAATACAAACACTAGCATGCTTGTATGACAGAGACTACACCGGCCGCTGAGCCATCCCCAGGCGACCCCGTGACTCCGGACTCCCCCGCTCCGCTCACGCGGACGTCGGTGTTGGCCTTCTTCGCTGCGGACCACGTCGCGGTCGCACCCGACGGCAAGATGTACGTGAACGGAGCATTCTTCACCCTGCTGCGCTTCCCTGCTTTTCCAGCAACAATGCTAACCCTTGGCATAGGAGCGGTTATCGAGATGCCGTTCCAGGACGCGATGCAGGACCATGTACTTCGGATCGCCCTCCGCGGTCCCGAGCATCAGGAGCTACCTGTCGGTGTGCAAGCGAATTTCCGTACAGCCCCTAGTATCGAGGCTCAGTATGGCGAGCCGCAGCTTGTCCCGTTCGGCGTGACTATCCCTAGCGTAGAGATTCCCTCCCCGGGTGTGTACCACCTAGTGCTATGGCTCGACAACGTGGAGAAGGCGACCTACAGGATGCGGGCTACTCAGCTTCCGATGACCATAAGTTCCGGAATCCCTCCCCGTCTCGGTGAGCAAGGGAGGTGAGATGCGTTATGGCCAAAGGCATACCAGCTGAAATCAAGTTCGCCCTCGCGTGCAGCGCCCTGTTCTGGGACCTGTGGCAGGCTGACAAACACCGGCAGACCTGTCCGCGATGCGTGGAGCGAGATTACCTGATAATCGCGCTGGATGTAGCGCACCTGATGCAAGCTGCCTAAGAAGTCATCAATTTCTGGAGACCGCCGGGGTCGGTCTCTCCCTCTGAGGAGGTTCCCGCAATGCAGATCGAAGCTGCTCTCGTCAAAGAGCAAGGACAGACGTTCGCAGTGGTAGCGGTCAAGTCGTCGCTGCAAGCCGGTGGTAATCAAGCCCTACAGGAGGCGGCGCGATCATTTAGCCCGGTATTCCCCGGTGTCCCCATCGTCCTGATGTGGCAGGATGCTCGCGGCGTACCGACGTATTGGGGTCGTCCTGATATCGTAAGGTTTCTCGCGAATCTTCATCCTGCTCAGATACCTTGGCGGCGTTGGTCGGTAGCCGCGTAATACCACGGCTTAACTTAGTCGACCGCAAGAGAGTCGCTTAACGCTTAAGCACCAGCCCATGCCGCGCTTCCTGTGCGATCCCGTGGCTAGCCACGGTGAGCAGCTCGCGCTGAGCCTCCGCGAGGCCGCACTGACGTTGACAATTAAACGTCAACGCAATTTAAGGCTCTGGCACCCAGCGTTTAGGGAACCATACGTCAGGACGAGTCTCGCCTTTTCCTGTCAACAATTTGTTGACACTACCTGGTGCGATCTCTTGCGGCGTGGTTTGGCGCTTAAGTGTCAACGCGCTGGGCACACGTGTCCCTGCTTCCGATAGCTGCCATCTCCTGGTCCGGGCAGGTTCTGTCAAGGTCGTCTTCGCGTGTACGTTCACCAGGCAACTCGACAGGTCCGGTTGTCCTGCGGTCACAGACGGCCTTGACGGGTTCTGACCGGCCCCGGACAATTACGGCAGCGGGAGCAGGGACGTTCCGCCTGTACCGATGAGACTTGCTGTATGGGTTAAGCGGCCCGCGTCCACGCATTTCGCGCCAGCCGCCCGGCGTTGGCGCCGCCGTAGCGGGAGCGCCAGCGGGAGCGAAGGCGTGCGCGCCGTGGCGGCGGCGCGAGCGGCCCGGCGGGCCGCCTTGAAACCGTACAGAAAGTTCTCACAGCTTCTGCTCAGGACTGCTGTGCTGTCCCGAGCAGTACGTGCAGCTCTTTGGCCCGCCGATCAGCCTCGGATGTCTTCGACTCCAACAGGCTTTGGTTCCACGCCTACAAGCGCGCCCGGCGACTCGCCATACTCGGTTATGCGTCTGTAGCAGTCGGGGCGTTTGGCCGGGTCATCCGGGCTGCACGAAGCATGAATGGCACCGTCTGGCCCGGTGATGGCTCCATAGCCGCCCTCAGTTTTGCCGCCGCAGCGCTGACCGCAGTGGTAGCAGGTCCATTCGAAGTTGGGAGTGGTCATGATGTCGCCTTGTGAGATTCTGGAAACTGCCGATCGTTGTACATGGTGGCGAAAGCTGGATCGAGCTTAGTTAGATGCTGTTGTGTGTACTCGTCCATTGCTACTGTGTTTGCTGAGTCAGTGGACATCAGGAAACGCAGGTGCCGTAGGCCGTGCATCAGGACGTCGATATGGCGAGGCGTAGGAGGTTTGGAAGGTTCGTAGCCGAGGGGCTTACCTACGGCTTCAGCTAGATCGAGGTTGATTGGCATGGCGGAAGGCCACGTCTCGCGCACGAGGTCGGTGGAGCGAACTATTGCCATATAGGTGAGCACCACATGCGGGCCGTCAACCCGCCAGGATGTTGAGTGCAAGAGTGCTACGTCATCGAGCAGCATGTGTTCTGAGATGGCGTATTCGACTTCGCTGTGTGGTTCGTTGTCGGCCATCACTGGCCCTCCGCGCCAGCAATCGTCGCCACTAACAAGCCATAGACCAACCTCATCTGCTGCGATTGGCCAGATTTCGACATGCACTGTCATTGGTTCAAGCATCAGCGGTCCCTTTTCCTTTCTGGGGGTTGAGCGGGTTATCATCTTTAACGTTTTTAATCAGTTGCTCAGCTCGCGCCTTTGATACTCCGATGCGAGTAGCCAATACTGACAAAGACAGCTTTTCTTCTGCAGCGATTCGCGCTGCTGTCCGTGCGCGCAAATTCGCTGCGTTCTCGGCGAACTGGCGTAGTACATCCGCAAGCGCGGTCGCGGACTCGAAGGCGTGTTGAGCTTGAGAGTCTTCTTGGATCACGGCGACAGCCTGCCCGTATGCGTCCCGAAGGGACGTCAGAGCGATCGTGAAGCGGTCTTCTGATGCAGTCTGTCGGTCACTCATATGCCCAGCATACAAGTCCCCGTATAGGAGGGGCTTGACAGACGTCTAGGCCCCTCTATACGGTGAAGGCGTCAACCCACCCCTAGACGGTTGGCTGCGAATCGAAGGGAGAGCCTGATGAAGCTCTACGTGGACACGAACGGCAAGCAGGTGTCGGTGACGAAGGACCCGACCGAGAAGACCGATGGGACCAGTGGTCGCCAGAAGACCGAGCGGAACACGGGCCGGCCGATGTGGTCGACGCAGGTGTTCGTCCTGGACGACGACGGCGGCGAGGTCATCGCCATCACTACGGCTGGCGAGAAGCCGAACGTGAAGGTGGGACAGGTCGTGGCCGTGTCCAAGCTGGAGGCCCTGCCGTGGGCGACCAACGGGCGCAACGGCGTGGCGTTCCGCGCGGAGGAGATCAAGGCGGCCGGGGGTCTGTCTTCGGTCAAGACCGGCTGACCTGGGTTCTTACCCGTCATGGGTGTCACCTGGGGTGCCAGTTCACGTCTGACGCTTAAGCGTCAATCACGCCGCCGAGAGGAAGGAAGACCGCGCGTGTCGAGCCTCGGCCAGATCATCAGGGTGATCCAGCATGATGCTGCCGCCCTGCCCACCGACCAGCTCCGGGACGAGATCGAGACCAGCCTCGAGGTCCTGGACGCCACCATCAGCCAGTTTCACAGCATCCGCCCTGGTGTCAGGTACGTGGATGAGCGGATCACCGCCACCGGCGATGTCATGATCGCCACCCTGACGGTCGCGCTGTACGTCCGGGAACTGGCCACCCGCCCGGCTGACGTGACAGCGATCGTCACCAGCCTCAACTAACCCCCTCTTTCCCGTCGTCACGGGATCACGGACAGGAGACCACCGATGTCGTTCCTATCGAAGTTCGTCGACAACTACGCCTGGTCTGGCGTCGCCAGGGGCATCCGCGCCATCGACGGCAAGGTGTCCGCCATGAGCACCGAGAAGGTGGAAGACAAGCTCGCCGAGAACATGGAGATCCTGGCCCGCCAGATGAGCCAGATCGCGCAGCGGCCGGGCAAGGTCCCGTCCGAGCTGATCGCGGCGGCACTGACCGCCGGGTACTGCGCCGCCGAGCTGCGGCACCGCCAGCGGTAGCCACCGCACCAGTCCCGTTCAACGCCGAGGCCAGGAGGAGTCCAATTCCCCCTGGCCCGGCCGGGGCTTAAGGCAAGCCCCCTATCACGCAAGCAACCTGTGCGAAAGGAAGTTGCGTCATGCCTCACTCTAACCGCGGAGGATTCTCCCGCGGAATGGGCACGGTCACGGTCATCGAGGAACCGGTCCTGCGGTCCTACCGCCGCAAGGCCAAGATCGTGTTCTACCTCACCGCGGTCATCACCGGTGCCCTGAGCGCCACTGTGGCCGCCAGCAAATGGCACCCGGTCATCGCCTTGGGTATCGGTCTGGTCCTCGCCCTGGTCATGGGCACCATCGTCGGGGCCGTCGTGGCCGCCTGGCCCATCATCCGCGCCATCTGGTGGTGGACCCCCGAAACCATCGTCACCGGCAGCGTGATCTTCGGCTGGATCGAGCTGGCCGAGCACACTACCCTGTTCTACCGGCTGGCCGTCATGGCCGTGATCTGCGGCGTTCCCGCCGCCATCAAGCCGGTCCGCGCCCGGATCAACCAGGTCACCTGGTGCCTGGTCACCCGGCACCGCATCCGCACCTGCTTTTCGGAATTCATCATCGCCAACCGCACCGGCAGCCTGCCGCTGATCTTGTGGGCACGTCCCACCCCCGTCGGGGAACGCGTGTGGATCTGGCTGCGCCCCGGCCTGTCCCTCGATGACCTGCTGGAGCGGCTCGACAAGATCGCCGTCGCCTGCTGGGCCACCGCCGCCCTGGCCGAGGTCGCGTCCCGGTCCAACGCCGCCTTCATCCGCGTCGACATCAAACGCCGCAACGTGCTCGGCGGCACCGTCACCTCCCCGCTGCTGGACATGATCAGGCCCGGCACCCCGGTCACCCAGCGGGACACCGCACAGATCCCGGCCGCGCTGGACCTGCCTCAGGTCACCGCCAGCGAGGTTATCCCCGTCAAGCCGACGCCGCTGCGGCGTCCAGACCCCAAGATGCCCGCTGCGGCATCCCCCGCCCCGGATCACGACATCCCCGCCGACATCGCCGACTGGGTCTGAACCAGCACCAGCACCGGGGCCGTCACCGCCTCCGGGCTGCCCTCTTCCCCGGGCCGCCCGGCAGGCACTCATCACCAGGACGGGAACCTCAGGCCACCCGGCCTGAGGTCTCCGCCTCCCCCGAAGGGAGAACCGTCATGACCGGCCCCACCCTTATCGCGGGCGGTGTCCCGGTCGGGCCGATGCTGTCCATGTTCGACCCGATCCACGTGGGCATCAACGAATTCGGCCTGCCGCACTACCTCCGCATCATCTACAAGAACCTGCTCGCCGCAGGCGAACCCGGCGGCGGCAAATCCGGCCTGCTGAACATCCTGGCCGCCCACGTCGCCCTGTCCGAGCGCAGCCGCATGGTGCTGTTCGACGCCAGCCAGGTCGAGCTCGGCATGTATCACCACATCGCCGACGAATTCGTCGGCCCGGACATGGACAAGGCCATCATCATCCTTCTGCGCCTGCAGAAGGTCATGGACAACCGCAATGCCTGGCTGCTGGCCCGCCGCCGCCGCAAGATCGAGCCCGGCGACGGCCTGAACGTCATCACCACCATCTTCGATGAGATCGCCGCGTACGCCACCGTGCTCGGCACCGAACAGCAGCAACGCCTGTTTGTCTCCCTGCTCCGCGATCTCGTGGCGCGCGGCCGCAAGGTCGCCATGCCCGTCATCGCCGCCACCCAGCGGCCCTCGATCGACATCATCCCCAAGAGCCTGCGGGACCTGTTCGGCTACCGCGCCGCCTTCCGCTGCACCTCCACCGGCAGCAGCGACATCATCCTCGGCGACAACTGGTCCGCACGCGGATACTCCGCCACCGACATCAGCCCCCTCAACCAAGGCGAATGCCTGCTCATCGCCGAAGGCGGCATCCCCGAACGCGTCAAGGTCGCCTACCTCACCGACGCCGACATCATCGCCCTGGCCGACTACGCCGCCTGGATCCGCCGGGCTCGCTCATTTCCCGTCGCAGGCCCGGCCATCGCCGTCGCCTGACCCCACTCACCCCGGAAGGGAACCACCATGTCACCGATCATCGACACCGCCACCCGGCAGGCCTTCATCACCGGCCTGCGCGACCTGGCCGACTACCTCGACCGGCATCCCGCCGTTGCCGTCCCGGCCCACGGCACCGAGATCCTCCTGTGTGCCAGCAGCGCCGATGACGGCGGATGCGCCCAGGTCGACCGCTTCGCCCGCCAGCTCGGCGTTCATGTCGAGAACAGCCTGGCCCGGTCCGGGCACTACGAGGCCGCCCGTTCCTTCGGCCCGGTCGGCTACCGGATGGTCGCCATCTCCGACGCCGCGATGGCCCGCCACTACGCGTACAGCTCCTACAGCGGCGCCGTCACCCCCGATACCTGGACCTGACGCTTAAGCGTCAATCACAGAAAGACCCTGATCATGCCCATCACCGTCCTGGATTACGTCAAATCCGTCGTCGGCGACAAGGAGACCTACTCCGCCGAGGATTTCTACCGCAACGGCGTCGGCCTGACCGGCGGCTGCCAGCTCTGCGCTGCCACCCTGGCCGCCTACAACGCCTATCCCTCCTCCTCGGGCTTCTGGCGCTGCGCCGACTGCATCGGCGATACCGGATTCGTCACCGTCGCCGACTTCAAAGCCCGCACTTTCACCATCGTGGCCTGCCCGGCCTGCGGGAACACCGACACCATCAGCGAAACCCGCATCACCACCGAGCGCGCCGAAGAGTACGCGCTGGAATGCGGCGACTGCGGCGAGGTCTGGCAGCCATGAAGATCCGCCTGATGGGCCTGCCCGGCGAAGTCGACCAGGCCGTCGCCGTCATCTCCGACGCGAAAGGCCTCGATGTCGTCCAGGTCGACGGGCCGTACCCGAACCGGGGCAACAGCCGCCTGGTCCGCCTCTACATCGAGGCGCAGCTTCGTGACGAGGTCTGCTCCTTCTGCGAAGACCCGGACCGGTGGCCATGACCACCACGACGACGGACTTCTACGCGCTGCTCGGCGTCGAACCGGACGCCACTGCCGCGCAGATCAAGTCGGCTTACCGCAAGCTGGCCAAGCGGTACCACCCGGACGTGAACAACAGCCCCGACGCCGCTGAGAAGTTCCGGGAGATCACCGAAGCCTACGACACGCTCACCGACCCGGACCGGCGGCGCCGGTACGACCGGCTCCACGGCACCGGGCGCACCACCTTCGGCGGAGACGACGAGTGGTCCCGGCACACCAGGCCCGGCACCGGCACACACGCCGGAAACGGGTCCGCGCATAGCAACGGCACCCAGACCGCCAGCCGCCTGCTGAAGGTCCTGGAAGACATCTGGCTGGAGATCCGCCGCTGGCACCCGGAAATCCCCCCGGCCGTCATCATCATCGCCAGCGGCACCGAAGGCAAACAGGCCCGGCTGGGTCACCACGCCCCCGGCCGGTGGAACGTCGCCGGCCAGCAATACGCCGAGATCATGATCAGCGGCGAAGGACTGCGCCGCACCCCGAAGGACGTCCTCGGCACCCTGCTGCACGAAGCCGCCCACGCCCTGGCCCACGAACGCGGCATCCAGGACACCAGCCGCCAGGGCCGCTACCACAACAAGTACTTCAAGACTCACGCCGAACAGCTCGGCCTGACCGTCGAGCACGACAACCGGTTCGGCTGGTCCGCAGCCACCATCACCCCCGCCACCGAGTTCGCCTACGCCCGCCAGCTCCGCGACCTGGCCCAGGCCATGACCATGTGGCGGCACGGCGAAACCACCACCACCGGCCCCACCGCCCGGCGTAACACCAACCTCATCGCCGCCGTCTGCCCGTGCGGGCGCTCCATCCGCGTCGCCGCCTCCACCCTGGCCGAGGCCCCCATCACCTGCCAGGCCTGCGACGGCGACTTCCAGGCCAAGAACGCCGCTGACGCTTAAGCGTCAATCCCGGCATCGCCTGATCAGCGCGCACCCCTGGCCCGAGCGCCAGCGCGCATTTCCTTCCTCGACATGGCACGGGGCCGGTCTTTTGCCTGCCAGCAACCCGGCCCCTGCCGGTCCTGCCCTCCCGTGAAAGGACACCGGACACCATGCAATCTAGCAGCACCTTGCCCTTCGGGGTTATCTACATGCTCCACTTCCACCGGCCCTACAAGCACGCCAGGCATTACGTCGGCTGGACCGCGGACCTGTTCGACCGGCTCGACCGGCACGCCACAGGCGATGGTGCGCGGCTGGTCGCGGTCATCTGGCAGGCCGGTATCGGCTTCACCCTGATCCGCATCTGTGAGGGCACCCGCCGCCGTGAACGCGCCATCAAGAACGCGGGCGGCGCGGTCCGGTACTGCCCGGCCTGCACCCCGCACCCGTGGAACGGCCACTGGCGGGCGATGCCCGCCGGCTTCACCCCCCGTACCTACCTCAACCTTGCCGAAAGGCGGTAACCCCGTGAACGCACCCGTTCGTGCCCTGCACGCCATACCTGGCACCTGGCAGGCCAGCGATCCCGTCCTGGCCGCCCTGCGCGCTGCCCGCGCCCGCCGTGACCAGGCCGACCGTGACATCCGCATCCTGCTCGCCTACGCCCGCGAGCTGGCCACCCCCCGCCCCTACCGGCTCGCCGACCTGGCCGAGGCCACCGGCAAATCCATCTCTGGCGTCCGTACCGCCTACGGCCCTGCCGACGTCGACATCGCCCGGCACATCATCCGGGCCTTCGGCCCGCCCACGATGCCCGCTACGCACTCTCAGGACGGCGGCCATGACTAATCCCAGCCGGCTCGCCGGACGTCCGTCCGGCGTCAAGAAGCCGTTGACACCAAAACGGCGATACCGGGTCGTCGAGAACGAGGAGTACGCCGCGTTCCTCCGCCGCGTCATCGCCGCTTACAGCCGCCGCGTTGCCGCTGGCGACATCGAAGCCATCACCGCCATGGCCGCCCTCGCCGACCACCTCGAGGACGCCACCCGCCAGGCTATTACCGGGCTTCGCGCTTTCGGCTACTCCTGGGCCGACGTCGCCCTGCGGCTCGGCATCACTCGCCAGGGAGCCCAGCAACGCTGGGGCACCGACACCCCCGATCCGGTCACGGCTCAGAACGGCACCTGTAACCACAGGAGCCGCCCGTGACCATCACCACCAGTTCGATGCTGGCTCTCGCGCCCGGAACCCGCACGGCTTCGGGCACGGGGGCGACCACCGGACCCCGTACGGGCAGGTCAAAACATCCCTATCGGAAGTCCTGCTCCTGCCCGGCCTGCGTACTGCACTTTCAGTTCGCCGATGAACGTGTCTTCGCTGAGCTGCATCACGCCGGGTACGACGCCTGGCTCGATCACGTCTGGAGCGCCGCCGTCTGCACCCGTCCGGTCCGGCTGCGCGGCGATATCAAGCACATCGACGCCATGACCGGTGAGCTGCTGCGCACCATTCCCACGATCGGCATGCCCGATGGGGTCCTCTACAAGCCGTGCGGGAACCGGCGCGTCAGCGTGTGCCCCGGCTGCGCCGAGACCTACCGCCGCGACGCCTACCACATCATCCGCGCCGGGCTGATCGGCGGCAAGGGCATCACCCCCGATGTCGCCGCCCACCCGGCCGTGTTCGCCACCTTCACCGCCCCGTCGTTCGGGCCGGTCCACTCCCGCCCGGTCCGCCAGCACACCTGCGCCGACCGGTCCCGCTGCCGGTGCAGGCCCCAGCCCTGCCACGCCCGCCGCGACGCCGCCACCTGCAAGCACGGCCGGGCCGCCTTCTGCTTCACCCGGCACGGTCGCGACGACCCCAGACTCGGCCAGCCGCTATGCCCGGACTGCTACGACTACCCCGCCCACGTCGTCTGGAACAACGCCGCAGGCGAGCTGTGGCGGCGCACCAAGCAAGCCATCGAACGCTACCTCGGTCACCTCGCCCGCCGCCGGGGCCTGCCCATGTACCGGGTTCCCAGCGGCAACGGCACCTACCGCCTCGTGCCTCCGGTCCGGGTCGCCCACGGCAAGGCCGCCGAATATCAGGCACGCGGCGCGGTCCATTTCCACGCCCTGCTCCGCCTGGACGGCTACGACCCCGCCGACCCGGACAAGCTCATCCCCCCGCCGCCCGGCATCACCATCGCCGACCTGGACGAGGCCACCCGGTGGGCGGCCGGCGCGATCAGCTATCGCACCCCGCCGCATCCGGCCAGGCCCGGCGGCTGGGTGATCACCTGGGGCGCGCAGACCGATGTCCGCGTCATCACCATGACCGGCACCGGCACCATCACCGACCTGGCCGTCACCAGCTACCTGGCCAAGTACGCCACCAAGGGCACCGAAGTCACCGGCCACGCCTCCGCCCGCATCACCACCGACACGCTCGATCTGTACGCCAACGCGAACGGAACCCATCCCGAACGGCTCATCAACGCCTGCTGGACCATCGGTGCCGAACCCGGCTACGTCAGCCTGCGCCGCTGGGCGCACATGCTCGGCTTTGGCGGCCACTTCCTGACCAAAGCCCGCCGCTACTCCGTCCGGTTCGCCGACCTGCGCCAGGTCCGCACTAACTACCGGCGCGGCCAGGACACCGGACCCGAACACGGACCCATCCGCACCGCTGATCACGCCGACCAGGAAACTGTGCTCGTCATCGGCACCTTCAGCTACGCCGGAACCGGATGGCGCACCACCGGAGACGCCCTGCTCGCCAACACCGCCGCCGACCAGGCCCGCAAACGCCGCCAGGCCGGACGCGACCAGCTCGCCGACGAATACGCCGAGACCATGGCCAGCGAGGCCGCGTGAAACCGCCTTGCAATTCCTGACGATTAAGCGTCAAAACCAGACCACCTAGGCTTTACGGAAAGGAACAGAATGTGACCAGCAGCATCGCGGAACAGCCGGGAATCCAGCCGAAGTGGTACACCACGAAACAGGTCGCGATAATGCTCGGCTACAGCCTGACCAAGACCAAGCACCTGGTCCTGTCCGGCCAGATCCGCTCCATCAAGGACGGCGGCAACAGGCGTATTCTCCCTGAATACGTCGATGAGTATGTCGCCCGCAGGATAAGGGAGGCCAGCGGTTGAGTAAGCGCGGGAACAGCGAAGGCTCGCTGTATCAGACTGGTGACGGCTGGCGCGGATATGTCTGGTGCATCCGGCCGGACGGCAGCCGGTACCGCAAGTACGTCCGGGGCAAGACCTACGACGAGGCACGGCAGAACTGGGTGAACCTGCGGGATCAGGCAAGCCGCGGGCCGGTCAGCTCCAGCATCCCGAAACTGGACGAATTCCTCGCCTACTGGCTGAAGGAAATCGTGGAACCGAATCTCGCGCCGAAGACATACGAGAAATACGAGATGTTCAGCCGCCTGCACATCGTCCCGCATCTCGGCGGCAAACGTCTCGACAAAATCCAGGTTAAAGACATCAGGCAATGGCTGAACAAGCTCGCTGCCCTATGTCAGTGCTGCGCGCAGGGAAAAGACGTTGCGCGGCCAGAGGACAAAAGGCGGTGCTGTGCACTCGGGAAATGCTGCCAGCAAACGCTGTCCGCGCGTAGCCGTAAAGACGCGCGTGACACACTCCGCGCCGCGCTGACCTGTGCGGTTGAAGACGAGACAATCAGCCGCAATCCTGTTACCGCTGTCAAGATGATCAAACGTCGCGAACCGAAACAGCGCCGCAAGCAAAAGGCGTGGACCGTTGATGACGCCCGCTGGTTCCTCGAATCTACGTGGCATGCCCGTGAAGCGCTGTACGCGGCCTTCGTCCTGGTCCTCGTCCTCGGTCTGCGCAGGGGTGAAGTCCTCGGCCTGGCCTGGGATCAGGTCGACCTTGACGTTGCCGAGCTATATGTGGGGGAGCAGCTTCAGCGTGTCCGTCACCAGCTCGTTCGCCGCGAGGTCAAGACCGAGACCTCTGAAGCGCCGTTGCCGCTGCCCGATCTGTGTGTGACTGCGCTCAAGATCCGCAAGAAGCAGCAGGACGCTGACCGTGACCGCGCGGGAGACGGCTGGATCGACACCGGCCTGGTCTTCACTACACGGCACGGAACCCCGATTGAACCGCGCAACTTCAACCGCAGCTTCGACCGCTGTATCGTCGCCGCCCGGGTACCCCGGATTGCCGTGCACGGCACCCGCAAGACCTGTGCCTCGCTGCTGGCCGCGCTTGACGTCCACCCGCGAGTCGCGATGCGCATCCTGCGGCACAGCAAGATCGCCGTCACGATGGAGATCTACACCGAAGCTCCGTCCGACGCTACCCGCGACGCCCTTCGCAAGCTCGGCGACTGGCTCACATGACCGTTGCTGCCGTTTGTTGCTGCCATAAGAGCGGAAGTGGGCGGTTCCATGATCGGAACCGGCACTTGACCTCGGTGGAGCTGAGGGGATTTGAACCCCTGACCCCCTCGATGCGAACGAGGTGCGCTACCGGACTGCGCTACAGCCCCGAGAACCTGAGCTAGCGTAGCAAACCCTCAGGCGTGCTGTGACGTCGTGCCGTCCGCACCCGGGCCGGAGCCCGCGCCGGAGCCGGAGCCCGCGCTGGAGCCGGAGCCCGCACCCCAGCCGGCCTGCAAGCCGGCGAACAGCCACCGCAATCCCCGGACGAAAAGGTCACGGGACACGCGGTCCGGATCGATCCGCCGCTGCCGTACCAGGCCCTGGAACATGGCCAGGACGACGGTGGCCACCTCCGCGGCCGGGACGTCTGGGGGCGTATCCCAGCGTTCCATCGCCGCGCCGATGACGTCGATGAGCGCCTCGACCTGCTGGCGCCGCTGGGCCGTGAGGGCGCCCATCGCATCCGGGTTGCGCACCGCGTACAACCAGAACTCCGCTCGTAGCGCCATGAGGTCGGGATCGCGGCCGGCGGATCGCTCCAGCAGCCGGGCGAGCGCTTCGATGGGATCGCCGGTATCGAGTATCTCGGCCACCGCGGCGACACGGCGTTCGCCCCGGGCGGCCATCAGCTCGAGGAACAACTCCTCCTTGCTGGCGAAATTGGAGTACAGGGCGCCGGTCGAGTAGCCCGCCGACTCGGCGATCTCCTCGACAGAAGCGCCGGCGTAACCCTTCCGCGCGAAGATCAGCGCGGCCGCGTCGAGCAACTGCTCCCGGGTCCTGGCCTTGGCCTCGGCCCTGGTCAGCCGCCGCCGCGGAGCGGCGTCACCATCACTCACATTGTAACTCCTATCTGAGTAGCAATTACTATGTTAACGTGGGAAACCCGAACCGCAAGCCACCGGAGGGCGGAGACGTGCGATCCGCGGGCCTGCCATGGACACCGACTGCTATCTCGCGACCAGCGGCCCGGCGCTGGGGCCTGGCGGCGGCGGCCGCCTTCCTGCTCGCCGCCGCCAGCCTGGCGGGCTGCACGAGCCAGCCGCCAGCGACGCCCGGCCCCACGGCCAGCGGCAACGGCATCGGCAAGATCCGGCATGTGGTCGTCATCATGCAGGAGAACCGGTCGTTCGATTCGTACTTCGGCACCTACCCCGGAGCCGACGGCATTCCCGCCAGGAACGGCCAGTTCACCGTGTGCGTGCCCGACCCGCGCAGCCATGGCTGCGATAAGCCCTATCACGACCCGAGCCTGGTGAACGGCGGCGCCGGGCACAACATGAGCGAGGGCGTCGCCGACATCGACGGCGGCAAGATGGACGGGTTCGTCACAACCGCCGAGGGCCAGCCCAGCCGGGGCTGCAGCGCCACCAACCCGCCGACGCCGGCGTGCCTGCCCACCAGTACGCCGGACGTCATGGGGTATCACGACGCCCGTGAGATCCCGAACTACTGGACGTACGCCCACGACTTCGTCCTGCAGGATCACATGTTCGAGCCGGTCGACTCCTGGTCCCTGCCGTCCCACCTGTACCTGGTCAGCGGCTGGTCGGCGTCGTGCACCAGCACCAGCCCCGACAGCTGCGTGAACGACCCGGCGCAGGGCGCGGGCGCGGCCGGCCGGCTGACGCTCAGCAACCTTCCGGCCGCCTTCCGCTCGTGCCTGGCCGCGCACGGCGTCACCAAGGTCACTCGCAAGAGCGCCACCAAGCCCAAGGTGATCGCCGCGGCCACGGCCTGCCTGGGCTACCTCACGCCCGCCGAGCGCCAGCAACTGCTCGGGAACGGCGGCGAGGCGCGGCAGCTCGGCCTGTACTCCTGGACGGACCTGACCTACCTGTTGCACAAGCACGGCGTGCCCTGGGCCTACTACGTGCAGAGCGGCATCCAGCCCGACTGCGACGACAACCCCGACGAGACCGCCGCGGGCTGCGCCCCGGTGGCCCAGGGCGCGGGAACCCCGTCGATCTGGAACCCGCTGCCGGACTTCACCGACGTCAAGCAGGACGGCCAGCTCGGCGACATCAAGAACCTGTCGTCGTTCTACACCGCGGCCGAACAGGGCACCCTGCCCGCGGTGTCCTGGATCGCCCCCACCCAGGCCAACAGCGACCACCCGCCCGCGAACATCGCCACCGGCCAGGCCTACGTCACCAACCTGATCAACACGATCATGCGCGGCCCCGACTGGGATTCCACCGCGATCTTCCTGGCCTGGGACGACTGGGGCGGCTTCTACGACCACGTCGTCCCGCCCGCGGTCGACCAGAACGGCTACGGGCTCCGGGTCCCCGCCCTGGTCATCAGCCCGTACGCCAAGCAGGGCTACATCGACTACCAGACCTTGTCCTTCGACGCGTACAACAAGTTCATCGAGGACGACTTCCTCGGCGGGGCCGCCCTGAACCCGAAGACGGACGGCCGCCCCGACCCGCGCCCCGACGTCCGCGAGGACGAAAACATCCTCGGCGACCTGGCCTCCGAATTCGACTTCAGCCAGCCGCCGCGGCCCGCGGTGCTGCTGCCGACCCACCCGTCGCCCGGACCGGCGTCAGCACCGTAGTGACACCGGCCCCGCCCGGCGAGATCATGGGCATCATGCGCCAGGACCCCGCCGCGACCACGGCCGCCACCGCGCCCGGCTGCCCGGTCGAGGAGTCCTTCGACCCGCTCTCACCCGAATTCCTCGCGGACCCCTACGCCGTGATGGCCAAGCTGCCCGCGACCATGTTCTTCGCCCCCTCGATCGGCTACTACGTGGTCACCAGCTACGACGCCATCGACTCGGTGTTCCGGGACCCGGCCGCCTACTCCGCCGCGGTGACCCAGGCGCCGCTGGTGCCGGTCGTCCCCGAGGCGCAGCAGATCCTGCTGGCCGGCGGCCACAAGCCCCAGCCGAGCATGGTCAGCCTCGACGAGCCCGAACACGCCAGGCTCCGCAAGCCGGCCGCCCGCGCGTTCAGCATGAAGCGGGTCACCGCCATGATCCCGGTCATCGAGACCACCGCAGCGCGCCTGCTCGACGCGGTAGCCGGCCAAGAAGAGTTCGACCTAGTAGGAACGCTGGCCTTCCCCCTGCCCGCCACGATCGTCTTCTCCCTGATGGGCGTGCCCGAGACTGACTACGCCCAGGTCAAGCAGTGGTGCGGGTACCGGGCGGCGCTGAGCTTCGGCCGCCCCGCGGCGCAGGACCAGATCGAGATCGCCACCACCATCGCCGCCTACCGCCGTTACATGCGCGACCTGGTCGAGTTCAAGACCCGCGCGCCCGGCGACGACCTGGCCAGCGACCTGATCGCGATCCACCGCGAGGCACCGGAGCGGCTCACCCTGGACGAGATCGCCTCGATCTTGTTCTCGCTGTCGTTCGCCGGGCACGAGACCACCACCGGGCTCATCGGGAACACCGTCCGCCGCCTGCTCGAGGACCCCGGCCGCTGGGCGGAGGTCGTCGAGCACCCGGACCTGATCCCAGTCGCGGTGGAGGAGAGCCTGCGCTACGACCCCTCGGTGGCGGTCTGGCGCCGGGTCACCACCCGCCCGGTCACCCTGGCCGGCGTGGACCTGCCCGCCGGGGCCAGGCTCTTCCTGTGGCTGGCGGCCGCGGGACGAGACGCGGCCGCCTTCGACCGGCCGGGGGAGTTCGATATGCACCGAACGGATGCCGATCACCACCTGGCCTTCGGCAAGGGACTGCACTACTGCCTGGGCGCGAACCTCGGCAAGCTCGAGGCGCAGATCGCGCTGGCCGAACTAGCCCGGCGGTACCCCCGCCTGAGCCTGGTTCCAGGCCAGCACTTCACCTTCCACCCCAACATCTCTTTCCGCGGCCCCCAGGTCCTCCTCGTCCAGACGGCGCCCTAGAGCACCGCCAGCCGCACCAGGCTGTGTCCCTGGGCTCAGGCCCGCCGTCCCGCGCTTTCATCACTAGTCCCGTCAGCCCCATCGCTAACATCGTTCGCTCGCCTACCCGATGAGAGCCGATTTGCGTGGTTGTTTCGGGCTTGGCGGTTGATCGGGGGGATTATCGTGCACCGGATCCGCCGCGCAGCCCGAATCCGCCACGATAACCGGAGTAGCCCTCCGCCTAGCGCGGTCAGGCGGTCAGAGAGTGAGTTAAGTCACCGACGGCGCGCAGCTTGGCGTCCGCGTACTGGTCGTAGAACTCTTCGCCGGCCGTCGTCAGGGACGCCGAGATGTCGATGACCTCCGCGTCAGGTGCAGGCGGCGGGGCGGCGGGCCGGGCCGCCGCGGCGCCCGCGGCGCCCGTAGCGGACACAGCGCGGGTGCGGGCCAGTTCGCGCCGTTCGGCGTCGGCCTTGGCCGCCTCCCGGAGCAGGGCCATGTAACCAAGCAGCATGAAGGACGGCGGCACGATCACCCACCAGGCCGCCATCTTGGTGACGGCGAGCGCGCCGGATCCGATGACCAGGATCAGCAGCATCCCGAGCAACCGCCGGCGGGCAGATAGGACCCGCCTGTGCTCTTCGCCGTGCGGAGCCTCCGCACGCCCCTCGGAACGCGCCGCCGGGATGGCAGGCTCCCGGCGCCTCCGTGGCCGCGGGGCAGGCTCCTCCTCGGCCGGTTCCGGTTCCGGTTCCGCGGCGGCCGGTTGCGCCGTAACGACGCCGTCATCCGCCTGTTCGGTAGAAGAAGAGGAGGAATCCCGCCGCAGCCAGCGCGGAATGAGCACGCCCGCCCAGATGGCGACGATGGCGACATACAGTATCGCGCTACTCACGGTCCTCCCCTCGGCGTGGCCGGCGCCGGCCGGAGAAACGACACAGCCCGACGGCGGATTCCACGGGCCTCGGGTGCGGGCACGCCGCGGAGCGTGCTCACGTGACGCAAAGTAATAGCTGGCGGCGGTTTAAACGAGTACCCGGAGCGGTGTGTCGCAACATTCGTCGCACGAACAACCGGGGAGAACCGCACACAACCGGGGGAGCGCGCCCAGTCAGCCCGCGTTCGAGCCGGACGCCATCAGGATGCTCCGCCACCTGGCCATCAGGCCCTGCGGCACCTCCTCGGCGGTCAGCGCGTAGCAGACGTGGTCCCGCCAGGCCCCGTTGATGTGCAGCTGGCGCACCCGGATGCCTTCCTCGCGGAACCCGAGCTTTTCCACCACCCGCCGGGAGGCGTGGTTCTCCGGCCGGATCGAGGCCTCCAGCCGGTGCAGCCCGATCACGCCGAAACAGTGGTCGACCGCCATGGCCAGCGTGGTGGGGATGATGCCGCGCCCCGCGTAGGCCTCGTCGATCCAGTACCCGACCTGCCCCGACCTGGCCGAACCCCACGTGATCGACCCGATAGTCAGCTGCCCGACGAACTGGTCGCCGTACGCCACCACCCACGGGACCGCCTGCCCCTGCCGGGCTTCCCGGCGCATCGCCCGCACCATCGCAATGTACGGCCCGAGGCTGGACCGGTACAGCGGCGTCTCCGGGTTGCTCGGCTCCCACGGCCGGAGCCAGGACGCGTTCCTCACCCGGATCTCGCGCCACATGCGCGCGTCGCTGACCCGTACCGGGCGAAGGCTCACCGGCTGTTCGAGCAGGTGAGGCTCGGTGAGGGTGACCGGCCAGCCTCGCATGCTTCCCACGATCCCATCATTCTCCTGCAGCGCTGCTACACGCTACGCGATCCGGAGTAAGCGTCTCGCATCGGAGTCTGTTCTGACGTGGTCTCCTCCGTTGATCTGCGAAACCGCGTGCCCGAGGACAGGTGCCAGCACGGCCATCCCGTCGCGGACCCCGCCGGCCGACCCTGGCAGGTTCACGATCAGGGTACGGCCCGCCACTCCGGCCACACCACGCGACAAGATCGCGGACGGCACCCCCGCGGCGGCCCCGGCCGAGCGCAGCGCCTCGGCGATCCCGGGGATCTCCCGCTCGACGACCCGCCGGGTCATCTCCGGCGTCAGGTCGCCCGGGGTGAGCCCGGTCCCCCCGGTGGTGACCACGACGTCGTAGCCCTGCGCCAGCGCGTCCCGCAGCGCCGCCGCGACCGGCTCGCCGTCCGGCACGACCAGCGGCCCGTCCACCGCGCAGCCCGCCGCGCGCAGCAGTCCGGCCAGCACCGGCCCGGACCGATCCTGGTACACCCCCGCCGAGGCCCGGTTCGACACGGTGACCGCCAGTGCCCTGATCAAGGCAGTATCTTCATTCACCGTGCTTCTCCGCTCGCCTCCGGGCCCCACCCACCTCTCCATTCCCCCTTCACGGCGGCTCCTTCCCTCGTCGCTCCTTCGTCGCTCCTCAGTCCAGTCGCCGCCGGCGCCCTTCGGCTCGCTCACCTTCGCCACGGCCCCGTCTTCCCGCCTTCTTTCCATTCGACCCGCACGTCGCTGATGACGGCGGCCGGGTCGATCGCCTTCACCATGTCGATCAGCGCCAGCGCGGCCACCGACACGGAGGTGAGCGCCTCCATCTCCACCCCGGTCCGGTCCGCGGTGCGGGCGACGGCGGTGATGTCCACGCCCTCGTCGGTGACGGCCAGGTCCACGGTGATCCCGTGCAGCCCGATCGGGTGGCACAGCGGGATCAGGTCCGGCGTCCGCTTGGCCCCGGCGATCCCCGCGATGCGGGCTACCGCGAGCGCGTCGCCCTTCGGCACGTCCCCGGCGCGCAGCGCCGCGACCGCCTGCGCCGACAGCAGCACCCGCCCCGTCGCGCAGGCCGACCGCGCCGTGACGTCCTTGCCGGACACGTCCACCATCCGCGCGTGGCCGGCGCCGTCCACGTGCGTGAGCTTGTCACCCATGATCGTCACACTACTGCGGGGGGGTTCCGGGGGTCGTCCCCCCGGGCTAGCACAGTCCGAACGGGAGGTATTTTCCGCTCGCCGCCGGGCGCCCCTGAGGCGCCTCCTTCCCTCCTCGCTCCCCACCCATCTCCCCATTCCCCCTTCACGCTCGTCAGTCCAGTCGGCGCCGGCGCCCTTTGGCTCGCTCAGGGGAGGACCAGCACCTCGGCGGTCTCGCCCTTCTCCATCTGCACCACCCACTCGGGCACGACGATCAGGGCGTTGGCCTTGCCGAGCGTGGCCACCTGGTGCGAGCCCTGTCCCGTAAGAGGAACGACCTGGGCGCGCGTGCGGTCGAGCACGCCCCGCAGGAAGGAGCGCCGGCCCGGCGGCGAGCGCAGCGGCCCGGTCAGCTCGGCCCGCACCGCTTCAAGGCCGAGCCCGTCGTAGCCCTGCAGGGCGCCGATGGCCGGGCGCGCGAAGACCTGGAACGACACGAAGGCGCTGACCGGGTTGCCGGGCAGCGTGAAGATCGGCACCCGCTCCGGCTCTATCTCCGGGGCGGCTTCGTCGTATCCGCGGGACCGGAACCAGCGCCGGCGGGGTTCCTCGCCCGGCGCCGGGGGAATCGCCGCGATGGTGCCGAACCCCTGCGGCATGCCCGGCTGCATCGCCACCTTGCGGAACCGGATGGTGCCGAGCTGCTGCAGGGCCGCCTTGACGACGTCGTGCTCGCCGCCCATGCTGACCCCGCCGGTGGTGATCATCAGGTCGGCCCGCACCAGCTGGTCCTCGATGGCGGGCAGCACCTGGTCCGGGTGGTCGGGGACGATGGCCTGCCGGTAGGCCAGGCAGCCCGCCTCGCGGGCCGCCGCGGCGATCATGAAGCTGTTGGAGTCCCAGATCCTCCCCGGGACGATCGGCGCGCCCGGCTCGGCCAGCTCGCTGCCGGTGGACAGCACCACCACCCGGGGCCTGGGCCGGACCAGGACGGCGCCGCGGCCGGCCGCCGCGATCACCGCGATGTGCATGGGGCGGAGCCTGGTGCCCGCGCTGACCAGGACCTCGCCGGCCTTCGCGTCCCCGCCGGCCAGCCGCACCGCGTGGCCGTACTCGGCCGCGGCGCGGATGGTGACGCGGGCCCGGCCGCCGTCGGTCCACTCCACCGGCACGATGGCCTCGGTGCCGTGCGGCAGCATCGCGCCGGTCATGATCTTGATGCTGGTGCCCGGCTGGAGCGCGTACGCCCCGGTGTCGCCGGCCGCGATCTCGGCGGTGACCGGGAGCGTGACCGGGTTCTGCTCGGTGGCGGCGGCCACGTCCTCGACGCGTACCGCGTAGCCGTCCATGCCCGAGTTGTCGAACGACGGCAGCGGGCTGGCCGCCGCCACATCCTCGGCCAGCACCAGGCCGTGCACGTCCGCGATGCTGAGCTCGGTGGGCGCCAGCGGCACGATGGTGCCCAGGATGTCGGCCAGGTGGGCCTCGACCGAGGTCAGCTCGTCATCCCTCACGGGAGGCTGTCCAGGTACTTACGCAGCCAGGGCACGATCTCTTCGGCCAGGTCGGAGCGCTCGCAGGCGAACTGGACCAGGGTGCGCAGGTAGTCCAGCTTGTTGCCGGTGTCGTAGCGGCGCCCGTGGAACAGCAGGCCGTGCACGCCGCCGCCCTCGGCCGCGTTCATCTTGGCCAGCGTCATCAGCGCGTCGGTCAGCTGGATCTCGCCGCCCCGGCCCGGCGGGGTGTCGCGCAGCACATCGAACACGGCCGGGTCGCAGACGTAGCGGCCGATCAGGATCCAATTGCTCGGCGCCGAGCCGGGCACCGGCTTCTCTACCAGGTCGGTGACCGTGACCACGTCCTCTTCGGCGGTCGGCGTGATCGCCGCGCAGCCGTACTGGGAGACCTGCTCGGGGTCGACCTCCATCAGCGCGACCACGCTGCCGCCATAGCGCTTGCGCACGTCGATCATGCTGGTCAGCAGCTGGTCACGGTTGTCGATGATGTCGTCGCCGAGCAGCACGGCGAACGGCTCGTCGCCGACGTGCTGAGCCGCGCAGAGCACCGCGTGCCCGAGCCCCTTGGGGTCGCCCTGGCGTACGTAGTGCACGGTGGCGAGTTCGCTGGACTCGCGCACCAGCGCCAGTCGTTCGGCCTCATCCTTGGCGGCCAGCGCCTCTTCCAGCTCGTAAGCCCGGTCGAAGTGGTCCTCGATGGAACGCTTGCTCCGGCCGGTGATCATCAGCACGTCGTCAAGACCGGCCGCGACGGCTTCTTCCACGACATACTGGATCGCGGGCTTGTCGACCACGGGCAGCATTTCCTTTGGCGTCGCCTTGGTCGCGGGCAGGAACCTGGTGCCCAGGCCGGCGGCGGGGATGACGGCCTTGGCCACGTCCTTGCCGGGCATGGGCACTGCGGCGACGGTAACAGCCATGCCTGAACACTAGCGAACTTCCCGGAGTGATCCTCGCCTCCGGTGCGCGCGACGTGCATGTACGGTGAGGACGTGCCCGGCGTAGAGGACGAAAAGGCCGCCCTGAGGGCCCGCCTGCTCGAGGCCAGGAGCCGGCTCTCCGCCGAGCAGCGGACCGCGGCCGGGCGGGCGATCAGGGACGCGCTGCTCGACCGGCCGGAGATCCAGATGGCCGGGACGGTCGCGGCCTATTACTCTGTCGGCTCCGAGCCCGATACCCGCGGCCTGGTGTACGCGCTGTGGAAGCGCGGCAGCTACGTGCTGCTGCCGCTGCTGCGGCCCGACGGCGACCTGGACTGGGCCTCCTACGAGGGCCCGGACTCGCTGGTGCCGGGGCCGCGCGGGCTGCGCGAGCCGTCCGAACCACCCCGTGGCGTGGACACGGTAGCCCGGGCCGACGCGGTGCTGGTCCCCGCGCTGGCCGTCGACCGGGCCGGGAACCGGCTCGGCCGGGGCGGCGGCAGCTTCGACCGCGCGCTGGCTAGGGTCGGGCCGCTGATCCCGCTGATCGCGCTGGTCTACGACGGCGAACTGCTCGACCGGGTGCCGGCCGAAC
>WNGL01008401.1_pt1 | contig 29700 bp, 22 predicted proteins | sample 5400591 | NCBI WGS metagenome assembly WNGL01 (sample SAMN13153377, study PRJNA577476) | soil metagenome | isolation source: 80 cm soil or saprolite under Garry oak tree replicate 1 | place: USA:California | collected 2016-06-15 | reverse complement strand
TAGAAAATCTTTCGATTCGAAAAGTCGACGACCTCGCGGAGCTGGCTCACCAGGTCGGACAGCATAATATTGGCCTCCTGGCTCCGCAACTCATGGCCGATCTTATAGGCAACAGGAGTCAGCGTGCCGTCGTCATCGGATGGAGCCATGGAAACCAGGATCAGATGCTCTCGATCTTTCAGCCGATCGATGATCTCTTCAGCGGTTTTCTTCCGCCGGAATTCTGTGAAGTACTCTTCGATATATTGGGCTTCCAGCGCGCCGGCTTCCAGCGAACACTGGCGGATAATGTGCTCCATTGACGACAATATAAGTCCCGCTGCGGATAATGTCGAATCCACGAGGCCGTCCCCGTGGATTCAACGTAATCCAGTACGGGAGTTATAATAACGGCAAACCGGGCACAGAGCTACAATTGCGGCTTCACGCGATCGTAAAACGCCGCTAGATATGGAGTGGGCAGCGTAAATGAATGTTGGAGGCCGCGGCTGGTTTCGATCCGTAACTGCGATTCGCCGTGCCCTCTGGCCACTTCTTCGATATTGATGATATTCCGATAAGCAATCTTCCTGATGAAAAGACCGCTCCGGCCGGTCGTAATGAGATATTCGGGATAAAGCCCGGAGAATTGCCGGAGCAGCAACACCAATCCGAAAACGTACGCCAACGCGGCGATCACGAATTCCATAAGAACGGTCACGGGACTCGCGATCCGCCCGTAGTAGGCGCTCCGAATGAAAATCGTGGTATAGGCCGTGATGGCTCCGATGATCCCGATGTTCACCAGCAGCGGCCATCTCCGGTGAGACAGCGCAACAGGTTTTGGAAGTTGGAGCATCAGTTTGAGGATGAGCGTGAAAGGGATGACGACAACCAGTATGGCGATAGCGAGTGCGGAGACCCAACTTGGCATCCTAGCTTGCGCTCCAGCATTTCCTGCGGAATCCACATTCGACGTGGTCGCAATAGGAGCGTTCGGCTGCAGCCCAATGGTTCGTCTGGATAGCGTTCACATACTTCAAAAGCAACTCTCGTAACCGGTTCTCAGCCTCTTCGAACGTATATTCGCGCCGCACGACCTTCATCGGCGATTTTAGATACCACAGCTCGGCAATCGCCCGGCCCGCGGAGAGAGCTTTCATCAATGCAAGCGAGTAAGCTGTCAATTGCACTTCGTAATCGCTCTCTGCGCCTTCTTGCCAGGCCGCGTACTTGTAATCGATAACCTTGGGCACATCGGCAACGACCACCGCATCCATCCGGCCTCGAATCCAACAATCCTTTCCGCCGGCCTCGAGATGCATCAGGAATGGCAGCTCACGTTCAGGCGACGCTGACGATAATTGGCGCCACTCCGCAGACTGAAATACGAAATCGAGATCGGGAATGCCGGCCGAAGCCAATGCCTCTGACCCGGGCGTGGCGGCGGTTTCCAGAAACTTATGCGCAAGTGAGCCAAGCCGCATCTGCGATGAGCTGCCCGTAGGTTCGGCTCCGGGCTCCGGCCATCCTAAGGTGCGGGTCCAATGAAAATAGCGAAAACAGCCGCCCAGCGCCGTGAGATCCGAAGGTGTCATTTCGACAGATAACGGCACGGGAGCCCTCGCGCCACGGGGAATATCGGTCTCGCCGACCAGCATCGTCCCGGCAGTGAAAGCCAGTTGCTCGGGAACATTGAGCTGGGAGGCAGGAAGAATTTTTACGGCGAAACCCTTGAATTTTACTGTCTGCGGTTTTCCATCACGCGCGCGTTCGACAGCGCCGGTTTGAACGGTTGCGAAGAGCTGTTCCATCCATCGCAGCCACGGCCCGCTTTGCCTGGAAAATCCTTCGCCCAGCACCAGCATCTTGCGCGCTCGGGTCACGGCAACATAGAGCAAACGTTTTTCTTCTTCGTACTGTTGATCTTCGTCCAGCTCTTTGGCTTCCAGAATCAGCGCATGCGGCAAAGGTTTTCGGTGGAGTCCGTAAGCAGCGCCGGCGAGGAGTCCCCATCGATCGCTGAAGAAGGTCCGGTCGCCTGTTGCGCGTCCTGGTTTGGCGGCGAGATCGGGAATAATGACAATATCGAATTCAAGGCCCTTCGCCTGATGGACCGTGAGGACGCGGACGACCTCATCGTTCTGGGAAACGATTTGTGCTTCCGACTCGCGCACCGACGGGTCGTTGGCCCGGTCGCGAAGATAGCGGACGATGTCGTCCAGTGCGGTTGTGCCCTGACGCGACAGGCTCCGTGTGATTTCGATCAGTTTGCCGATATTGGCGACGCGCTGCGGTCCGTTCTTTTGCGCCATCATGACAACGTCGAAATTTGTCTTGCGAATAACGTCTTGGAGAATCTCGGCGGCGGTGGCGGCGTCGCGGTGTTCAAGCCAGTAACTGAGGATCTCGGCGAAAAGAGGGACTAGGGGCGGTCTATGACCGCCCGCGGTAGTTGGGGTTTGATATTGTGGGCGGTCTATGACCGCCCCTGCAGCTCGGAGATGCAACAGCGCCTCGAACGATACCCCAAAAAGCGATGACGTTAAGACGGTGGCGCGAAGCAATTCGTCGTCGGGGTGGAGGACCAATTCCAGGAATGCGATCAGGTCCGACACTTCGGTCTTTTGATAGAAGGCCGTCCCCTGCACGACGTAGACAGGGATTCCGTGCATTTCGAGCGCGCTGAGATAGATCTCGACGTTCGTCATTGCACGCATGAGGATCGCAACCTCTTTCCACGACTGAATTCGGCCAGAAGATTTCCATTCCTTCAGTAAACGCGCTATGGCCTCGGCTTCCATCTCTCGGCCCTGGGCGGCCTTTGCTCCCGATTCCGCGGCTACATACGTTATGCCCAAAAATGGCGCATCGGACTTCGGCTTCAAGACGTCTGCCTCCGAAAACCGGACTCGGTAAGACAGATCCGCCTGGGCGTGGGCAATGTTCTCGATCTTTCCGGCACCATCCATCATCAGTTCCGAAAGCCGGTTTGAAAATTCGGCAATCGGTGCCGCTGACCGATAGTTCTCTTGAAGATGCTCGAGCCGGCCTCCTTCATCGAGAATGCGCTGAAGCAGGCGAAAAAATACGGTCACGCGGGCGCGCCGGAATCTGTAAATCGACTGCTTCGGATCGCCGACAATCATGAGCTTAGCCGGAGCGAGACGGCCCGGATGTTGCGGGTCCGCGGCAAGCAACGAGATGATCTCCGCCTGGACCTCGTCGGTGTCCTGAAATTCATCGACCAGCAACGCTTCAAAGTGATCCTGATAGTGCCGGCGAATATCGTTGTGTTCCCGCAACAGGTTGCGCGTGCCAAGCAGTAGATCATCGAAATCCACCGCGTTCAAAGCCCGCTTTTTCGATAGGAATCGCTCGATATACAGCCCGGCGAGTTTGGTTAAGCGGCTGGAGGTTGGGACCCCGGCAATTTGACCAATCCTGGGAAGCAGTGCCCGAGGGTCGTCTCGTTTTCGTAGAGGATGTTTCGCTTTCCGGGACTCCAACTCGTCGAACCGTTCGCCGATCGCCTCAAAGCTCCCGCCATAGCGACGGATTTCATCGCCGATCTGTTGTTCGAGATCCGCTGCGGTTTTCTCTTGGTCCTGAACGCGAGCCAGCAGCCAGTCCGCATCCTGGCCAAGGCTGTTCAGCCAACCACCCGCCGATACCAGTGTGTCGATGAGTTCGTTCAAACCAAAATCCCGAAATAGATTCTCTGCGTCTTCGTTGCCGGATAGAATTTCCTGACGGATGGTCTCGCGCGCAGCCTCCCGCGCTAGATCGAGGCTCTGTTGTTCGTCCAGAACCGAAAATGACGGATCGATTCCCAATACAATTCCATGTTGGCGAAGAAGAATTCCGCAAAAACCATGAATAGTCGAAATCGGGGCGGCGGCCAAGCTTGAGATCGCCGCCGTCCATCTGCCCTGCCTGCCGGCTAATGCGGTGCGGATTCGATCCCGCATCTCCGCTGCAGCCCGCTCGGTGAACGTGACGGCAACAATGCGGCCGGGGTCCATGCCGCGTTCCAAAAGTTCCAGATACACGTCGACCAGTTTGCGGGTTTTTCCAGTTCCCGCGCTTGCCCACACGACAGTGTTGGTTTCAAACAGCATGAATCTTATTGCTATGGAACTGTGAAAAAATGCGAGACTCCAAAACTTGTCAAATGTCCAATGTCTGTTGTGGGTTGTGTAATGTCGTTGTCAAAGCACCAGATAACCTACTGACCAGACGACCAAATGCGTAGTGTGGGGGACCGATTTAGTATCAGGCCATTTCGTCAATGGGTCGTTTTTACAAGTTCATCAAACATCGCACAACAGACATTCCACATTTGACATTTTTGGGCTGTCGCCAATTTTTTACGGTTCTCTCCCCTCAACCGCCATACATCCTGCACAACCGTCGATATTCGCAATCGATGCATTCCTGCTTTTCGGTTGGATCAGGATGCAGTTTGCCCTCATGAACTTTGCGGATCAGAGCTTCCACTCTCATCCGTACATCGTCGATAACCGCCTCGTTAATCGAGTACGAGATGACAGGGTTTTCCGGAGAACGGAGCAGCAGATAACGGCCATCCGTTCGGACGCTCGGATCGGCGCCGAGAGCCTGTATCGCCAGATAGGCATAAGTTGGAATTTGAAACGACTCCTTCAGGAGCCTCGCCGTTGAACCGGATGCGGCCGAGTATTTGAAGTCATCGATCCGGATGCCATCAATCCGGTCGCCCGCACGATGCGTTGAGACGTGATCCGGTCTGCCGCACAGCAATACTTCTCCCAAACGCGCAGGCGGCAAAGCGTTATCCAGGTACGCCGGCTGCGTTTCGAATCCGTCAAGCGCATCATGGACGGCAAAATCCACATATCTATGCAATACGGCCACAATTTGCTGACGCCGGATCTTCCACAGTGACGGATCGAAAACCGAATGCGGACCTTGCCCGTTTACATCTGCAGGAGCGAGTCTGCGCCGAACGATCTCGTCCATCCGCGCTCGAGCCAGCTCCTCGGAGGCAGGCACGGGTTCGGCATGAAAATCACGAAGTATGGCGTGCACCAGGATTCCGATGTCCAGCGGGGACACCTCGAAGTCCGGCATCTCGCCCCGGCGAAGCTTCATCCCGTGACGCGCTAGAAATACGAAAGGACACGCTTTCAGCGAATTCAATTCACTCGGATGCCATACGCGATCGACTTCGAAAACACCTCTGCCGATATCGGCTCGAGCCGATCCTCTCGATTCGGCCTTCCCCCGCTCCAGCAGCTCATCTCCCAACAATTGTTGTGCGCGCTCTTCGGTTATCCTTCCACACCGCCACTCGCGGGCAACAGCACTGAGCCATTCGCCCTCTCCCCTTGGCTGTAGGGGCGCTCTATGAGCGCCCGGGCGGTCAATGGTTACGGCTGCGCGCTGTCGCGCTTGCGCTTCGCCCACCGCCCCTGCAGCCGGGGCATAATGCCGTGCAATCTCTCCGACATATATCGATGGAGAAATTATCTCCCCTTCCAGCGTGCTGCCCGGATAGGTCAGGGTGGCGCGCCGCGCAGCGGAGTCCAGAATCATGAATAAATATAGGGGCTCCTTCCGGTTCCGATCCCGAGAGGTCATGAGCCGGCGAGGCCGGATCCGCCCATTGATCGCTTCGATTGTTTCGTCCGGAAGCAAGGGATTTGAAGCCGAACGCGATGGAAATTCACCATCCGCAAAACCAGGAGCAAAGATCCACCGGTATTCGCGGTAGCCTAGCGAATGCGGACTGACAATGCGCACTCGCGGAACACCCGGAGGCGCGGGAGCTGAAATCATTCGGTCGACTGTCCGAAGGCCCGCAATTTCCGAAGCCAGTTTGCGAAATTCCGGGAAACGGAGACCCTCATCCGGCGCGCTTATAGCGCGGACGGCCTCGAGCTCTTCAACCAGGACACGCCACGCTTGACGGTCGCGCTGGGTGAACGAAGAATCAGGCCGCAGGCGAGAGAGGAAATCAACGACTGTACCTGTCGAGTTTTCCAGTTCATCCAAGAACTGTTCGAATCTCTCCAATTCCGCGGTGAGCGGAGAACTCTTGCGCGCCACCAACTGAGAGGCCCGGACGTGATTCCGGTCGATGTAACCGGCGCCAGCGAGGACTCGATCGACATCGATTTTGGGGGACAGTCTAGGGATGAAGTACGCGCTCGACATAACCCGAGCGAGCGCTTCACGCGAGCGCTCGCTCGTAACGAGGTCGAGCAGCGCGAGCCAATACTTGATGAATGGGATCCGAAGCAGAGGTACACCAGTATCAAAACTGTGTGGGATTCCGTAGCGCGTGAAAACGTCCTCGATCATCTCGCCATAGGTTTCGATGTGGCGGACCACGACGGCAATCTCGTTTGGGCTTTCCCCGCGGTGTAATAGATCGACGATATCGTTGCCGATGATCTGCACTTCGTCATATCGTCCGGAGGCCTCGACAATCCTTAACGAATCATCGGGTGGAAGCGGCTCATGCGGTTCGAAAACGAACAGCTTCTCCAAGAGAGGATGGTTTGGACGCGACGGCCGGCAGAACTCCGGAAATGTTTTTTCAGCGAGTGATTCATCCTGAACAAAACGCTGCCAGGTCCATTCCGCATATTGCGTCGGCTTTATGTTGGTTGTCGTATTAAAAAGGATCACAGCACCGCCATCCGGCAGAACTTCAATAAGCGATCGCATCAGCAGGAATTCCGCTTCGGTCAGATCGTAGAGGGCATGGATGACCACACGTTGGAATCTCCCAAGCCAGGGAATGCCGGACTCTCTAACCCGTAAGGCGGCAAGCGCCCGGCGATCGTGCGGATCGTCAAGCGCCGCCTTGCGCAGAGCCTGGTCGTATTGCTCCAGAATATCGGCCAAATGTGCGGCGCCTGCGCTTCGAAGCTCTGAAGGCCGGATGCGCGCAGCCTTCAACTCGTCGATGGCGTGGTAGGCGTAACGGGTGAGGTTAGGGAAGGATGGTAGCCGGCCTGAACCCTCACCCGGCGCGCCAGCTTCTATTAAGCTGTCGCGCCGCCCTCTGCCAGAGGGAGAGGGACCGCCCACCTTTCGTTCACATCTCTTCAATATTGCCGCAATCACCGCCAGCCGCTGTCCTGCTGTTGCCGCCTTCAGATCCGGCGTGAGGCGTTCAACCAGTTCCTCGAGGGTTACGGCGTTCAACGCGAGCACGGCCCCGCATTCGCGCGCAACTGATCTTAGATCGTGCCAGCGGTCTTGAGAGTTTCGGTAAACGTGCAGATCCATGCGTACCGGGACCTCTGGAATAATTCGGGATGAGCGACCAGGATCAGCTTGCGCCGTGCGCGGGTGATCGCGACATTCAAACGGCGGTCGTCGAACACGAATCCGGTCCCGCGGGAGCGAACGAAAGAGAGAATCATGATATCGCGCTCGCCACCTTGAAATCGCTCGACGGTATCGATAGTGACTCCAGAACCAGGCAGCATCTGACGCAGCAGGACGACCTGAGCACGGAATGGCGAAACAATACCGATGGATTCGGGATCGATGCCGCGATCCCGCGTGAAGGACCGCACGAGCTCGACAACTGCCCGCGCTTCATCCGGGTTGGATCGTCCATCGCGATCGCTTTCGACCGGAATGAACACCACAGGAGCACCATCAGGCGGAGTCCGTTCGTCGGCGCCGATACCAGACCGCAAACGTCCGTCGTAAAACAATCGATTCGATACTTCCATAATCCCCGGATGCATACGGTACTGCGTTTCGATCAGCGTCACGTTTTGCGTCTCGCGTTTCAGGCGCTCGAACATCGATTGGCCAAGCTCGCGGGCACGAACAACGGGAGGAAGCTGGCGGTCGTCGCCAATCAGGACAAAGCGGCGCGCGCGAAGAATGAGTCCGAGCGTGAGCGGCTCGGTCAGTTGGGCGGCTTCATCAACAATGGCCATTTCGAATGCGCCCGACCGAAGATAAGGGATCGTCGATGCGCGGTGGGCCGTAGCCCCGACGATGGCGGCTTGTTGAAGCGCGTCTCTGACGGCACGGACACTGCCGTACTTGCGCGCCAGATCGTGGGTGAAGAAATCGGCGGGATCGCCGGAGATCTTCCCCGCCAGTTCCGGCGAATCTGAAGCTCTGCCGACACGAAGAAAATGCGTTGTGGGATCATGCTCCAGAAGTGCCATAAGCATCTTGTCTACGGCCGTGTTGGTGAAAGCGCCGAGCAAAACGCGGCCCCCCGCGCACCGTACGATCTCGGGAATGATTCTCGTTTTCCCCGTGCCGGGCGGGCCCCAAATGAGGTGGAACACTTCGCAGTTCGCGGCGCGGCGGATGGCTTCGATCTGGCTGGAGTTGAGCTTAGGGAACCACCCCGCCTCGCCTTCGGCTCGGCACCCTTCCTGACTCAGGAGGGGAGTCGCAGCCGCAAGCTCCTCTCCTAAGTTAGGAGGCGTGGCGCGACAGCCAGTGGGCTGCCGCGCCGGGGTGGTTCCCAGCACCACCTTCTTCTTCTCATCCATCGGGGCGACGAGAAAGTCGTAGAGGGCTGTGTGGCTCGCTTCCGCCGTAACATCGCTTGGAAATCTGTCGATGATCCAGCTTTGGGCTTCGAACACCGCTGCGGCTAAGTTTTTCAGCGGAATCGAGACTCGAATCTGCTTCGTCCCTACTTCCCGAACAAGGCCGTGGTAGGTTGGCGAGCTTGAAATGCGCCCAGCATGAATCAGAACGGTGTCGCCACACCCCAGGTCCGACGTGTTCTCTTCAAATTCGAACGTGAACGGTTCTTCGCCCGAAACAATCCTCGCACCGCGAATCGTGCGGAAATTCTTGACGCGAAATTCCAGGCGGCTGTCGTCCAGTAAATCCGCGACCTCTTGGTCGGCATACCATCGCTCGCGTTCGACCAGGCGTGTAAACCGGCGGAAATACTCCAGCTCTGGGGATTCGCGCGAATCGGGACGGTCGCCGAAGAGATCGGAAGTATCCTTGCAGTGGTCCCTAGTCCACCTTGGGCAGTTTCCGCAAACCTCTTCATTGAAGCCCTCGTATCTCGGCGGGATATACGCGCTAGTACGGCCCAGCGCATATTGAATGGCAACAAGCTTGTTCCTCGCGTCCAGCACCTGATAGAAATCCGTGGTCACGCGGAGCGGGGCGAAAGAGCCATCGATCGACGATAGCAGCCGCGTTGTGATTTCCACGTCCTGGCCGTCGTTGCGTTGCCATCGGCGCACCAAATCCGACAGAAGCAAGCGATAAATAAAGAGCTGTGCGTGATCCTCCGGCCGTAGCCGCATACCGGTCTTGAGTTCTAAAATGTCCAGCCGGTTTCCTTCGCGAAAGATGGCATCAATTCGGCCCTGAATTCCGATGGTCGCGGAATATCGTTTCAGCTCCAACTGGGTGTGTTCGAGCAGATGCGGATGGCAATCGATGAAATCCTTCAATGCCTCTAAATGACGCAACACATCTGCACGAAATGCAATTTCATCAAAATACCGATCTGTTACTGAAGCCAGCGGCACGAGGAATGATGGAAGCGCTTCATGATATGCGGCTTCGTAATCATTGGGAGTCGTTATGCCACCCTCCAGCATGCGATCGAAAAGCGCGTGTACCAGTTGCCCTTTTAGGGTCTGGACCGTGACGTCCCCCTTTCCGCGCCGGATCTGATCGAACTGTGGCTTGGCACAGTGAAGACTTCTCGCGACAGCGGTCGCATTAACCTGGCGTAGTGGTTCGACAACGATGAAGGTTTCCGGTATTGCCTCGAAGACGCATTTATCAGTCCCGTCATGGATTGGCGCGAGGTTGTACGCTGCGATTGTAGAGTGGATCCAAAGATGCGGGACAAGGAAGCAGCTTGTGCGATTTCGATCCGAGCTGATCGATATTCGAGCCTCCCGATCGCGCAAGGGGCCGGAAGTTACGAGCGCCTCTATCGACGATTGCCAAATGCCGTTCTCTCTTTTCACCGGATATCGCAGATCCACAACTTTGGCTTCAGGCAAAACGACACGGCCGTCGCTAATTTCTCGCTTACGTTCGATGATCGGCGGATTACGTTCGCTAAGCGCGCCGAGACCGGCCATCACTTCATCGAGCGTATCGTATTCGCCCTTTAACGCACGCACGGTGACTTGAGCCAGATAACGGGAAACGAAGTAGGGAGGACCGATCAGTGCGAGCGGATCCTCCAGAAATTTGCCGCGCTCCAAGCGCCCGCCCGACAGTGTTTCCAACAGATAATCGCCGGCCTCCGCCACGCTTGCGGGAGCGCGCTCCAAGATTTTTTCGGCCAGTGCGTTGACGGAAACCATAGCGGACCCACTTTACCATCTACCGCGGTCAACAGCGGTCCGTAAGTGACCTTCGACCGAACAGGTTCTTCTGATGCACCACTGCCAAAAAACTCGCGGCGAACCGCCGCGTGGTTGTAGTATGTCCTGAATCGAAGGGATTTTTTGGGAGGAACAACAATGCGCTTCATCATCATCCGAGCCGCCGCCTTAGGTTTGTTGATGGCGGCAACTGCATCCGCACAAGAATGGATCGAGTATTCCAACCGGTCGGATTTCTTCGCGATCAATTTCCCGGGCGAACCCAAGGCGAAGGACATTACTTACGTAACCGAATACTCCATTACGCTGCCGGCCCACGTCTACAGCTATGAAAACGGCCGCTCTCGCTATTCCGTTACCGTCGTCGATTATACAAACGAAGATAAGTTAGAGGACGAGCGAGTGAAAGTGTGCCGGGCGTCGGGAGGGGAAGGTGATCTCTGCAATAACCACGCCAGGGGAGATATGCGGGGAGCCATCATCCATGCGACGTTCGAACTTATCCAAAAAAGCGCGAAGGTCACTCACCTCGCACTCTCGAACGCCGATCGTGTCGAAGGCCATGAGCTCTACCTGACCAATTCGGACGGCACCCGTACCTGCGCGGGGATCTACATGCACGAAGGCCGCCTTTACATCATCGAGGGGACGGTGCCCGCGAATTTGCCCCCGCCGGCGCTGTTCTATCAATCCATAGGATTTCTCGACAAGGATGGAAAGAGAATCCGGTACGACGCGCCTTATGCCGTCGGGTTTCCTACCCCAAGGCGTGTCCGATAACGCCGTATCATCTGGAAAATTGAATTCTTCCGTCGAGATGGGGCGACACGGTCCCGAGGCGCGCAATATGCTCGGCGACTGCGTCACGCAGGAGGATTCCCGTGTCTTCGACATCCACTCCACCGGCGAATTCGGTAAAGCCGTCGCCACCCATCAGCAGGTAATCGTTGGTCGTGACAGTGTAGAAATCTTTATCGCGGAGGGGAGTGCCGTTCTCCAGGCGGACGGACACAAGCCGTTTACCTTCGGGCTTGGCCGGATCCAGCTTCACCCGGACACCGCTCACCGAGAGCATGGTCCGACCTAGAATCCGTTTGATTTGCGCGCCGCTTAGCCGCATTGTCACAAGCGTCTTTTCGGAAGGCAAAACTTCGAACAGCGTGCGGCTGGTAATCGGCCCTTTCGGAATGCCCATTTGAGGATCGGCTGCGGTGATGAGACTGATTTCCGTGCCGGTCTTCGCACGAACCGCATCCGCGACAAGATTGCCCAGATGCGATTCCCCGGCCGTTGAGCGCAGGAGATCGCCGGCAGCTTGGCCCAGGACCGTCTGCAGCGTTTGATCAAGTGTCTTCTGGTAGGGCTCGAGCAGGCGTGCAATCGACGGATCCGGCTCAAAACCTTCCAGCGGAATCAGGCGGCTGACGATTCCTTTCAGCTTACCTTCACTAAATGTCAGATCGAGCCTGCCGACGTACTTGCCGAACTTTCCCGTTCCGACAATCGTCGTCTGCCCGATCCGGAACGGTAGAGCGATGATCAGACGAATCTCGGGAAATGCGCGCGCAATGCGCTGCTCTTCAGTCCTCGTCACGTTCGCCAACAGGATGATGGCATCGGCGCGGTCGCGAATGCGGGGCAACACATCTTCCAGCGTTCGCACCGGATCCGCCACATCGACGTATTTGACATTCTGAGGATGCCCCGTAATCTCCTGGCTGGTTAGGCCAATAACAGCGATGCGCACATCTTGAGTGTTATAGATCGCAGCCGGTTGAATTTCATCAATCGGGGACGCGGCGTTTGCAGAAAGAAGGAGAAAATTGGCCTGCCGGCTCCGCGCGCGCAGCGCCGCAATACCGAAGTTGAACTCGCTGCTTCCGACGGCCACGGCGTCATAACCGATGGCATTCATGACAATTACGACCGGCTCGCCTTGAAAAGTATCGGAGATGAGAGATCCCGATAGGATTCCGCCCGCATCCAGCATCAGGTCCGGCTTGAGCTCCCGCACCACAGTCGCCAACCGGGCGCTGCCGCCCGCGTCCGGTCCCGGCAGGATGTGCCCGCGGATGTCATTTGTATGCATGATCATGACATGCTTCTCCTGTGCTGCAGCGAATGAGGCGGTTAGAAACAGCAGAAGGATGAGCGCTCGTAGACTGTGGGAAATCATTGCGGTTAATTGTACTCTACTGGGCCTTAAATACGGACGTTTCCTGAGCCTCGGACTCCAGACCTGGTTTTCTTTGCGGCTTTGATCGTCTTATCGATTTCGCCGCGATGGCGGGCGACAACCGTATCCAGCTTCTGCTGGATTTCTCTTAAGACCCGCGGCGTATCCACCCCTGGGAAGTTCCGGTCGACATGCTCGTCGACAATTTCGACGAGGGCGAGCAATTCGACAAGTGACAAGTCGGTATTCATTGAATTCGCGAGCCGGCCAGTTTCCAACCGGGACCAGTGTACTACGGCTTTGCCCATAATTGCGAAATCGACCCTCCGCTCGCGGTTTCCCCTCGTGAAGGGAGAGCCGCCCGCGAAGCGTAGCGGCCTCTGACCGGAAGTGGAGTAGAATGTACTTATGAAAATTACATCACGCCTTACTTGCATGGCTGTCATTGTGGTTCTAGCGGCCAGTCCGATGGCCCTGGCACAACGCGCCGGATTTCAGATTGGGATCTCGCAACCAGCGGTTGCACTTCCACCGGTGCAGGCGCCGGCAATCGCGACGCGCGGTACATTCATCGGGAATCCGTTGCCAATAGAAGCCGGTCCGATCGTGATCATTCAGAATCAGCTGATCGCGCCCATTCCGGTCTTCATTCCAAACCAGGTTCTGGTACCGACTCCGTTTTTCGCGCCCGCTCCGTTTTTGACGCCCACTCCATTTTTCGCGCCCATTCCGGGTTTTACGACAAATCCTGCGTTTTTGCCCAATCCGGTGTTCACTACCGCTCCGGGTGTTATATCTGGTCCGTTTGTTTTTCCGGGCCAGGTCTCGGCTATCAACCAGATGCCATCTCAAGTTACGGTTCCGGAGCACATCCTCGTTCCTGGTCAAACCGTCATCGCCAGCCCAACCGCCGGCCCAATCATACAACCGCAAGTGCAGTCCACTTTTGGACCTCCTTTGGCTAATAAACAAGTGACTCATCCAGCACCTGGTACAACGCGCGCCGACGTTATACGTCAGTTTGGGCAGCCCTCAGTGACGGTGACCACACGAACAGGCGAAACTCTCTACTTCGACGGCGGGAGAACGATCATCACCTTAGAGAATGGTCAGGTTAGCGGCCCAAAGTGAGATCATCGATTGCCGGCGATGTCCGCGCCTTGTGAGCTATCGCGAAGAAGTCGCACGAACGAAAGTTCGGCGGTATCGTGACTGGGAATATTGGGGACGGCCCGTTCCGAGCCTCGGCCCTCTTGGGGCTGGGCTTGTGGTCGTTGGGCTGGCTCCGGCAGCGCATGGCGGGAACCGGACTGGAAGAATTTTCACCGGCGATCGTTCGGGCGATTGGCTTTACCGTGCCCTTTACAATTTTGGCTTTTCGAACCGTCCCACATCCACTCAACGAGGCGATGGGCTGCGATTGATCGATTGCTATATCACCGCCGCCATCCATTGCGCGCCTCCCGACAACAAACCGCTGCCGTCGGAATTTGCGAATTGCCGGCCTTATCTGCTCGAGGAACTTCAACGGCTGGACCGCGTCCGTGTGGTTGTCGCCCTCGGAATGGTTGCTTTTAAAACGTATTTTGCGGCGCGTAAGCAGCTTGGCTGGATGAATCCCACTCCGCTGCCGCCATTCGGGCACGGATTGGCGGCGCGGCTTGCGGATGGCGTGACGATCATTAGCTCGTATCATCCGAGCCAACAAAATACGCAGACAGGAAAGCTAACCGAAACGATGTTGGACGCTGTATTCAGGAATGCAAGGCATATCCTGGATGGACCCTAGTCAAAAGTGTCTTCTTCCCACCGGATATTGCAGACCGAGCATGTCCACCAACCCTTTTCCCAATGGCCCAGATCGGACACGGTATGCTCTGCGCCGCAGCGCAGACACTTCGGCTTCGGTGTAATCTCGACGTTTTTGACTTCTGTCTCCGGCATTAAGTACTCCTCGTTATATGGTAACGGACTAGCCACAAAAAGGCACAAAATTCACAAAACTTTCATGACGGAATTTCCCCCTTTTCTTCTCAAGGCACCAGCGGAGGGATGGCCGATGAATTTTGAAGCGGTGTGAACCGAATTCTACCTTTCCTTATGCGTCCAGCTAGGGTATGGTAAGCGTTACCGGAAATTAATGTTAGGAAAGAGCCTTTCCATTCAATGTCGGATAAGGAAATCATCATCAAGTCGCTCGAGCGAGTTGAGCGGCGAATTCGGACAAACCGGCTACTTAATGAGCTCGCGCTAGGCGCCACGTTTTTCCTGGCATTTCCTCTTGCGCTCAAAGTCTGGGATCTATTCGATCCTCTTCGAGGCGTCACGATTGCCTTCATCGCTGGTATTTGGATTCTACTTTTTGCCGCCTATGTGGTTTGGCGTAGCCTCTACAGGGCGACGCTGAGACAAGCCGCCGCCGTGATCGATAGAGCGGCCGGCCTGAACGATGAGATCAAGACAGCCTTCTGGTTTATCCACAATCCAAGGCCTTCGGAATGGGTCGATGTCCAGATTCATCGCGCGTCGATCAGCGCGAAGAGAATGAACCTTGATACCTTTTTCCCGCGGCGCATTCCGAAAACATCATACGTGGCTGCTGGCTTGCTTCTTCTGTTTGCCGGTCTCAACTTTGTTCCTTTACCGTGGAATCACAACTGGCTCGCGCTTCAAGCAGCTCCCGCCTTTACTCTGACGCCGGATGAGGCCGCCATTCTGAAACAGAGCGAGGCGCTGCTTCGCAAAGCCGAAAAACTCAAGCAGCCGGAACTGGCAGAAAAGCTGGAAGAGATCGTCCAGCAGTTGCAGGAAGGAAAGATCGACGCCGCGCAAGCGGCACAGATGTTGGACCTCCTTCAAAGCCTGCTCGACGAAGGCAATCTCGATGCAGCCAGCATCCGCGAGGGCCTGGAAGAAATGGCCAGGGATTTGGCTGAGTCCGACAAGCTGGAACCGACGGCTGAAGCGATGAAGAACAAGGAACTCAACCTAGCGGCGGACGAATTGCGCAAACTCGCCGAGAAGCTTGGCCTCAATACCCCCGAATCGAACAAGCAAATGCAAAAGAGCCTGCAGCAAGCTTCGGAAAACCCGCGCTTGGGTCTGGAAGAGCTGGCCAAGCTTTTGAAGGAAGCTGCGGAGAATCTGAAGAATGAAGATCAGCAGGGCGCGCAACAATCCCTGGACGAAGCCGCGCAAGAGTTGGACAGCCTTGAAGAAAGGTTGCAGAGCCAGGAATTGAAGAACCTTGCGGCCGAGCAGCTTCAGAATCTGCAGCAATCGCTGCGGCAGCGCCAACAGGCAGGCTCACAACAAGGCCGAAGAGGCCAGCAGGGACAAGCCCAGGGCCAGAAGGGGCAAGGGCAGAGAGGACAGCGCGGCCAGCAACAAAATGATCAAGCCGAAGGCTTGCAGTTCGGGGCAGGAACCGAAGGCGAACCCACCGATCAAGCGGGTCTGGACAGCCAGGCCGGCGCGCCAATGCCCGGCAACAGCGAAGGCAATGGCCTGATGCCGTCGGGAAAGGGCGGCAGCGATGCTCCGCGCGAGGGGGCGGCCACGACGCTCGATGTCAAGCTCCAGCAGGAGCGTGTCAAAGGCATGCAAGATCAGGGAAAGGAAGAAGACCTCGAGGAGGTGAGCAAGCAAGAACGCTCAAAACTCGATTACCGCAACGTGAAGTCGGAGCTGAGTCCCGCGCAAAAAGATCTCCTCAACCAGGACCGCATTCCATGGGAATACCGGCCGCTCATTAAAAATTATTTCCAAGCCATCCGGCCACCCGTCAAGAAGTAGGAGCGTTCATAGGAAGTAGGAGCATTCATAAATAGATGAGCACTGCCATCGATCAACAAGTTGCCACGTTCCAGCAACAGTTCAGAAAGGTCAAAGAGGAAGTTTCCAAGGTCATCGTCGGCTACGGGGAAATCATCGATGGCGTCATTATGAGCCTGCTGGCCAGCGGTCACGTCCTCCTAGAAGGTGTGCCTGGCCTCGGTAAGACGAAACTGGTATCGACCCTCTCCGATGTCATGCATTTGAAGTTTTCACGAATTCAATTCACGCCCGACCTCATGCCCGCCGATATCACCGGCACCAACATGATTCACGAAGACACCATGGGCGAAAAGTTTCTCGACTTTCAGCCTGGACCGATTTTTTCAAACATCCTGCTGGCGGATGAAGTCAATCGTGCCACTCCAAAAACGCAATCGGCATTGCTGGAAGCCATGGAAGAACGCAGCGTGACGGTGGGGAAGCGAACGCACAAACTGGATTCGCCGTTCTTCGTGCTGGCAACACAGAATCCGCTCGAAATGGAAGGGACATACCCGTTGCCCGAAGCGCAACTCGACCGCTTCGTTTTCAAGCTGAAGGTCGATTACCCAACCGTCGAAAGCCTTCACACGATTCTGAACCGCACGACAAAGGTCGAAGCGCCAAAAGTGAATCGCGTGCTCGGACAGGGTGAAGTGCTCGAGATGCGCAAGACCGTACGTGCGGTTCCCATTGCTCGTCCCATACAGGATTACGCGATCCGGATCACGCTGGCGACGCATCCCAAACCACCCTACGCTCATCCGTTAACTATGAAGTACGCGCGGTATGGCTCGAGCCCGCGAGGAGCTCAGGCGCTTGTCATCGGCGGGAAGATTCGTGCCCTTCTGAAGAATCGCGTGCACGTGTCGAGCGAGGATATCCGCGCAGTCGCGTACGGCGCGCTTCGGCATCGCATTCTCCTAAATTTCGAAGGAGAGGCTGAACGAATCGATCCCGACACGATCATCACTGGAATCCTCGAGAGCACGCCGGAGCCGGCGTAAGGGAAATTCGGGGTCAGACGGGTGAATTCCCTATTTCCTTCAACGAAGTGGTGACCGGAAATAGGGAATTCACCCGTCTGACCCCGAATTCACGATGAATATGTCCACGGCAAACGTCACACTCTTCGACGATGAGTTCTTAAAGAAGCTCGAATATCTGAATATCATCTCGAAGCGGCTTTTCGCCGGACAACTGCGGGCGGAAAGACGCACGCGAAAGCGCGGAACCGGCTTGGAGTTCGCCGACTACCGCGCGTATGTGGCGGGTGACGACTTCAGGCATCTCGACTGGAAGGCATACCTCCGCTTAAACCGCTTGATCCTGAAGCTGTTTGAAGAAGAGGAAGACCTCCCGATCTATTTCTTCGTCGACAGCAGCCAATCGATGAGCTACGGCAACCCTTCAAAGCTGGACTACGCACGGAGGGTTTGTGCGGCTCTCTGTTATATCGGACTCGCCAATCTCGATCGCGTAAACGTTATTTCGTTCGCCAACGGCATCAAAAGCGAAATGCCGCCCCAGCGCGGCAAGGGCCGCATCTTCAAAATTTTTCGCTTCCTGATGGAGATCACTCCGGGGGGCGAGACCCACGCCCGCACATCATTCAAAACGTATTGCACAGAGACGCGCCGGCGAGGCCTGGCTGTTGTCATCTCGGACATGTTTGACGGAAATGGATTTGAAAGCGCGCTGGATATCCTGCGGCACGTCCGGCATGATATTTTCGTCATCCACATTGCCAGTCACGAAGAAATCGATCCGATGTTGAGAGGCGAACTCCAGCTCGTCGATTCGGAAAACAACGTCAGCCGCGAAATCACCATTACGCCTTCCCTGCTTGCCGCATATCGCGCGGAGTTCAACAAATATTGCGAGGCTATCGAATCCTATTGCGGTAAGTATCAGCTCGGGTATGCTCGAACGGTCACCGATTTCCCCTTTGAGGAGCTTGTATTGAAGGTGTTCCGTCAAGGCAGGTTCTTGAAATGACATTTCTGGCATTGACTGCGGCTCAGGCCGGACTGCTTGCGGCCACGACGGTCGCAATCATCATTGGGTTGTATCTGCTCAAATTACGGCATCGGCGAGTTCTTATTTCATCCTCTATCTTGTGGCGCCGTGTGCTCGATGAACGACAATCCCATTCGCTTTGGGAAAAACTGCGCCGGATCATTTCCATTGTCATTGCGGCCACGATCGCACTGCTGATCGCATTGTCGCTGGCGAGGCCGGAAATCGAGTCGCTGACGGGGAAGAATGAGCGCATTGTCGTCGTGCTGGACACTTCTCCCACAATGAACACCAACACTTCGGATGGGAAAACCCGCTGGCAGCACGCGGCCGAAAGGGCGAAATCGCTGCTGGACAGCGGCGGGCCGACAACTGAATTCCGCGTGATCGACACGATGTCGTCCAAGAGTGCTGAACCACACTTTCCAAGAGTCGACGGCCGCGCTGCACAGGTTTATTTCATTTCCGACGGCGTTGCCATCCACGGCACGCCTTCGTTCGTGAAACGCATCTCAGTTTTCGAACCGGCCAACAACGTTGGTATTACGGCGTTCGAAATTCGATCCGTCCCGTCAACCCCGCTCGGTTATGAGGCGTATCTGGAAATCCAGAATTTCGGGCAGCCCACCGAAGCCGGACTGACGCTGAGCGGACCAGGCGGGCAGCGGATTATCAAAACGGTTCGCCTTGAAACCGAACAAACGTATAAAGACGTTTTCGACCTCTCCCAATTCGCAGAAGGTGGAATTCGTGCGACAGTGCAGGCAAAGGACGACGCGTTTCCAATGGATGACGTCGCATTCGCATACCTGCCGATCAAACGAAAGACAAGAACACTTTTGGTGACAAAGGGCAACCGCTATCTGGAAACCGCGCTGAAGTTGGACAATTACGTCGAGCTGTCCGTGACGGAGCCGGCAAGTTACCGCGAATCGCCAAACATCGATACCTACATCTTCGACAAGTTTGCGCCGAACGCGCCGCCGGCTCGTCCTGCATTGATTTTTGGAACTCCGAGCGCACCATGGCTGAAGCCCGCAGCAGGGGAAATCCAAAAACCGGAAATAACGACGTGGTCGGAAGATCACCCCATCATGCAATACGTGTCGGTTCACGACGTAGCCATCGAGCGCGCGGCGCGCATCGACGCGGACAATCTGACGGTCGTGGCTGCTTCCAAACAGACTCCTCTGATCGTCGTATCGGAGAAGCCGAAATGGGTGATGCTCACCTTCAGTCTCGAGGCATCCGATTTCGCTTTTCATGTCGGCTTTCCGGTGTTCATCGAAAACGTTCTGGCATGGTTCAATCGAGACCAGCTTGCCCTGAAACGTTCGCCGGGGATTGTCGATGTGCCCTTGGCCAATGCGCAAGTCCAAACGATCGACGGGAAAACCGTCCCCTCCGAACAACAACTCGGCAAGACCATTTTTCTGGCCAACGAACCCGGCCTGTTCGCCGCCCTTCGGGGTGATACGCGCGTGCACGTCGCAGTAAATCTGGCAAACCCGACTTTTTCGGATGTGAATCGATCCATCTTCAAGACGGACCGCACGGCGGCCAGGCAACAATTCTGGTTACGCCGCGAACTGTGGTTCTACATGTTGCTGGCCGCAGTCGTGCTGATTAGTATTGAATGGTTCACGTATCATCGAAGGATTACATTGTGAGGGTGTGCACAATGACAGGTTTTACTGTAGCGGCGGTCGGTGACCGCCGGCACTCTGTAATTCGCACGATCGCCGGCGGTCATATACCGAAGCTAGAACCGTAACTATGCGCTTAAGTTTCGACACATATTGGCCGCTGTTGCTTCTGTTGGTCATTCCTTACCTATGGCGGGTTCAGACCAAGACGCTTGCCGATCTCAGTCCAAAGCATCTGCAGCTTGCGGGCGTCGTCCGATCCGTAATCATCGCTCTAATCACCGTCTCGTTGATGCAGCCGGTCCTCTACCGGTCTGGCGCGTGGGAGTCGATTGTTTATCTCCTCGATGTCTCCGAAAGCGTTTCGCCACCGGCGATCCAATCTGCGATCCAATGGATTCAGCAGACCAACAACTTGGGTCATCCGGATCACTCGAGGTTCGTTCCGTTCGCGGCAAACTCTACAGTTTTCGAAACGTTGGAACAATTGAAAGTGGTTGAGGTCGCGAATGAGTCATCCCGCGGTTCTATCGACCAAAGTGCGACGGATATTGAGGGAGCCATTGATACGGCGATTCGAAGCTTTGCGCCGCATCATTTGAAACGGTTGGTGCTCATCAGTGATGGAAACGAAAATTCCGGACATATGCTGAACATGTTGTCGCGCCTCAAGTCGGAAAACATCCATCTTTATACCGTCCCGATCCAGGCCCGCACGAATCGCGACGTCTGGGTGGAAAACATCATGGCGCCGGCCGACGTTACTGCCGAAGAACTGTTCCCCGTTGAAGTCCACGTTTACAGCCAGGGCGAAACTGCGGCTGAAGTCCAGATCCATTACGGCGATAAAACCCTCGGCTCGCGTAAGGTTCAGCTCATCCGCGGATTGAATCGCATCGCTTTCGATGCAAGTATTAAAGACGACGCCGGACCGGTAACACTCGAAGCCGAAGTGAAAGCGCAAGGTGATCCTTTTGCGGACAATAACAAGTTCCGCTCATCGCTCGTCGTGGAAGGAAGGCCGAAGATCCTGTACGTCGAAGGCCATCCACAAAGCGCCAAATACCTGCAAACCGCTCTTACCAACGAGGGTCTTAATGTAAATACCGTGGCGCCGGGCATGATTCCTACCTCCGTCGAACAGTTGGATGCATACGACGCCCTTCTGCTCAGCGACGTCCCTCGAAGCAGTCTGACCGAAGAACAAATGAGGAGCCTGGCCACTTATGTGCGCGATCTCGGGGGCGGTTTCATTTTGGCCGGAGGAGAGAACAATTACGGCGAAGGCGGATATGCGAAGACGGCAATCGAAGAAGTTTTGCCGGTCACCTTCGAGGCCAAGAAGGAGAAACCGGACTCCATCGCAATGATCATGGTGCTCGACAAATCGGGAAGCATGGGCGGACAGAAAATTGAGATGACAAAGGAAGCCGCAAAAGCGCCCCTTGCGCTGCTAAAAGATACGGACAGTTTCGGCGTGGTCGCGTTCGATTACAATTTTTATTGGCCCGTGAAATTTCAAACCGCCTCGAATCGCAGTGCCATAACCCAAGCGATCAGTACGATTATCGCCGGTGGTGAGACGAACATCTATCCGGCGCTTCGCGAGGCCTATATTCAGCTTGCCGGAGCCAGCACACAGGTCAAACATGTCATCCTCCTTTCGGACGGCCGCTCTTTGCCTGACGATTTCGATGGCCTGACGAAGAAAATGGCCGAGTCTAAAATCACCGTCTCAACCGTAGCCGTGGGTAATGGCGCCGACCGCGAACTGCTTGCAAATATCGCCAACTGGGGCCATGGGCGGACCTATTACCTGGAAGACCCGGCTGCTGTGCCCCAAATCTTCACTGAAGAAACGGAATTGGCGACAGGGAAAACGCTACGTGAAGAATCGTTCAAGCCGGTCGTGAAGAAGAGCGTCGAGGCCTTCAAGGGAATCGACTTTAATACGGCGCCACCCCTGTTGGGTTATGTCGCGACGAAGTCGAAAGAGACCTCCGAAGTTTTGCTCGAATCAAAACGTAAGGACCCCATTCTCGCGCGATGGCAATATGGACTTGGAAAGACGGCGGCATTCTTATCGGATTTGAAGGACCGCTGGGCAGTCGATTGGCTCAGATGGAAAGGTTATCCCAAATTCTGGTCGCAAGTGGTGCGTGAAACAATGCGACGTCGAGATAACGACGAGTTCGACTTCCGTGTAGTGAAGGATGGGACCGAAGCAAAAATTACGATCAACGCGATCCAAAAAGATGGCCAGTTCAAGAACAAGCTCGAACCTCAAGTAAGAGTTCTCGGTCCGGACGAATCCGTTTCGGATATCGCCGTCCATCAGGTCGGCCCGGGCGCCTATGAAGCCAAGTTCCCCATTTCAAAAAAAGGTTCCTATTTATTCCGAGCTGTTGGAGCAGAAGGCGGCGGGCCATCGCGTGTTCTGCCGTACTCGTACCCGGATGAATATCACTTCTATCCGCCGAATACCGAAGTTCTCCGCTCGATTAGTAATGAAACGAAGGGTCGCTTCCAGCCCCGGCCCGAAGACATTTTCGACCCGCAAGGCGAAACGACGGCGCTCCCTGTGCCGTTATGGCCTTATCTTGCCGGATTGGCTCTCCTGCTCTATTTCACCGACGTGTTGCTCCGCCGCGTGAGGTTGTTCGAGTAAGGCGGCTGATTTTCGGGCTTTCCAGCTGTAGCGGCGGTCTACGGGAGCTGTGAACAAATTGCCTGCACAACTTGTCAGATGTCGAATGTCTGTTGTGCGATGTTTAATGTAGTTGCCAAAGCACCAGATGACCCTACTGACCAGACTACCAAATCCTTAATGGGAACGATTTAGTCATCAGGTCATTTCGTCAGTGGGTCGTTTTACAAGTTCATCGGACATCGCACAACAGACATTCGACATTTGACAGTTTCGGCTGTCGTCAATTTTTTCACAGCACCATAGACCGCCGCTACAGCGTCCGAACTTCGACTTTTTGTCCAAAGCCACTCATCGCACTTCCCAACAGCTCTTCAAATATAATTAGTCTCCCTGATGTCGTGCTTGGCTGTTCTGCTCTTCTTTTTATTGCCTCAAAACGACCTCTTGTCCCTTAGTGGCACCGTGGTCGACACGGAGGCAAAGGGTGCCGGAAACGTCCTTGTACGGCTGGAACAGCCGACGGAGCAAAAGCGCTGGGAGACCAGCACTCTAACGGACGGAAGTTTTCGGTTCGAACGGCTGTCCTACGGCACTTATCGTGTGACGATACATAAGGCCGGGTACTTCGACGTCTCTGCTGAAGTCCGTCTGGAAACAAGTAAGAGCGTCGAATTCACTCTTGCGGCTGCAGAGAAAGTTGAACAAGAAATCGACGTTGTTGCGCGCCCGGAACCGATCAATTCCGAAGCCGTATCGTCGCAGAATACGGTAAACGACGAAGTCATTCAGAATATTCCTTACACGGGCCGGCAGAATTTTTTGAACGCTCTCGCCTTAATGCCTGGCGTGGTACGTGACGGCAGCGGTCAGCTTCACATCCACGGTTCTCGCTCCGACCAAATTCGGTATCAACTGGATGGGATCAATCTGACGGACGCCACGGGAGGCGGCCTCGCGTCCAGTATTCCCCTGGACGCAATCGAAAGTGTAGATATGGACCTTGCAGGATACTCCGCCGAATTCGGAAAAGGGTCGGGCGGCGTAGTGCGCGTGCATAGCCAGTTCATCGGGGACAAGTATAAATTCAACGTCACCGATTTCGTTCCCGGCGTTGACTTTCGCGAAAAGTCCATTGCCGAGTTCTCGCCCCGGCTGCTCTTCTCGGGTCCGCTTGTGCGAAACAAGCTGTGGTTCATGTATTCGGGAAGCCTCCGGTATATCCACAATTGGATAGAGAGCTTGCCCAAGCCCGACAACCAGCAGCGTCAAACGATGTCGGACCAACTCTTCAAGATTCAATGGAATCTCCGCGAGTCGCACGTCGTGACCGTCGATTTAATTCACAACACCGAGTTTTTTGGCAATAACGGACTGAGCATTGTCCGGCCGCGCGAAACGACCACGAATTTTGTGCGCCGTGGCACAACGCTCGCGGTTTCGGAACGGCGCATCATCGGTGGCAAACTTCTGGAATCGATGATTCAGTGGAGCAGCCGTCACGACAGCGATTTGGCAAAAGGAACCGACCTGCTGGAAATACGGCCCCAGCTGTGGACAGGCAACTATTTTTCGGACCAACGCGGCCACGTCCAGCGTTGGCACGCGGCGCAATCGATCGTGTGGCAACAGCAGATCGGAGGACTTACCCATCGTATTAAAGCAGGCGGGGAGTTCGATTATGTGGACTCGAGCCTGCAACTGGACAGGAGACGTTTTGAGCTGTTTAACGAGTCCGGCTCTCTGCGATCCAGCGTGACCTTCGTGGGACCGAATTCCGCCGACCTGCATAACCTGGAGTATGGCGCCTTTCTACAGGATCGGATCGTTCTCGGTTCCAAGCTACAGGCCGAAGCGGGCATCCGCTACGATCGCGAGCGACTGGTCGGTCGTAACAATCTTGCGCCCCGCCTCGGATTTTCACTTTTGCCGCGCGGCACAAGCCGTTCCAAGATCAGCGGCGGCATTGGATTGTTCTACGATAACGTCACGTTTTTGAACATCGAATTGACTGGACTGCAGCGACGATTCACCACCGCCTACGATGATGGTATTCCGATTTCTGCGGCTGTGCCGTCCAGCGTTCATGTGAGTCCGTATCTTCACAATCCTTACGGTTTGCATTGGAATGTCGCATGGGAAAACGAATGGGCGCCACGGTGGGTTTCCCGAATCGAATACATCCAAAAGAACGGTCATGATCAGACGCGCCTGGCTGCCGTGGACACGCCCGAGGGATTCGACATCCTATTCAATAATTCGGGGACATCCCATTATCGGGCGGTCGAGTTCAGCATCGATCGTCCGATTCGAACAGATCTTCGAATCCTTGCCTCGTACATCTATTCGAACGCCGAAGCACGCCCGTCCTTATCCTTGGATTTTCCGGATCCTACAGTCGAATTCCTACCGGAAGCGCCGGTTGAATGGAACGCGACGCACCGATTCGTCTCGTGGGGATATTTTCCATTGCCGTCGCATTTCAACGCCTCATTTTCGGTCGAGGCGCGATCGGGTTTTCCGTTCACAGCCGTCAATGATCTGAATCATGTCATTGGCGGCTACAACAGCCATCGCATGGCCGCTTTCTTCACGACCAATGCCAGCCTTGAAAAGCAGCTTCCCATTCCATTCGGAAACGGAAAACGCGTGGCAGTCCGCGTGGGTGTAACCAATCTTTTCAATCACTTCAATCCCCGGTTCGTGGACCCAAACGTGAATTCACCGAATTTCCTACATTTTTCCGACTCCTCAAGACGGCATTTCGTCGCCCGGCTCCGCATCCTGAAAAAGTAGTTCCTGCTAAAGCCTTCTTATTTGGCACCCGATAAAGCGTATGAGAGCGAAGATGGTCGCGGCGCCAAAAGGGGCAACATATGAAACGTACCGTTCCAATTCTGGCTATCGTCGTAATGTTTGCGGGCGGCCTACACGCCGCAAACAATTATGACGACAAGCTTGCCGAACTTTTAAAAACAAGGCCAAACGGCATTGTCCGGGTCATCATTCAGCGAACCGTTCCTGTAAACGCGGCACATGCTGCCGAGATCAGCAATGCCGGGGGCAGAGTTGTCGGTGAGCTGGACATGATTCAGGCGCAGGTGGCGTTTCTGCCTGTTTCTCAGTTGGAACGGATGGCGGCCAACCCGACAGTAAAAAATATTTCGATCGATGACTATGTACAGGGTCAGGCGGGCCAGCCATATGTTGTTTCGGGCGCGGCGAAGGCCTACGACTCCTATGGAGTGACAGGAAAAGGCATTGGTGTCGCCGTGGTGGACAGCGGCATTGCTCCGCATCCGGATCTGAAGATCCTCAAGGCCGTCGATTTCGTGGATACTACCCGAACCGGTGGCTACGATCCATTTGGACACGGAACGCACGTCGCGGGCATTGTTGCAGGCTCTGGCGCCGCTTCGAATGGAACGTACAAGGGCATCGCGCGAAACGTAAATCTCGTTGACCTTCGTGTCCTGGATGCCAACGGTGCAGGGTATATCAGCAACACGATCGCGGCTATCCAATGGGCGATCAAGAATCGGTATTCCACCGGTTCGAACGGCTATAGCCTCAACATCCGAGTCATCAATCTGTCTCTCGGCCACCGTCCATACGAACCGGCCGCGACCGATCCGTTGACGACGATCTGCAGGGTCGCCGTGAAAAACGGAATCGTTGTGGTGGTTTCGGCGGGCAATCACGGCAAGAATTCGAGCGGGACGACGGTGTACGGCGGAATCAGCAGTCCCGGCAACGAACCCGAAGTCGTCACGGTCGGCGCCATGACAACATGGGGAAGCAACACCCGATCGGATGATACCGTCGCCACCTACAGCTCACGCGGACCAACGTACCTGGACAACCAGATCAAGCCGGATATCGTAGCGCCAGGGTCCCAAATCATTTCTACGCTGAGTCCCAATTCGTTTCTCGCGACAACATACCCTCAGTTGCAGGTTGGCTCTTCCTATTTCTCACTCAGCGGCACCAGCATGGCGGCGCCTGTCGTATCGGGTACTGTCGCACTTGTACTTGAAAAGAACCCAAACTTGAAGCCGCACGCCGTCAAAGGTGTGCTGATGTACACCGCGGAAAAGCGGAGCGAAATTCCTCTGGCCGTCGGCGCGGGATACCTGAATACTGCGGGCGCGGTCAATTTGGCTGCCAATATCGACACAACGGTTTCATCGGGTCAATACTGGCTCAAGAACAATGGGATGGGACTGAATTACACCGTCAACATCGGCGGGGCGCCTGTTTCCTGGGGTCAGATGATCTCATGGAAACGGAAGATTCATACCGGAAATTCGATCTTTTATAACATGACCGTCTGGGGCGACACCGTGGTCTGGGGCGACACCGTGGTCTGGGACGACACCATCGTCTGGGACGACACCATCGTCTGGGATGACACCATCGTCTGGGGCGACACGATTGTGTGGGGAGACACCATCGTGTGGGACGACACCATCGTCTGGGACGACACCATCGTCTGGGATGACTCGACGGTCGGCAACTTGGCCGTTTACACGACAGCTTATTAAGTCATAAAAGCATGAAAGATCGATCATCTTTCAAAGCAATGCCTCTCACGGCTCGTGCCGGGATTATGATGTTCGCGATAATGGGATTTGCCTCTGTCGTCTACGTCGTGGTCCACGACATGCGCTTTGCGCCGGGCCATCTGCTTCTGTTGATGGCAGCGGCTACGGCCTGCGCGAAGGCCAAAGTAAAACTCTACAAAGCCTCAACCATTTCCTTGCTGACTTCGGTGGTACTGCTGGCTATCGTCATGGACGGACTGGCAGCCGCTCTAATCGTGGCCGTGTTTGGCGTGACGGTTCAGATGGCCGTCCCACCCAAAAAGCTGGTTCTGCACCAACTCATTTTCAACCTGGGAATGATCGCAACGACGGTCACCGCGACGTGGTTCACTCATGAGTCACTGGCCGGCGTAGGAACAGCGAATCCACTATCAACGGAAGCAATGGCAACCCTGATGGCGTCATTCGTGTACTTTCTTGGCAATTCGATATCGGTGTCCTTGATCATTGCGCTCACGCGGAAGATGTCGATGGCCGAAGTATGGTTGAAGCATTTCATGTGTACGGCGCCTTCGTTCCTGCTGGCGGGACTTCTGTCTCTGGGTGTGGTGGCCTTGATCAGCAACCAGAGCGTTGCGATTGCCGCTGCGCTTGTCGCAGCCGTCTCGCTCAGCTATTACGCTTCGATTCGCCTGATGCGGTACCGCGCCATTCAGGAGTCCGAGGTTGCCAAATAAACGACCCTCTCCCAAAGGGAGAGGCTAGCCCCCGGGCTAGTTCCCCCTCTTCGGATTACCCAGATCTCCATTTCCACGGACCTTTGTTAAAACTTCTTTGTAAGCTATTTGTTGTTCGAGTTTGCGGATAGTTTCATTGAGGTGAACGATCAATACCTGCAGACGCTCGGCGGTGGATGTCATTTCAAGCATCTTCTGTTTTTCTTCGGCATCGATGTCCAGAACATAGGCAACCATGTAGGAAAGATCTGTTGGAGATTCCGGCAGAACTAATTCAGTTTGAGGCGAGCCGCTGAGCCTGCTGCTCATTTCGCCGACCTGGCGATATAAATCCGACACGCGACCGTAGAAAGATTCGAGCGCCTGATGGATGGGAGCCTCTTCGAAGAACTGCACCGACCCCTTCCAGAACGGCGTCTGTTGAGTGAACCGAAGTATACGAAACCGGGCCTCCCCTTCGCATAAGATATTCATTCGTCCGTTATCTAGACGTTCAACTTCGCTAACCCTGGCTGTAACGCCGACTCGGTGAATCGTATCCTCTGTTTCTTCTTCGGCGCCCGTCCGAACGAGGACCAAGCCAAAAGCTTCATCACGATCGATGCAATCGTTGACCATGAGCTTGTAACGATCTTCGAAGATGTGGAGAGGAACGACAATGCCGGGAAACAGGACAAGATTGGGAAGGGGGAAAAGAGCGATTTCCATCAAATCATATGAAGAGTTCTTCGTCCTGCCGCGCCTGATCGACGGTGCTGCGAGTCTTTCGGAAAAGCAAGGCGCCAAAACCCCGGCTGAGACCTTTGGCGATTGCCGCCACTTCGCGCGCGGGACGCACGACAGAATCCTGCACGACGTCCGCCGTCTCATTGATCCGGTCGATAATAGTCTGGCTCACGCGGTCAAAACGCGCCAGTTGCACGTTTAACGCGTCCCCGGTGCTGGTGACCATCGCTTCGACGCGCCGGAACTGATCGCGGGCGGACAATCCGATCTCGACTAGATTCGCGGAAGCCAGGCGCAAGTTTTCGGCAATGGAACGCACGGGAACCATCATTTCCCGCGTCTCCTGCATAAAGCGTTCAACCTGTTCCGAAAGCCGCTTCGACATGATGTAGATTCCAACCAACACACCCGCCTGAGTGACGATCGCGACAGCAGTGATTGCCACAAAAACCGTCAGCAAACCTTCCAAACCATCCTCCGTGTTTAAGGGAAATTCGGGGTCGGACGGGTGAATTCCCTATTTTTGCAGTCCAAAAAATAGGGAATTCACCCGTCCGACCCCGAATTTCCTACCCGCCTTCACTCGCTGGAAAAACCCTTTTCTTCGCGATAAGCCGATTTGCCCGCCTCAAATGCCGAGCTCAATTGTTCCTTCTGTCGTTGAACCGCTTCTTTGCTTTTGTCGAGAAAACTTGTGAAATCGTCGCCGATCTTCCGGCTCCGTTCTTCGAAGACCTGCCGTCCTTCGTTCACCTTCGACGTCAGATAGTCCCGGCTGTCGTTGGCAGTGCGCGCAATCAACTCACGAGTCTCACGGCCAGACTTTGGCGTTAATAGAAGGGCGAGCACCGCACCCAGTCCGGCGCCGGCCAGGAAGTAAACAAATTTGTCGCCACCAGCGTTCTCGCTCATAATTTTTCTCCTTGCATCTACGCGCCCATAGTAACAGGAAGACGCGTTCTAATGGAAATGCTTCCAAACGGCTTCCGCTTGCGGCCGGTTGACCACGCTTTGTAAATCCTCCACTGTTGCTTCTTTGATCTTGGCAACAGAACCAAAATGGG
>WNGL01004059.1_pt1 | contig 29726 bp, 28 predicted proteins | sample 5400591 | NCBI WGS metagenome assembly WNGL01 (sample SAMN13153377, study PRJNA577476) | soil metagenome | isolation source: 80 cm soil or saprolite under Garry oak tree replicate 1 | place: USA:California | collected 2016-06-15 | reverse complement strand
TGTGGTGATTGTTCTGGGAGGGCTCGAATCATTTTCCGGCGTGGCCATTGGCGCGCTGATTCTGGCGCTGGCGGAGACGTTCAGCATCCTGGTGATCCCGGCCGGCTACCAGCCCGCGATTGCCTATTCGCTGCTGGTCCTGGCGCTGGTTGCGCTTCCCGGCGGTGTTGCGGGCCTTTGGAATAAGAGGCAGCACTGGGCATGAGGGAGCCGGGAACGAGCGGCGTCTCCGGCGCGTACCGGCGCGTGTGGAAAGGCGCGCCGCTGCTGCTTTTTGGAGTGGTCGCCGCGCTTCCGCAGGTTTACAGTGGCGCTTATTTTATCCGGCTTCTCTTCGTCACGCTAGTCTGGCTGACCACCAGCGTGGCCTGGAACATTCTGGGGGGATTTGCGGGACAGGTTTCGTTCGGATTCGCGGTGTTCTACGGGCTGGGCGCATATACCACGGCGCTCTTGCTGAACTGGGGGATGAACCGCGCGAGCTGCCTGCTGCTGGGCGCGTGCGTCGCGGCGGTTGCTTCGCTGTTGATCGGCCTGCCGACGTTCCGGCTGAAGGGGCCGTACTTCGCGATTGCGACCATCGGAGTGAGCGAAGCAGTCCGCGTGGTGATGACCAATCTTCCGTTTACCGGGGGCGCCAGCGGGTACCGCATCATCGAGAAAGGCGCATTCCACCAGCTGGTGCATTTTTACTTTGCCCTGGGGCTGGCGGGAGTGGCCGTGGTTGCTTCGCTGCTCGTGCAGCGATCGAAATTCGGGCTGGCGCTGGTGGCCATTCACGAGGATGAGGAGGCCGCCGCAGACCTCGGCGTGAACCCGTTTCGGGCGAAGCTGCTGGCCCACGCGCTGGGGGCCGCGCTGACGGGAATGGCCGGAGGCGTCTATGCCGGGTACGCCGCGTTCATTTATCCGGGAGGGGTTTTTGCATTCGACATCAGCGTGCACATCCTGTTGATGCCCATCATCGGCGGCGTGGGAACGGTGTGGGGGCCGGTGATCGGCAGTGTGGTGAATGGCGCGGTGCATGAGGAGCTGGTCGCTTCGTTTCCCCAGTTGCACCTGCTACTCTACGGGTCGCTGTTGATCCTGATTATTCTGTTTGAGCCCGGAGGAGTTCTGGGGCTGCTCGGCAAGGCGTCGCGGGTCCTGGCGCGGGCGAGGGGTGCCGGTGGCAGCCATTCTTAGAATCGAGCGGCTGACCAAATACTTTGCGGGGCTTGCGGCCGTGAAGGAAGTGAGCTTCGAGCTGCAAGAAGGCGGGTTGTACGGGCTGATCGGGCCGAATGGGGCAGGGAAAACGACGCTGCTGAGCATTGTCGCGGGCTCGCTCAGGCCAACATCCGGCGCAGTCTTTTTCCAGGGCCGCGACATTACGGGGGCAAAACCTTTTCAAGCGGTTCGCGCGGGAATCGTGCGAACTCATCAGATTCCGCGGCCGTTTGGAGCGCTCTCGGTGCTGGCCAATGTGGAGGTGGGCGTCAAGTTCGGCGGGAGACAGAAATCCGCAGGCGACGCCGGGAACGGCATGGGCGTGTTGGAGCGGGTCGGACTCGGGCGGGCCGCTGCGATGCCCGCCGCAGAGCTGTCCTTGGGCGACCAGAAACGCCTCGAACTGGCGCGCGCGCTCGGCGCGCGTCCCCGGCTTTTGCTTTGCGACGAGGTGTGCAGCGGACTTACGGAGAAGGAAACAACGTCGGTGCTCGGCCTGCTCTGCGACATCCGCAAGGCCGGGACGACCATCCTGTACGTGGAGCACAATCTGAAGGCCATCATGTCGGTCTGCGATCACGTGATTGTAATGAACTATGGGGAAAAACTGGCGGAAGGCCCGCCGGAGAAAATGCAGAACGATCCTGCGGTGATCGAGGCGTACATCGGAAAGGCGGAGAGTATCTAGATGGCAGAAGACCCCGGCAAGGACGGTTTACTCGACGTCACTGATCTCGACGTGGGCTACGGAGCAATCCAGGTGGTTTGGGGATTTCGCCTGCAGGTGAAGCGCGGCCAGGTGGCCAGCATCATCGGGCCAAACGGCGCGGGGAAAACGACGACACTGAAAGCGCTGGCCGGGGTTGTGCCGGTGCGAAAAGGGAAAATCGTTTTCGAGGGGCAGGACGTCACCGAGGAATCGTGTTACACGCGGGTGCGGCGCCATCTGTGCCTGATTCCCGAAGGGCGCCAACTGTGGCCCCGGATGACAGTGGAGGAGAATCTGGTGATGGGCGCGTTCCCCGCGAAGCTGAGAAGCCGTGTCCCGCAGAATCTTGCGCGAGTTTTTGAGTTATTCCCCCGGCTCAAGGAGCGCCGCAGACAGATTTGCGGAACACTGTCGGGAGGCGAACAACAAATGTGCGCCATCGGCCGAGGCATGATGGCAGAGCCTGTGCTGCTCCTTCTGGATGACCCATCGCTGGGCTTGGCTCCCATTCTTGTGGAACAGGTATTTCAGATGATTCGGCGGATTGCCGCGGAAGGCGTAACGATTCTGTTGGCGGCGCAAAACGCGAACTATGCGATGCAGATTTCCAATTATACCTACGTGATGGAAACCGGCCGGGTGGTGCTGGAAGGCCCGAGCGAGGAGTTGCGGGCCAGCGACCACGTCCGGCGAGCCTACCTGGGAGCATGTAACTAACGGAGATTCTGTACCCCGCAAGCCCGGCAGATGGGGGATGGAGCGCGAAGCTTCATCCTCCATTTGTTTTCCACGCGCCCATGCGAGCGGCGCTTCTCTGGCCGGCTCGTCAAGCAAAGGCCATTGAGATATCGGCAAGCCAAGAGTAGTATGCGCTCAGCCTCCCACCACAATTTGTGAGCGGTAGGGAAAGGAGACTCTATGTCCCTTCAGAAGAAATCAGCTTTGATTACCGGAAGTTCGCGCGGTATTGGCAGAGGCATAGCGCTCAAGTTGGCAGAGAAAGGCGCGCGAGTGGCAGTGCATTACTTTCAGAATGAGGGCGCGGCCAAGGCGACGTTAACCAAAATACGAGAGTCCGGCGCAAGCGGTTTTGTAGTGCAGGCCGATGTCCGCCGGCCGGAAGAAATCCGCCGAATCTTCGAGCGGGTAAAAGCGGAGTTTGGCGCGCTGGACATTTTCGTGAGCAACGCGCGGACCGAAGCTCCCACGTTCTACCAGCCGCCGATGGAGCTCAGCTTGGAAAGCTGGGACACGGCGATGGATTCGCAGGCCAAAGCGTTTCTGGTCGGCGTGCGCGAGGCAGCGAAACTGATGACCAGCGGCGGACGGATCATCGCCATCACTTTCGCTCCAGGTGGCCGGTTCGGAAGCTGGCAGCCATGGGTTGCGATGGGCGCTGCCAAATCCGCCCTGGAAGTCCTTTGCCGCTACTTTGCCGTTGCGCTCGCGAGTCGCGGGATTACGGTGAATGCCGTCAGCCCGGGCTGGATAGACGACAGCGTTCTCAACAGCTTCCCGGAAACGGTTCAGAAAGCGATCCGCGACTGGCAGGAGGAGGGTTGGACGCCGATGAGGCGCCTGGGAAAGCCGTCAGACATCGGCAATGCTGTCGCTTTGCTTTGCTCGGAAGAAGCCAGCTGGATTACCGGTCAAGTGCTGGAAGTGGACGGCGGCGCCGCCCTGATGGACGCGCATCTGCCTTTGGAAATCCAACAGGCGGTCCCAAAAGCGGCCGGCGCAGCTTAAACGCGGCCCCCCGTGTCCCGTAAATCGTTCAGCGGGGCTGAGAGCGCGAGAGAATCTCGGCGGTGAAGGCGGCCAAGCTGCTGAAGACGCCCTCGGCCTGGGCTTCCTTCTCTGCGATTTTATCGGGACTGAGGCCGAGAAGAAATTCCACGCGGGACTGCATTTGCTGCAGTTCCTGGGCAGGGGCGGCTGGGGCGAGGCGCTCGAACAATAGGCGATGAGCGTGTTTGCGCTCCATCACTTCGAGGCCGTCGAGGATTTGGCGGTGCGAGGTGCCCTCCCAGATGGCCAGGATCATGGCTTCGCGGAACCAGCGCTCGACGGGAAATTCTTCAACGACGCCAAGCGCGCCATGGACCTCCATGCCCCATTTGGCGGTTTGCGCGGCGAATTCCGCCGTCCAGTATTTCGCCAAGTGCGCGACCAGGCGGAACAAGTGATAGCGGTCGGAATACGGCGGGCGCTCCTGCCAGACTTCGTTCAAGAGCTGCACGGCTTCCCAGGCAAGCGCAAACGCGCGGCGAAGCCCGCAGAGACGCTCATCGAATTGGCGGCGCAGCAGAGGGTGATCGAGGATGGGCTTGCCGAAAGCCTGGCGGCGCTCGGCAAACGCCAGGGCTTCGGACATGGCGCGCTGTGCCACAGCGACGCTGACCAGAGCATTGGCCACGCGCGAGATATTGAGGACTTCGAGGATCAGGTAAATTCCCGCATCGGCCGAGCCCAGCAAATATCCTTCACTATCGCGCAGCTCAACCTCTCCGGTGGGGACGGAGCGCGTGGCAATTTTGTCTTTGAGGCGCCGGGTGAAATAATTGAGCTGGCCATTGACGCGAACCCGCGGCACAAGAAAAAGAGCGAGACCCCGCACGTTGGGCGCAGCTCCCTCGGGGCGGGCCGCCACAACAGCCAACTCCGCGCCGACGTTGCTGGCGAAGAATTTGTCGCCGGTCAAGAACCAGCGGTTTTCGGAAGAACCGGCGCGAGCGCGACGCGCGATCGTTTCGACGTTTGCGCCAAGGTCTGAGCCGCCTTTGATTTCCGTCATCCAGGTGGCGCCCTGCCAGACCGAATCATCCTTACGCAACAACTGGGGGAGGAAGCGCGTTTGCAGTTCTGCATCGCCGTATTTCGCCAGGGGAACAGCGGTGCCGAGCGAAACGGTATAAGGGCAGCACACTCCCGGGTCATAGAACGAGTTGGCGTACAGGAGCAGATACGTCGAGATAAGTGATTCCTCTTCAAACGCGCGCCACACCATCCCCTCGCGATAGCCGCGCTTCAACATGCGCCCGTATTCGGGAGGGAAAAGGGCCTGGTCAATCCGCGTGCCGTTGCGATCGAACATCTGCAGCCAGGGAGTTCCCGCGCGGTCCACCGCATCGGAAATGGCCTTTCCTTCGCGGAGCCACCAAGCCTCCCCGGCGCGAAGTGTTTCCTGGAGAGGAAGTTCCGCGAGCGCCTCTTCGAGAAATCGCAACGGAGAACGAAGGATATCGAACGTCACAAGCGCTCCCGTGGAGTCTGGAGGCGCATGTTAGGGGGCGATGAGAGACGAGTCAAGCCGGCTGGCGGGCTCCGATGGCGAGAAAACAGCCCGGGGAATGGCAGTGACGCCGATAGCGCCAAGGCTTTACTTCATATCCGGGATGGTCAGGCGCGCGCTGCCAGCGCCAGCCATGGTGGGAACCAACTCGATGAGCACATCGTCAACTTGATTCATGGCGCGGTCCACAACGCGCAAGCGCTCTTCTCTGTCCTCCAGCATCGCGGACTTTCCTATTTCGAAGAGGGCCTCGCGGATGTCGCAATTCAGCTTTGCAACCAGAACGATTCTTTCCTTCGCGCGGGCCAAATTCTGGCTTTCTTCCTTTGTGGTCACATAGAACAGCAGTAGGACACTGCCGAGTAGGGCGATGCCCAGGTCGTTCAGAATTGTCGATCCTCCGTGAATACCAAACCGGGCCAAGACTGCGTCGGCAACATAACTTGCGAGAAACAACAGCAGTCCAGCAAACAGGGCTGGTGTGAGACACTCAGAGCTCATCCAACTGGGAATGGCTGGCTTCCGCGACATAACTTTCCTCCAAGCTGTGGGCGCAATTATACTCATTGCAGGCACTGAAAACAATCGCGTGAAAGCGCGATTACGCCGCGTTTAATTTTCTTGTAAGACGCCGGAACCCCACCTGCTTGCCGTCTGAAAATCCGGGGGACAAGACATAACCTCCCTTTCTAACTTCCTATCTAAAGGAATGAGAGTCACCTGGGATAGAATTCGCTGCGCGGGGAGTTGTTGTAGGCAGTCGAAGGAGAAAATCAAGTGGCCGACCTGACCGTGCTGTTTGATGGAGGCTGCGCGCTTTGCCGTGCGAGCGCGGCAAACGTGCGGCGATTCGACCGCCACGGCCGCATCGAGCTGCTCGACCTCCATGATCCGGAGGCGCCACGCCGATTTCCGCAAGTGGACCGCGAGAAGGCCATGGTCCGGATGCAAGCGGTGGACCCGCAAGGGCGCGTCTTCAGCGGCGTGGATGCGTGGGCTCGCATTGGATTGCTGCTGCCGCGATGGAGCTGGGTGGCCTGGGTGCTTCTGGTTCCCGGCGTTCGATACGTAGCGGGAAAATTCTACGCCTGGATTGCGCGCAACCGCTACCGCTGGAATCAAGAGGAGTGCGCCGACGGCGCTTGCGCAGCGCATTTTGGAAAAGCCGCGGAAAAGCAAAAATAATGCGTGCCGCAACTCCGCGACGCGCCTGTTTCTAAAATAACCTTCCGTTTTTCGCCCGTTGTAATATCTCCCCCCATGACGTCGTTGACGCCAGCGTTTCTGCGGTGGTTCGCGGGCCGGCGGCCGCCCGGCGCGCCCGGTTATCTGCTCCCGCGGTGGATTTTCCTTCGCGCGCTGGGGCTGATTTATTTTTCGGCGTTTTATTCCTTCGTGTTTCAAATTCGCGGGCTGATCGGCCCGCACGGGCTCCTGCCGGCCGGGGAATATCTGGAACAGGTGGCCGGCGTGATGGGACATGCGCGTTACTGGTATGCGCCGACGCTGCTCTGGCTGGGGAGCGGGCCGCGCGCGCTCGAGCTGCTGTGCTGGACAGGAATGATCGCTTCGGTACTGCTCACGGTGAATCTTTGGCCGCGAGGGATGCTCGTTGTCTGCTTCGCATGCTTTCTCTCGATTATTGCCGCGGCGCAGGATTTTTCCGGGTATCAGTCCGACGGGATGCTGCTTTCCGCCGGCTTCGCGAGCCTATTCTTCGCGCCGCCCGGCTGGCGCCCGGGATGGGGAGAAGCGCGGCCGCCTTCGCGGGGAAGCATGTTCCTGTTGCAATGGCTGTGGTTCACCATCTACCTCGAATCCGGCGTGGCGAAGATCATCGGCGGCGATCCCGAGTGGCGGCATCTGACCGCGATGGACGAGTATTACCAGAACGGGCCGCTGCCGACATGGATCGGCTGGTACGCGCAACATCTTCCGCACTGGTTTCATACGGCCACGACCCTGCTGACTCTTGTGGTGGAGCTGGGCCTGGTGTGGATGCTGTTCCTGCCGCGGCGCTTTCGCATTGTGTGTTTTCTGATTGTGACGCCGTTTGAGATCGGCATCATCCTGACCGCAAATTACACGTTCCTGAATTACCTGGTCCTGACGCTGGGCTTTTTACTCTTGGACGACCGCTCTCTGTTGCGTTTTCTTCCGCGAGGGTGGGCGAGCCCGGCGCGAAGAAATCCCGAGGAGCGCGTGGCGGCAGAACCTCCAGCAGCGGGCAACAATGCCACCGAGGCTCGCGGCTGGTTGATGCGAGGAAAGGCGTTGGCGGCGGCCGCCGGGCTCTGGCTATCGGGAATGATGATGGCCTGGATTCTGTACGCGACCGCGGCTTTTTTGCTCCGCGGGATGCTTGGCACGATGCCCGTTCCTTCGGGCCCCGTGGTCGCGCTGGAGCCTTTTCGCATCGCGAACGCATACGGGTTATTCGGGATCATGACGCGCGCGCGATACGAAATAGAGTTTCAAGGCTCGAACGATGGGAAGACCTGGATTGCTTATCCGTTTCGCTACAAGCCACAGGATCCCGCCGCAGCGCCGGGGATTTACGCGCCGTATCAGCCGCGGTTCGACTGGAACCTGTGGTTTGCCTCGCTGGGAGGATGGCGGGAGAATGTTTTTGTGATTCGAACCGAAGAAGCATTGCTGACGAACGAGCCCGATGTGCTGACGCTGTTCGCGGGGAACCCATTCGCCAAAGCGCCGCCGCGCGAGGTGCGTGCCGTGCTCTGGCAATACTGGTTCACGGACCTGGCCGCCAAGCGAACGCAGGGGCTTTGGTGGCGGCGCGAAATGCTGGGTCTCTATGCGCCAACTCTGGAACGAGGGCCGGACGGCAGATTTGGGGTGGTGGAATGGCCGCAAGGCAACATCCCGCCGCCCTAATAGCCGCAGCGTCGCGAGTTCCAAATCACGTGGCGACTTTCACCAATTGTTTGCCCGTATTTGTGCCGCGCATCATGTCGAGGAAGGCGCGAGGGGCGTTTTCCAGGCCTTCGACGATTTCCTCGCGATACTTCAGCTTTCCCTCTTTGAGCCATTGCCCCAACTGCGTCAACCCTTCCATGAAGCGCGGGGCGTAGTCCGACACCAGAAAACCCTCGATTTTCGCGCGGGCCACGATTAAGTAAGACAGCAGGCGCGGGCCCATCTCCGGTCTCTCCAGGTTGTACTGGGAAATCTGTCCGCAGATGGCGATGCGCGCCTTGAGGTTGATGAGTGGGATCACCGCATCGGTGATTTTTCCGCCGACGTTGTCAAAATAGACGTCAATGCCTTTCGGGCAAAGCTCTTTGAGCTTGGCGGGATAGTCATCCACGGTCTTGTAATTGAATGCGGCGTCGAAGCCGAGTTCCTGGGTGATGTAACGCACCTTGTCGTCGCGCCCGGCGATGCCCACGACTCTGCAACCCTTAACCTTGGCGATTTGGCCGACGATGGTACCCACCGCTCCGGCGGCGCCCGAGACGACCACGGTCTCTCCCTGCTTGGGCGCGCAGATGTCCAGCAGGCCGAAGTACGCCGTCAGCCCGGGGACGCCGAGCACTCCGAGCCAGGCGGAAGCCGGCACAAGGCGCGTGTCAATCTTGCGAACGCCTTTGCCGTCCGTCACGGCGTAGTCTTGCCAACAAAACTGGCCGAAGACCACATCGCCCTTGGAAAAGTTTGGATGGCGCGATTCCGCCACGCGGCCAACCGCCATGCCGGTCATCACTTCGCCAATCTCGACGGGCGCGGCGTAAGACTTCGCCGCGCTCATGCGCCCGCGCATGTAGGGGTCCACAGAAAGATAAAGCGCGCGAACCAGGAACTGGCCATCCTGCAGCGCTGGAACCGGCGCCTCGACGAGCTTGAAGTCGGTCTCCTTGGGGAATCCTATGGGCCGAGCGGCGAGCAAAATCTGGCGGTTGACTACGGACATGCTGTTCACCTCTCCGAATTCGGGCCGACCGGCGTGCGGAATTCACTGGTGAGATTGCGTCGCGGTCCGGGCGCACGAAACGAGGGCTACAAGATAATACGGAGCGGTGCGATTTCCAAACGGTAAGATGCCGAAACGAACCGGCTTTTCTTGGTGAACTGGTTTCATACGTGGAGCTCTGAGGATTCCTACTCAGAAAAATGCTTGATTCTCACGCGAGATAGGGCGTTGCTCACCGCTGACCGGCGACATATAATAGATTGTTTTGGCGCACGGCAAAGAAGCCCGTGTAGAGGGTCCCTTTGGCAAGCGAGCCGCTGGTATCGTCCAACCCGCCGGATTCACCCAACATCGAGCAAGAGGCCATCCGCGTGCGCGGGGCGCGGGTCCACAATCTGAAAAACATCAGCTTCGAGATTCCCCACAACGCGATTACCGTTGTCACCGGGGTCAGCGGCTCGGGGAAGTCCAGCCTGGCCTTCGACACGATTTATGCCGAAGGCCAGCGGCGCTACATCGAGTCGCTCTCGGCCTATGCCCGCCAGTTCCTCGAACGCATCGAGAAGCCCGACGTGGACGAAATCTCCGGTATTGCGCCCTCTATCGCCATCAAGCAGAAAAACTCCACCCGGAATCCCCGCTCGACGGTGGCCACGGTGACGGAGATTTACGACTATCTTCGATTGCTCTTCGCCCGCGTGGGGCGGACCGTCTGCGTGCGATGCGGCGAAGAAGTGCGCAAAGACTCGATGGACGAAATCGCCGCCCGCGTGCTGGCGCGCCAGCCGGGCCGGCGGTTCTACGTGCTCTATGCGCTCTCTTTGGCGCCCTACGGAATCGCCGGAAAAACGCCAGCCTCCAAAAGAACGGAGAAAAAACCGGCCAAGCCAAGCCCGGAAGCAGTGCGGCTGGCGCTGGTGGAGTTGCAGAAGCGCGGCTTCAACCGTCTCTATCAGGACGGCCGCGTGTTCGAATTCTCCACGCCGGAGACGCTTCTCGACTTGGACTTTGGAAAGCCGGTGTACGTCCTCGTGGACCGGCTTGCGGTTTCCCCGGAGTCGCGCGCGCGGCTGATTGACTCCATCGAAATCTGCTACCGCGAAGGGCGCGGCGAAGCGATCCTCGAATTTGTCGCCGATGCGGCCGCCGGCCCCGGGCAGCGCGTGGTGTTCAACGAGCGGTTCGAGTGCAAGCGCTGCGGCATCGCCTATCAGGAGCCCGAGCCGCGCTTGTTTTCCTTCAACAATCCCTACGGAGCCTGCGCGCGCTGTCAGGGATTTGGCAACACGATTGATTTCGATTTGAATCGCGTGATTCCGGACACCAGCAAATCGCTGGAAGACGGCGCCGTCGAGCCGTGGACCAAGCCCCGTTACCGCACGGTGCTCGCGGAAGCGAAGCGCTGGCTCCGTTCTCGCGGTGTCCCGCTCGGCGTGCCGTACCGGCACCTCGCGGCCGAGCACCGCAAACTGGTTCTCGAAGGCGACCCCAAAGCGGGCTTCGGAGGAGTGAACGGATTCTTCCACTGGCTGGAGCGGAAAAAATACAAACTGCACGTCCGCGTGTTCCTGAGCCGTTATCGCGGCTATGCCACCTGCACGGAATGCGGCGGCACGCGGCTTCGTCCGGAAGCGCGCGCGGTGCGCGTGGCGGAGAAATCCATCACCGAAGTGTGCGGGATGACCGTCAAGGAAGCCCGCGCATTTCTCGATGCGCTGCAACTGAGCGCCACGCAGGCGAGAATCGCCGGCAAGATTCTCGAGGAAGCCCAGCAGCGGCTGCGGTACCTTGATGAAGTGGGGTTGGACTACCTGAGCCTCGACCGGCTGACCTCGACGCTTTCGGGCGGGGAAGCACAGCGGACGCAGCTCGCCACTTCGCTCGGCTCGCACTTGGTGGGCGCGCTGTACGTGCTGGACGAGCCCTCGATCGGCCTCCACCCGCGGGATACGCAGCGCCTGATTGACATTTTGAAATCGCTGCGCGATTTGGGGAACACGGTGCTCGTCGTCGAGCACGATCCCGACACCATCGGCGCCGCCGACCATGTTCTGGACCTCGGGCCCGGGGCCGGCGAGCACGGCGGGCGGATTCTCTTTTCGGGAACACGGGACCAACTGCTGCAAGACTCGCAATCGCTCACCGCGCGCTATCTGAACGGCGAGATGCGCATTCCCGTTCCGTCGTTGCGCCGGAAATTGGGCGGGAAATTCCTGCGCCTGTACGGGGCCCGCGTGCACAACCTGCAGGACCTCGACATCATGATTCCGCTGGAAACGATGACCGCGATCACCGGAGTCTCCGGCTCGGGCAAATCCACGCTTGTATACGATGTCTTGTACAAAGCCCTCGAGGCGAAGAAAACCGGCGGAAGCTGGAAAGAGTTCTGCGACCGCATCGAAGGGGACGCGCAGTTGCAGGGCGTGGTCATTGTGGATCAGTCCCCGATCGGGCGGACGCCGCGGTCGAACCCTTCGACGTACTTGAAGGCGTTCGATGCGATTCGTGAAGTGTTTGCCTCCACGCCGGAAGCGAAAAAGCGCGGTTACCAGCCCGGGCAATTTTCGTTCAACATTCCCGGCGGGCGCTGCGAAGCCTGCCAGGGCGACGGCACGGTAACGGTGGAAATGCAGTTTCTCGCGGATGTCGAGCTGGTTTGCGAGGAGTGCCGCGGGACGCGCTTCAAGAGCGGAGTTCTCGAGGTCCGCTATCACGGCAAGAACATCCACGAGGTTTTGCAGCTCACGGTCCGCGAGGCGCTGGCCTTTTTCGCCGCCGTTCCCAAGATCACCTCGAGGCTCAAAATCCTCGACGACGTCGGCCTGGGATATTTGCGGCTGGGACAATCTTCCACGACGCTCTCGGGAGGCGAAGCGCAACGCCTGAAGCTCGCCGCGCATCTTACCGGTTCAGCGACGCAAGGTGTGTTGTACATCTTCGATGAGCCGACCACCGGATTGCATAACCTCGAAGTCATCAAGTCGGCCGACTGGGTGATTGATCTCGGGCCGGAAGGCGGCGACCTGGGCGGGCGAATCGTGGCCACCGGAACACCCGAACAGGTGGCGCGGAATTCGCAATCGCACACGGGAAAGTATTTGTTGCGCGTGCTAAACCACAATGGACGCGGCGTGAATCATGCGCCCCGCGCCGGAAATGCGCACGCGTCAAGCCCGGCTGCAGGAAAATGAGTCCGCGGCTCACGCTTCTTGCATTCTTCGCTTTGGCGCCGATTTTTTGCCTGCCGCGCGTGGCCCGCGCGCAGCACCCGAAAGACAATTCCCGCACTCCCAAGCAGACCGCAGAAAAAGTTTCGAGCCCGCTGAATGACCTTCTCGACGAAGCACAGGCGGCAATAGATAAAAAAGACTTTTCGGCGGCAGTTGCGTCGCTCAACAAATTTATCGCCGAAAAGTCGGATGTCGCCTACGCGCATTTCCAGCTTGCTTACGCGTACACCGGACTCGAACGATGGAACGACGCGAAGAGCGAATACCAGCGCGCGATTGCGCTCGACCCCAAGATGGCGGAAGCCCACGTGAATCTAGGTTTGTTGCTTGTGGACCGCGAGCCGGCCGAAGCGGTCGCGCCGTTGCGCAAAGCGGCGGAACTCCTTCCCGCGCAAAGCCGTGTGAGATTCCTATTGGGCTGGGCGCTGGAACGCTCCGGCGATTTGCAGGGCGCCATCGAGCCGTATCAGGCCGCCGAGCGGCTGGAGCCGAGGGATTACGAGGCCCCGTTTGCTCTGGGGCGAACGCTGCTTCAGCTCAAGCGCGCTCCCGAAGCGGAAAAAGAGTTTCGCAAAGCACTGGCGTTGCGCGGCGATTCCGCCTCGGCGCAGCTGGGTCTCGCGAACGCGCTTTTTGTGCAGAACAAACGCGAGGCGGCGGAAGCGTTCGCTTCGTATCTCGAATTGCAGCCCCAGGACCGCGAAAGCCGGCGGCAGCTGGCGCGCTTGTGGCTTGAGCAGAAGGATTATGAAAAAGCGATTGCCGAACTGGACCGCGCCGATGAGGGTGCGACGCCTCCGCCGGATTCGCTGAGGCTGCGTGCCGACGTCTTTATTGCACAGCAGAACTGGGATGCGGCCATCGGCGTGCTGCAGGCTGCGCTGCAACAGTCGCCGCGCGATGCGACGCTGCACGCCGAATTGGGCAATACCTACATGCACAAACATGATTTTCCCGCAGCCGAGAAAGAACTGCGCGTCGCGCTGGGCCTGGATGAGCAATTGACCGGGGCATGGCGCGACCTCGGCGCGGTGTACTACCTCGCGGGAAATTATCCCGCGGCCCTGCAGGTAATGGATTTGCTTGCCAAGCGGGAAGCCCCGCCGGCAGGTTCCTGGTTTATCCGCGCAACCTGCTACGATAAGCTGGGGCAGCGGAAGGAGGCCCTCGAGGCCTACGAAAAGTTCCTCGAGCTCGACCAGGATCGCAATGCGGATCAGGATTTTCAATCCCGGCAGCGGATTAAATTGCTGACCCGGGAACTGGGACGGAAGAAGAGGTAAGATGCGCGCGGGGCGCCCGTCAACTCACATTGTCATCCTGGTTTTGTCCGCGAGGCTGGGTTTGTGCTGTGCCTCTGTGGCCGCTCAAGACCGCGTGGCCGGGCTGCAGGCGGAGTTCGATCGGGAAACGAATGCAGTTCGCAAAGCCAAACTGATTCACAAGCTTGGCGACGCGCAGTTTCAGGAGGCGCGCCGCTATGGCGATGCCGGCGATTACGACGCTGTCGCCAAATGGATGGAAAGCTACCGGGACGACGCGAAGGCCGCGCTGACGGCGCTGAAGGCTTTTCACCCCGACGGAGAGCGCCATCCCGAAGGCTACAAAGAAATGCAGATTCACGTGCGCAAGAGCCTGCGGGTGCTCGAAGAGACGATTCTCGAGACGCCGGATAGTTACCGCGGACGCCTGGAAGCCGTGCGCAAGGATTTGATTGGCGTCGAGGACCAGTTGATCGCCGCGCTGTTTCCCCGGCCTCCGGGCAAGAGCCCGGGGAAACCGCCGGAAAAGACGCCGGCGAAGCCCCAGGATAACCCTCAGCCGCCTCCCCAAGGAGCATGGTCATGATGCGCGCTCGAAATGGCCTACTGTTCGTCTTTCTCATCATGGTCGTTCTTGCAGGAACTATCCGCGCAGCGGAGCCGCGCGCGGCCGCGCAGGAAAAGAAGGATTATTTGAGCGAACTGGAAGCCGACAAGATCCGCGATGCGGAGACCACCAACGAACGGATCAAGCTGTTCCTGGCATTTGCCGCCGACCGGCTGAAAAAGTTTCAGTATGAGCTTGCGCACCCCTCTCAAGGCTCACACCACGCCGAGATGCTGAATTACCTGATGAACGCCTACGGCGGATGCGTGGACGATGCCGCCGAACTCATCGTGCTGGGCGTCCAGAAGCAGGAGAATATTCATGACGGCATCAAGGAGATGCTGAGCAAAGGGAAGGAGTTTCTCGCAATACTCCAGGATTTGTCGGCGAACGGCGCCGAGCGCGAGATTTACAAGGACAACCTCGACGACGCGATAGAAGGGACCCAGGACGCCATGAAGGACGCCGAAAAAGCGAAGAAAGAAGTCGCTCCGCCGCCGGTGCGCCGGCGAAGCGGATGAGCCGCGGCGCTCACCGCGCAACGGTTTCGGGCGGTGCGCGGCTGTTTCACCGCATCTTCACGCGCCTGGGGATTCAGGCGCGCCCGCCGCGTTTCGACGTGGAGTGGTATCCCTACGCAAACCTAGTTCACACGATTCGCCTGCGGGAAGACACGGCGTTCGTGCGCGTTTCCGATGTGCTGCGACACTCGCCGCCCAGTGTGCTGGAAGCCGCAGCAGCGCTGCTTCTCGCACGGCTTTACCGGCGCCGCGCGCCGCGCGATCTGGGGGAAAGATACCGCGAGTTTGTTCGGCACGCAGCGACCCGCCGCCACATCGTGCGCATGCGGCGGGCGCGCGGGAGGCGCGTTACCCGCGGCCCACGGGGCGCGGCGCATCCTCTCGAACCATTGTTCGTGCGGTTGAACCGCGAATACTTCTCGGGGCGGCTGCGGCGTCCGCATCTCGGCTGGAGCGTGCATCCCTGGCGGCGGCAACTCGGCATTTTCGATGCTGGAGTGGATCAAATTGTCCTGAATTGCTCGCTGGATCGCGATGGCGTGCCGGAGTGCGCCGTCGCGTACGTCCTCTATCACGAGATGCTTCACGTCAAGCACCCCGTTCGCCGGGCGCGGTGCGGGTTGGAAGCGCACTCGGCAGAGTTCCGCAGGGAAGAGAAGCGGTTTGCCGAGTACGAAAAGGCCCGGAGAATCCTCGAGCGGTTAGCCTGAGCGCGGTTTCTTTTTCGCGCGGTCGATCTCGTGATCGAGCTTGTCAATGCGTTTCTGGACTTTCTCCCGGTCTTCCGCGTGCGGATAGAGCTTCAGATACTGTTCGTAGGATTTTACAGCCTCGGATTTCAACCCCTTTTTTTCCTGGGCTTCGCCGAGAAGCTTGAACGGCAGCGCGTAACCGGGATGGTAATAAGCGGCGTCGCGGAAGCGGTCGATGGCGGCGTCGTAATCGCCTTTTTTCATGTAGAACTTGCCGACCTCCATGGCCTTTTCCGCGCGCAGCGGATCCCAGACAGGCTGGTCCGGCTCGGCTGCCGGAGCAGGCTCTGCTTTCTTCGAGGGCGGCGGGGGAGCCGGAGTCGAAGACGATTGCGCGCGCAGAGAAGGCACGAAGAGAAGCAGCGCGGCGGCAATCCAAAGCGTTTTGCGTTCTTTCATTGTGGGCGTCTAGAGGCGTTAGATTCGCTCTGCTATCATCAGGGATGCATCGGTGCGTGAGTCCCCGAGCGTTGGCAGCAGGGACCTCACGCGGATTTTACCTCCGCCATGGACCTCTCGCAAAAGGCCGCCGGTTTGCCCGAGGGCCCCGGGGTGTATCTTTTCAAAGATGCGGCGGAAACGATTCTGTATGTGGGGAAAGCGCGGTCGCTGCGCAGCCGCGTGCGTTCTTACTTCCTCGAATCGCGCTGGGCCGACGCCAAGACGGGCTCGCTGGTCCGCGAGATCGCCGACCTGGAAACCATCGTGGTGGACAACGACCGCGAAGCGCTGGCGCTCGAGAATCAACTCATCAAACGCTACAAACCGAAATTCAACGTGCTGCTGCGCGACGACAAGACCTATCCCTACATCCGCTTCACGGCCTTCGAGAAGTACCCGCGCGTGTACGTCACGCGGAAGCTGCGCAAAGACGGCTCGATTTATTTCGGCCCGTATTTTCCGCATAGCCTGGCGCACCGTATCGTTCATTTCATCCACAAACGGTTTCTGGTGCCTTCGTGCACCGTGGATTTAACGCGCCATCACCCGCGGCCCTGCCTGCAGTATTACATTCACCGATGCCTCGGCCCCTGCGTGGCTGGTCTGACAACCGACGAGCGTTACGCCGAGGCCGCACACGACGTCCGGACGTTTCTCGAAGGCCGGCGGCACGACTTGATGAAAAGCCTGGAAGCGCGCATGCAGGCGGCTTCCCAGGAAGAGCGGTTCGAGCAGGCCGCAGCATACCGCGACCTGGTCCGGACTCTGCAAGAAATTGATGAGCGGCAGAAAATTGCCGCGGCGCAAGGCGATGATACCGACGTGCTTGCTTTTTACGCCGAACCGCCGCAAGTGGCCGCTAATCTGTTCCATTTGCGCGGCGGCCGCGTTGTGGATAAGCGCGATTTTTACTGGGAGGAGTTGCCGCAGTTCGACCCCGGCGAATTTGTTCCCTCGCTGCTCAAGCAGCTCTATCTCGAGGCCGAATATCTTCCCCGCGCGATTCACGTGCCACTGGACTTTGAAGACCGGGAAATCCTGGAGGAGAGTCTTTCGGAGCGCTCCGGGCGCCGCGTGGAAATCCTGACGCCGCAGCGCGGGCTGAAGCGTGCCTTTCTCGACCTAGTGGAGAAGAACGCGAAGCATAGCTTTGAACAGCGCTTCCGCGTTTTGAAGCCGTCCTCAGGAGCCATCGCGGAAGCCCTGCAGAATGCCTTGAATCTTCCCGAGGCGCCCAAGCGCATCGAGAGCTTCGACATTTCTCACATTCAGGGGACCGATATTGTGGCTTCGATGGTGGTGTGGACCGAAGGGCGAATGCAGAAATCCGGCTACCGCAAATTCATTATCCGGTCCGTTGGCGCGCCGGGGCAAAGCGACGACTTCGCCAGCCTTCGCGAGGCTGTCGAGCGCCGCTACCGACGAGTGCAGGAAGAAAAGCAACCGCTGCCAAGCCTGATCCTCATTGACGGCGGCGTCGGGCAATTGCACGCTGCCGCCGAGGCGCTGGAAAAACTGCAGATTATCAATCAACCGCTGGCCAGCATCGCGAAGAAGGAAGAAGTCATTTACGTTCACGGGCAGGAGGACGAGCCCATCGTGCTCGAGCACCATTCGCCGATCCTTCACTTAATTCAGCAGATCCGCGACGAGACCCATCGTTTCGCCGTGACGTTTCACCGGCAGCGGCGCGGAAAGCGCCAGGTGCGCAGCGCGCTCCTGGAGATTCCGGGGGTCGGCGAACGCACAGCTCAGAAGCTCCTGCGCAGATTCGGCAGCGTGGCGCATTTGCGGGGAGCGGGGGTGGACGAGGTAAGCCGCGTCGTGCCGCGCGCGCAGGCCGAACGCATTCTGGAGCACCTCCGCACCGAGGCCGCGCCCGCTAACCAATAACCGCCCCTCACAGCGGTTATGGTTGGCTTGCACCCCCCAAATGGCTGTGCTAGTGTCCTTCGACGGAGGGTTCCCATGGCGGATAACATCGGTTCCAAGGTGTCTTATTTCCTCGTGGGCCTGGGTATTGGCGCAGTAGTAGGGATCCTGTTTGCGCCGAAGTCCGGCGACGAGACCCGCGAATTCCTCTCTAAGAAAGCGGACGAAGGCCGCGATTATGCGCAAAAGAAGGCGCGCGAGCTTCGCGAACGCGCCGATGATTTGCTCGAGCGCGGCAAAGAAGTCGCCACGCGACACAAGGATTCTCTGAGTGCCGCAGTGGAAGCGGGCCGCGAAGCATATCAGCGCGAAAAGTCAAAAGCCCAGTAATTCGGGCACGGATTCGTCCAGGGCGAAGGCAGATTTGCTAGGGGATTGAATGCAGAACTGGATGCCTTTCTTTGTGGCCGTGACGGCGGTGGCGGTGGTGCTGCAGGCGCTGATCCTTCTGGCCTTGTACCTCGACGTGCACCGCACGACGAAACAATTGACGCGCACCGTCAATGATTTGCACGCGCGCCTCTCGCCGACACTCGTGCGCCTGCAAATCCTGGTCGAAGACGCCCAACCGCGCATTTCCGAAATGCTTGGGGACGTGTCGCACATCGTGCATCTCACCCGAGGTCAGGCGCAAAAAGTGGACCGAATTTTCACGGACTCACTCGACCGGTTGCGCGGGCAACTCGTCCACGGCGACCGGATCATGGCCGGTCTTCTCGAAGCGCTCGAAGAGTTCGGCTCGAAGTTCCGCCACACGGTCTGGGGGCCGGTCTTCAAGGCCTCGGCGCTGCTCAAGGGATTCAAGGTTGGTCTGGACTTTTTCCGGGATCGCCGCCGTGCTCCCGAAGCGTCGGTGGAACCGCAGACCGAAGAAGAGCTGTTTATCTAGCGGCGATCTTGCCCGGAAGTTTCGCGCCCTTCAGAGTCGTTTCGACTACTCGATCCATCCCCCGCCAAGGACGGTTTCGCCGGAATAGAAGACGGCGGCTTGGCCGGGAGTGACGGCGCGCTGCGGGAAATCGAAATGAATGCGGGCGCGCGCCGCATCGGAAGCGCGCGGCTCGAGGGTCGCGTCGGCGGGTTCGTGGCGATGGCGGATCTTCACCGACACGCGGCGCGGCGCGTCCAGGCGCTCGATGGAAATCCAATTGACCTCGCGGACCCCGCAGGCGGCCCTGCGAAGTTCGGCATCTTCGCCCACCACAACGCGATTGCCGCGCCGGTCAAGCTCCACGACATAGAGAGGTCGCCCCACCGCCACGCCGAGCCCCTTGCGCTGCCCAACTGTGAAATGATGCACACCGTGATGATGCCCGACTAGTTCGCCGTCAGTCGTGACGATTTCGCCGGTTTCGTCGGGAATCGCCTCGCCGCGCTCGCCGAGGTAGGCGGAGATGAACCGCACATAATTGCCCGAGGGAACAAAGCAGATCTCCTGACTCTCCGGCTTTTCCGCGACGGGCAACGCTGCCGCGCGCGCAATCTCCCGCACCTCTACCTTGGTGAGCTCGCCGAGCGGAAACGATGTCCGCGCCATCTGCTGCTGCGTCAAGCCAAATAAGAAGTAGGACTGATCCTTCGAATCGTCGCGCGCGCGAAGAAGCTCGTAGCGCTGGGAATCGGCGTTCCAACGGATACGCGCGTAGTGCCCCGTGGCCAGGCGGTCAGCGCCAATTTGCCGCGCGGTCACGAGCAGTTGGTCGAACTTCACGTGATTGTTGCACAGCGTGCAGGGAATCGGCGTCTCGCCGGCGAGATAGGAATCCACGAACGGGCGAACGACGGTTTCCTCAAACTTTTCCTCGAAGTTTACGACGTAATGGGGGAAACCGAGATGCTGGGCAACGGCTCGCGCGTCGTACACATCATCGAGCGAGCAACAGCGGTGCTGCACCGGGCCATGCGGATGAAGGCTGGGGAGGCGGCGCTGGTTCCAGAGCTGCATGGTCAATCCCACGACAGGCTCATGCCGTTGGCGCAGGATGGCCGCCACCGTGGACGAATCCACGCCGCCGGACATGGCTACGGCGGTAAGCTTCGAATTGTTGGGACCAGTCGTCATTGGAATCCGCCAACAGCCTTTCTAGGCACAGGATACAACGAAAGCGGAGAAAACCATCGGCAAGGTTCCGGCGCTATAACGCAACGGCTTGTTTCTTGTAAACAGGTGAGAGTTCGCGGAGGTGTTCGACAACACCGGGAATCACGGAAAGCGCGAGGTCAATGTCGTCCGCGATGGTGTGGCGACCCAGGGAAAATCGCAAGCTCGCGCGAGCTTCTTCCGGCGCAAGACCGATCGCCGTGAGAACATGCGACGGCTCGATAGCGCCCGACGAGCATGCCGCGCCGGTGGAGCATGCCACCCCCCTCAAATCGAGCGCGATGACCAGCGCCTCGCCTTCGACAAACGGAATCAGAATGTTTGTCGTATTGGGCGTGCGCGCCGTGCGGCTGCCGTTCACACGGGATTGCGGAACCCGCTCCAGGATGCCTTCCTCGAGGCGATCGCGCAGCGCGGAGATGCGCAGAGCATCGGAGGTCAGCGACACGCGCGCGAGCTCCGCCGCCTTGCCCAGACCCACATTGCCCGCGACGTTCTCTGTCCCCGGACGGTGGCCGCGCTGATGGTGCCCGCCAAAAAGAAGCGGCTTGAGCCGCGTGGCCTTGCGAATGTAAAGTGCCCCGACGCCCTTGGGCGCATAGAGCTTGTGTCCGGAAATCGAGAGCAGGTCCACGCCGAGGCGGTCCACGGCAATGGGCACCTTTCCGGCGGACTGCACGGCGTCGGTATGAAAATAGACGTCCGCATCGGCGGCGATGCGGCCAATCTCTTCAAGCGGCTCGATCGTGCCCAGCTCGTTGTTGGCGTGCATCACGGTGATCAGCACGGTCTCCGGCCGGATCGCGCGGCGAATGTCACCCGGGTCCACAAGCCCTTCCCGATTGACCGGGACATACGTCACGGCGACGCCCTGCTGTTCGAGCGCCTGGCAGACGTGAAGGACCGCGTGATGCTCGATGGTCGTGGTGATGACGTGCTTCGCTGGACCGGCGGACGCTGCGACAACGCCGAAGATAGCGGTGTTGTCGGACTCCGTCCCGCCGCTGGTAAAAATGACTTCTGCGGGGCGGGCTCCAATCAGCGCGGCCACCGATTCGCGGGCCTGTTCGATGGCGGCGCGGGTTTTTTGCCCGAACGAATGAATGGAGCTGGGGTTTCCGAAGTCCTCGCAAAAATAGGGCAGCATCACGGGGAGCACTGCAGGGTCCACGGGCGTGGTGGCGTTATAGTCCAGATAGGCGCGTCGCATTTGAATTTCCGGCAAGCCTTCCTTGTTTAGGATAAACGCAAGCGAGCGGGGAGGCAAGGAGGTAAAGGAACATCGGGGTGCAGGCGCGAAAAGGGGTAAGATACGCCGCGCAGCGAGGAGGTGCGAAGTGAAGGCATTTCTTTCGGGAATCTTGATTGTGACCCTGGGTTTTTGTGTTGCCGTGCGACATTTCCCTAATCCGGTGGAGGCGAGTGCGGCGCAAGCGGAGGGGTCACAGGGCAAGACAAAGGTCGTGCTGCTGGGGACGGGAACGCCTCAGACTTACCCGGACCGGTCAGGGCCCGCTGTGGCAATCATCGTAAATGATACCCCGTATTTGGTGGACTGTGGGCCGGGCGTGGTGAGGCGGGCGGCGATGGCGCGAAATCTGGGAATCACGGGGCTGGCGGACAAGAACTTGAAACGGCTTTTCGTGACGCATCTGCATTCGGACCACACCGCAGGATATGCGGATCTGATCCTGACGCCGTGGGTGATGGGAAGGACGGAACCCCTTGAAGTATACGGACCATCGGGAATCGCGGAGATGACCGAGTACATTCTGAAGGCCTATCACAAAGACATTGAAATCCGCACAAAAGGACTCGAGGAGCAACCCCCGCGGGGCGTGGAGGTTCATGCACACGAGATTCAGCCAGGCGTTGTCTATAAAGACGAGAATGTAAAGGTGAAAGCATTCCTGGTGCGGCACGGTTCGTGGGACCAGGCGTTCGGCTACCGCTTCGAAACGCCCGACCGGACGATTGTGATTTCAGGTGACACCACAAAGACCGATGCAATCGTGGAGAATTGCCATGGGTGCGATGTGCTCCTCCACGAGGTGTATTCCGTCAAACGCCTTCGAGAGCAATCGGAGCGCTGGCAAAAATATCACTCCGCATTTCATACTTCCGCGCCGGACTTGGCCGAACTGGCGACGCGGGCCAAGCCGGGAGTGCTGATCCTGTACCACGAGATTCTTGGTTGGGCGACCGAAGAAGACATCATGGCGGAGATTCACGCTGGGTACACGGGAAAAGTGGTGTTCGGGAATGACCTCGACGTGTATTGAACGTGGCCGCTTCCGCATGGCCTTGCTTGCGCGACACGTTGGCCGGCAGATTTGGAGAAGACAGTGCCTTATCGAGATCTTCGCGAGTTCATCCAAAGGCTCGACAAAGAGGGCGAGTTAAAGCGCATTTCGGCGGAAGTGGACCCGGTGCTGGAAATTACGGAGATCACCCACCGCGTGACCCGCGCGGGCGGGCCGGCTCTGCTCTTCGAGCGCCCCAAGGGTTCGAAGCATCCCCTGCTGATCAATATGTTGGGAAGCGAGCGCAGAGTGAATCTGGCGCTGGAGGTGCATGCTCTCGACGAAGTGGCGGCGCGGATTCGGGGATTCCTGGATATGCAGGCGCCTCAAGGATTATTCGACAAAATCAAGATGCTGCCGAAGCTGGCCGAACTCGGATCATTTTTCCCGAAAACGGTGAAGACCGGACCGTGCAAAGAGATAATAGAAACCGACAAGCTCGATCTTTCGAAGTTTCCGATTCTGAAATGCTGGCCGCAGGATGGAGGGCGGTTCATTACCTGGCCGTTGGTCATTACCAAGAACCCCGAAACCGGGAAGCGCAATGTGGGCGTTTACCGGATGCAGGTGTTTGACGAGCGAACCACCGGAATGCACTGGCAGACGCAGAAGCACGGCGCGGAGCATTTCCGGCGCGCCCGCGCGGCAGATCCCAAGGGGCGGATTGAGGTGGCCGTGGCCATCGGCGCGGACCCCGTGACATGCCTCGCGGGAATCCTGCCGATTCCGCCGGACCTCGACGAAATGATGTTTGCGGGGTTTTTGCGGCGCGAGCCCGTGGACCTGGTGCCTTGTGAAACGCTCGGTTTGGAAGTTCCCGCCAACGCGGAAATTGTTTTGGAAGGGTATGTGAACCTGGGCGAACTGCGGAAGGAAGGGCCCTTCGGAGACCACACCGGCTTCTATTCGCTTGAAGGGGAGTACCCCGTATTCCATGTGACTTGCGTCACCCACAGAAAGGATGCGATTTACCTGACGACCATCGTGGGGCCGCCGCCGCAGGAAGACTATTACATGGGGCATGCCGTGGAGCGGGTTTTCCTGCCGGTGATGAAAATGCAGTATCCCGAGATTGTGGATATTTCCATGCCCGCCGAGGGGATCTTTCACAATTTGATGATCGTCGCGATCCGCAAGTCGTATCCCGGGCACGCGCGGAAAATCATGAATGCAATCTGGTCTCTGGGGCAGGCTATGTTCACCAAAGTTCTCGTTGTGGTGGACCACGACGTAAACGTCCAGGATTATAAGGAGGTAGTCTGGAAGACGCTCTGCGCCATAGACCCCGAACGCGACGCGCAATTCATGTTCGGCCCGATGGATACACTGGACCATGCCGCGCGGCTGCAGGACTTTGGCTCGAAAATGGGGATTGACGCCACGCGAAAATGGCCCAGCGAAGGATTTCGAAGGCCGTGGCCGGATGAAATCAAGATGGACGAAACAACGCGCGCGCGAGTGGACCAGATGTGGGTTAAGTTGGGGTTTGCGAAAAAGTGAGGAAGGGACCGCCGCCGCTGTGCAGACAACGTAACCGCCAGCTATAGTAGTACTAGTCTTGCTTCCCCCCTAGCGCTTGATTTTCTTGCCAAATAGTGCCGTTGAACTACCCGTAAATACAGGTATTCTTAGGACAACTGCGGTAAGCGAACGCTTGACGCCCTACGAAACCGATGCGATAACCGGCAGAAGTGGGAGCAGCCCGGCCTCTCCTGGAGTTTGGCTGGGGTGCCGACCGGAATAACCGATTATTTGGGTGGTTTGATTTGCCCGGAGTGGGTGTTCTCGGTGAGCGAATCGCGCGAAGTCATGAACATTCGGCAGGCGTCGCAGTACTTGGGAGTATCCCCGGACACGCTCTATCGCTACATCACTGAGGGCGAGATACCGGCGTTCAAACTGGGGAACCGCTGGAAGTTTCGGAAAACAATATTGGACCGCTGGATGGAACGGAAGATGAGCCAGGGGCACGGGAAGAAGCGCTAGGGGACGTTCCCGGAACCGAGAGAGGGGCCGCGATATGTTCGGCGGAGGGAAAAGCAAGCAGCTGGTGGGATTGGACATCGGGTCCAGTTCAGTTAAAGCGGTCGAACTGAAGGCCGGCCGCACCGGCTATGAGCTGGTGAGCTTCGGGCTGGAGCCTCTGGCCCAGGATACCGTCGTGGATGGGGCCATCATGGACGCGCCCCAAGTGGCGGGCGCGATCAGCAAGGTGTTCGAACAGCAGAAGATCAAGACGAAGAACGTGGCCACCTCGGTCTCGGGGCATTCCGTAATCGTCAAACGAGTGACCCTGCCGCTGATGACCGAAGAAGAGCTCTATGACCGGATTCCTTCCGAAGCCAGCCAGCACATCCCGTTTGACATCGCCGACGTGAACCTCAGCTATCAGCTTCTGGAGTCCATGGACTCCCAGATGGACGTTCTGCTGGTAGCGGCCAAGAAGGACAAGATTCTGAACCATACCAACGTCTTGGCGCAGGCGGGGAAAACACCGGTGGTCGTGGATATTGACGCCTTCGCTTTGCAGAACTCCTTCGAAGTGAACTACGAGCCGGACGCAGGGCAGACTGTGGCGTTGCTGAACATCGGGGCCAGCGTCATGAATATCAATATTATTCGCGGCGGCGTGCCGTTGTTTACCCGCGACGTTTCCGTAGGCGGCAACCAGTACACCGACGCCTTGCAAAAGGAACTCGATCTGAACTTCGACGATGCCGAGCGGCTCAAAAAGGGCGAAACCCTCGCCAGCGTCAGCGAGGATCAGCGCGCGCAGATCCTTCGCTCGGTTTCAGACATTTTGACCCTCGAGATCCAGAAGACATTTGACTTCTTCCGTGCCACGGCCAGCGGGGAGAATATCCAGCGCATCGTGATGGCCGGAGGAACGGCGCGTGTGCCGGGACTGATCGACCTTCTCCGGGAAGAGTTTGCCATGCCGGTGGAGGAGCTGTATCCGTTCCGGAAGATCGTGCCCAACCCCAGCCGGCATAGCGAGGAGCAAATCCGCGAGATGGCGCCGCGGCTGGCCATTGCCGTGGGGCTGGCGTTAAGGAGTTTTGACTAGCCATGATTCGCATCAACCTGCTGGGTCAAGCGCGTCCAAAGGCGAGCCGCAGGGCGGTTCCGCTGGGCGCCATGATACAAGTGGTTTTCTTGGCGACCTCCGTTGTCGCAGCGGTAGGCGCGTTATGGATTCACGACGTGGCGATTTCCAAGGACAAAGATAGAACGCAGGAGCAGATTACGAAACTGCAGCGCGAGAAGCAACGCCTGGAGAGCTTGAAACAGCAGGTGGAGGCCTTCCAGAAACAAAAGGACTTTCTGCAAAGGCGAATCAGCGTCATTGAGGATTTGCAACGCGATCGCACCGGAGGGCAGGAGTTGCTGGATATGGTGGCAAACACGGTGTCGCGCACGGACTCACTCTGGCTCACGTCCATGACGAAGAAAGGGAATGCTCTGGACATCGTTGGAACCGGCGCATCGCTGAATTCCGTGGCGAATTTCATCACGCAGCTCAAGCGCTCCGGTTATTTCCAGAAGATTGAAATCAAGGAATCGAAGCAAGACGACAAGCAGACTGGGGTGGTCACCTTTTTGTTTAATCTGAGCGCCGAGATCGCGCCGCCCCAGGCGGCGAGGCCCGCAGGCTCGGCGGGAACTCCGCCACCGGCACCTCCGCCGAGGAAGGGCTAGGGGATACCCATGGCCATATCGTTCCGCGAATTCCCATGGTACGTCCAGTTGCTGGTTTTCTCTCTCTTGGCGGTCCTGATATTCGGGGCTGGGGAGATTATTCCGGGTTCGCCGGTGCAAAAGGACCGCGCTGCTCTCGAACAATTGACCCAGCAGCGGGATAACCTGCAGAAAGAAGTGACAGAAATGCAGGTGTACGAGCGGCGTTATGCGGACTTCAAGAGAGACGTCGAGGGTCTGCAGAAGCAACTGGACACCCTCAAGACCATCGTGCCGGAAGAGAAAGAGACCGATGAATTTATCCGGCTCCTTCAGGCGGCGGCCAGCGCCTCCAATGTCAGCATCCGCCGGCTGACGGCGCAACCCGTCGTCGCGAGGGAATTCCATTTCGAAATGCCCTTTGAGCTCCAGGCCGATGGTCCCTACTTCAACGTTTTGGACTTTTTTGCCAGGCTGAGCCGGCTTTCGCGGATTATCAACGTGGGCGATCTGGTTTTCGAAGAACCGGGTAAAGCGAAAGGAACAAAGTACCCCATGCGGCCGGGAACCACGGTCAGCGGAATCTTCACGGTAACAACATTCTTTACCAAGTCCGCCGAAGCGGTTGCTCCGGCACAACCTGCGAAAGCGCCGGGCGCTCAGCCCGGGAAGCAATAGCGGGGGAACGAGCGAACGATGCGACAGGCCAAAACGCTCATGATCGGAACGGTGCTGGGAACCCTGTTGGTGTGGGGCGCCCCCGCAGTGTCGGCGCAAGCGCCACCCTCCGGGCAGTCCTCCCAGACACAGACGCCGGCCGCCAAGGCCCCGGCAAAGAAATCTTCGAAGCCCGCGACGCCCCAGCCGGCTCGGAAAGCTGCAGGAGCGGCGCAGCAGCCAGCCAAGGGCGCGGCCAAGAGCGCGGGCACGTCAGCGCAAACGCAGTCCGGAAAAGGCCCGGCAAAGAGCACGGCGCAGCCTGCTCAGAAGGCGGCGGCATCAACGCAGCCGGCGAAGAAGGGCGTTGGAACGCCCCAGGCCGCAAAGAAACCCGCAGGGCCCGCCACGGCCGGCACAGCGAAATCTAAAACCAAGAAGAAGGCAGCGCCGAAGCCAAAGAAGACTTCCAGAAAGCCCGGTGCAGTGAAGGAAGCGCCGAAGCAAGAACCCAAGGTTGCTCGGCGCGATCCGTTTGAGTCGCTTATCGGTAGGGACAGGGGGGGAGACAGCGGTCCAAAGCTCCCGGGGAAGGCGGGGTTGGTGATTAGCTCACTTCGCTTAGACGGCGTCGTTCGCTATGTCGATGGAATGATCGCGGTCGTGACCAATGCGCAGAGCCGGACCTATTTCCTTCGCGAAGGGGATCAGCTTTATGACGGACAAGTGGCAAAGATCACCATGGATGGTGTGACGTTCCACGAGGTTGGGAAGGACGCCTTTGGAAAACCGGTGGCGCGGGAAGTAAACAAACGAATGTACCCCAGTCCAGGAGAATTGCAATGAAGACGAACTGGCCGGCCAAGCGGCACGGCTTTTTATTTTTGGGGAGCTTCGCGCTCATGGCGAGCCCATTGCTGGCACAATCGCCATTGCTGGGGACGTCTGTCCCGGGGAACACGCTGCCACCTGCGGCGCCTGCTACTGTGAGAGGCGCGGAGAGTAGCTCATTGCCCGCGGGTGTAATTGTGGGCGTTGGCCTGACCAATGACGGGCCGCGCACCCTGGTCCGCGTGAACGCCGCCGGAGAAGTGACCTATCGCGTCTCCCGGATGCGCAATCCAGACCGGCTTGTCCTCGATTTCACGGGAGCCCGGATCGGCACCGGCAAGACTACCATTCTGAGTGAGTTGGCGCCGGTGCGCGCCGTGCGCCTGGGGCAATTCAAGCCCGAGATTGCCCGCGTCGTGATTGACCTTGCAGGCGCAGCTCCCTATTCGGTCCAACGGGACGGCAAAGCCGTGGTCGTAGTCTTCGCCAGCGAAGAAACTTTCCCTCAAGTAACGACCGCATCAACCAGGGATAGCGAGCCGGCAAGAGAACGAGCCGCCGAATTCAAGTTCAACACGGTTTCGCATGCGGTGCGCCCGCGACGGTCCGCTCTGCGCCAGGCTTCCTCAGTTCCGATACCCAAGATTGATTTGCCGGCCGAACTGACTCAGCCCTCCGCCTATTTCGCAAGACTCACAGGCGGCCGGCAGGCCCAGAATCCGCCTGCTCCGCCCACACCCGACACGGGTGCTGCTCAACAGCCGACGCCGCCGCAACCTGCGCCGACGCAAGCGGCCCCGCCACCGCCGGCCCCGACACAAGCGCCGGCCCCGGTTACTCGTTCCGGGGAGAAGTACACCGGGACGCCGCTTTCTGTGAACTTGAAGGCCGTTGACCTGGTGGATTTCTTCCGTCTGATAACCGAGGTGAGCGGTTTGAACGTGGTGATAGACCCGGCGGTAAAAGGTTCGCTTTCCATCGTTCTGAATGACGTGCCGTGGGACCAGGCGCTTGACATCGTCCTCCAGAACAACGGCCTGGACAAGCAGCTCAACGGAAACGTCCTGCGCATCGCCACCAAGGAAACCCTGAAAAGGGAAGCGGAAACCCAGTTCGATCTGGTCAAGGCTCAGACGAAAGCCGTTGAGCTGGTCACGACCACCCGAGTGCTGAGCTACGCCAAAGCCGGCGTAATGAAAGACACCCTGAAAAAGTTTTCGTCCGAACGCGGGGATATTATTTCGGATGACCGTTCCAACACGCTGATTATTCACGACATCCCGTCTGTGATCCCGGGGCTGGATAACCTGATCCGCCAGTTGGACAAGAAGACCCAGCAGGTGGAAATTGAAGCGCGCGTGGTCTCCGCGACGCGCTCTTTCGCCCGCGACATCGGCACGCAGTTCGCCTTTGCCGGGTCCGTAACCAATGGACGCTCAGTCTTTGGCGGCAACCCGACGGTCGGAACAAGCCCTGTAACGACGGGTCCGGGATTGCCTGCCCCGCCGCTGATTTCAGCAGGGGGCACTAGTTCTGCGGGCGGTCTTCCGTTCAACGTGAATCTAGGGGCGGTGGCGCCGTCAAGCGGGGTGTTCTTCGGCCATCGATCGCCCAACTTCGCCGTTGACTTCTTCATCTCGGCGGCGGAGTCAAAGGGTATCGGCAAACTGCTCTCGAAACCCAAGGTCATCACGCAAAACAACGAAAAGGCCACCGTCAAACAAGGCGTGAAGATTCCCGTTCAGACGGTCATAAACAACACCATCACGGTGCAGTATGTGGATGCGGTGCTGAAGCTAGAAGTCACGCCGCAGATTACCGCCGATGGGACAATCTTCATGGACGTGCTCGTCGAGAACACGCAGATTGACAACGGCATACCGCGCGTCCAGGGAATTCCGGCCTTGGACACGCAATCGGTGGAATCGAAAGTGCTTGCCATTGACGGCGGCACTGTGGTGATCGGCGGAGTCATTGTCTCGAACCAGCAAACGAATATCACCCAAGTTCCCCTCATCGGGAGCCTTCCGCTGATCGGCCACCTGTTCCGCCGCGACAACATCAGCAACACTTCCACCGAGCTGCTGTTTTTCCTCACTCCACGGATTGTCCCTGGGTAGAACCCGGATTCACACTGAGGGCGAACGGGAGGAGACGCGAGTCTCCTCCTTTCGTTTGGTTGCTACTTCGCCGGACGTCTTGTAGTCTCTGGAGCCGCCCATGGACCAGGTCCATCGAGAGCGAATCAAGGCGGTCCGGCGCCGTCTGGA
>WNGL01003554.1_pt1 | contig 29744 bp, 22 predicted proteins | sample 5400591 | NCBI WGS metagenome assembly WNGL01 (sample SAMN13153377, study PRJNA577476) | soil metagenome | isolation source: 80 cm soil or saprolite under Garry oak tree replicate 1 | place: USA:California | collected 2016-06-15 | reverse complement strand
GATCGTAAATCCAACGTTCACTTTCCCGCCAAACGAGCCACAGATAACAGCAATCGTTTATGTGGGGAAAATCAAGGCCTCTCAGCTCAAGATCACCTGGTACAAGACGTCTGATGACGGCGACGAGAGGCTATTCGAGCACCAGATTCAGGTCAAGAGTAACGATCAGGTCTTCTCCGGTTGCAAGAATGCAAGCGGGACTCTCGAACTTGGAACATACAAAGTAGTCGCGACTCTTGAAGGTCAAACTGAGGAGATCGAGTTTGATGTTTCTCAGCCGAAACAACAGAACAAAACCTCAAACAATCGCGTCGAGAAGTTGTTCGAGGATCAGGCTGAGTCGAAGGACGGTGACCGAGCTTTCTCGATCACGACAAACCCGAGGGGATCGCTTACGGCAAGCACATACGAGTCGGCTGATAATCTTGAACCTCAGATGCGAAAGATCGCGTGGGATGCTTCTTCAAACACCGCGCGCATAACTACGACGGCCTTTACGGCACCGCAAAGCAAGCGCCCAGTCGCCGGGGCGAGCGGAACAGCGCCCCAACCTGCGAGCGCTCCGTCGGTTCCGACTTATGGCTGCGACGTTAAAGTTTACGGAGGTGAGATCATAAGACCAAGGGACTTCATAGCAGACACGGTACAAATTAAATCTGAAGCTGCATGCCAGAGTGCAAGTGTAGTTCACGTACAGGCTACCGTGCGAGGTGTTCTTCAGGACGTGGGGAGCTATCCCGTAGCCGCAGGCCAAAGCAACAGCGCAGTCTTCAACGTAGATCCATGTTGGCTTCCGGGCGTCTCGGACCTCCCCGGAACTGAAGTTTCGGTACAGGCTATTGCTGAGTGGTTTGATCAGCAGAAGCTCCAGAAGGTCGCCAAGGGAGTTATCACACTTAATCATGACCTGCTCGCGCCAAGGGTCAAGGTCGTTTCGACCCCGGCGCGCGGGACCACCGTCAAGGCGGGCGACAAGATCAATCTCAAGGTCACGGCCCAAGAGAGGCGAATCAGAGGGCCGTGGCAGACTGGCGTAAAGGTCGTCCAGGTCACTGCGATACCCGGAGGCATGGTCGGAGGAGGGTGGGTTAATCCTTCGAATCTTCCCAAGCCGTGCACTGAAAAGACGTGGGAACAAGAGTACGGAGCCACCTACACCGTTCCCAATAATCCGCCACCAACAATAAAGATCTGCGCCATCGCCGAAGACTATATTGGGAATGAATCAGCCCAATGCGGTGATTTCTATGCCAATGTCATGCCCCCGAACTGCAAGCTCAAAGGCTATGCGCACTCTGACTTGCTCGACGCCTCGCCGGTACTCGGTGCTTTCGATCCTGCGAGTCCGAACTACAACATGATTAGCTGTAATTTCCGCTGGACTATCTGCGCAAAGTCATACCTCAAGACGAAGGTGGTTAAAAACAGCCAAGGTGCATGCAAGAGCTTCTTCGATTCTGAGAAGGCCAACCTGCCAAAAGACCAATTTTGCTGCGACTGTTATCCGAATTGTGGCGCGAAGCCGGATCGGCGAAGGTCGCACTGATCGCTGACGGCGTGGGCCTGGGTTTACTCAGGCTCAATAGATCAAGAGCGGGGCCCCAAGCCCGAGCGCGTCCAAAGCCTTTGCCCTTGCTCGTTTTGCCCGCTGCTCTTTGCCCGTTGCTCTTACCGCGGACACTCGGCGTTGGAATGCGTCAAGACTGAGCTGAAGCGCTGTTGATATTCAGCGGACGTGATGAACGAGCAGACCAGTGCTTGCTGTTTGGGCACATTTCCGCGGAATACCAGCAACGCTTCGGACCGAATGCGCCACGAACAAACCGCGAGTGCCCGCAGTGAACCATTCGTGAAAGGCAATTTCAACTCAAGCCTTCGGGTGCGCTTTGTCGTAAACCTGAATCAGTTTTTCCATCGAAACGTGAGTGTAGATCGCGGTTGTCGACAAGCGCGCATGGCCGAGCAGCTCCTGAATGTCGCGCAGGTCCGCGCCGCTATCGAGTAGATGCGTCGCGAATGAATGGCGCAGCGCGTGCGGGCTGATGTCGTGCATGCCGGCGCAAATGCGAATGTACTTCTCCACCATTCGCCCGACCGATCGGGTAGTGATGCGTGTGCCCTGGTAGTTCAAAAACAACGCGTCCTCATCGCGTTCGGACACCGGCGCGCTGTGCAGGAATTTATCGCGCACGTTGAGATAGCTTTTCAGCACCTCATGGGCCGGATCGCCGAATGGCACGATCCGCTCCTTGCGCCGCTTGCCCGTGACGCGAATCAGATTGTTCTTGAAATCAATATCGCCTAAATCCAGTTTGGTCAGCTCAGAAACGCGCACGCCGGTGGCGTAGGTCAGCTCGAGCATCGCGCGATCGCGTTTGCCAAGATCCGTTTCCGTGTCAGGCGTCTCGATAAACCGGATCGCATCTTCGACTGATAAATGTTTCGGCAGCTTCTTTTCGCGGCGGGGCGTCGAGACGAGCTTCGCGGGATTCAGCTCGACGACTCCTTGCTGAATGTCGGGTTCCTTGCGTTTGCCTGTCTGTGGATGGGCGGGCGCAAGGTAGTCGTAAAACTGTTCAAGGTCGCTCGCGTAATTGCGCAGCGTGTGCTCGCTCACGTTACGCTCGTAACGCAGGTGCTCGAGGAATTGAGTTAGAAGCCGATCAATCATTCAGTGCACAAACTTTGTGGGAGATTTCGGCAATGGTTCATAAAGGCTTGTCGAGGTCATGTTAGTGAAAACCGCGAAAACGAGCGCCGAAGGCGCGGCATATAGTAGCCCCGGGCGTGAGCCCGGGAATCGCGATCTATGAAAATAAATCAGCCCGCGAAGGGCGACAGATGACCCATACGACCATTTCCCTCTGTCGCCCCTTTCGGGGCTAATAATATCTTAGTTGTGACTGGTTCCCCGGGCTCGCGCCCGGGGTTACTAATATGCCGCCCGCTTTCGCAGGCTCGTTGACGAGGACACCTCAAGTACTATTAACCCCGCAAAACTAGATTCCTTCGAATCCGAACGCTATCGCACGGACTCATCAAGCCCGCGGCGCGTAGAATCCGCGACGCGCGCGCACGCGCGTGTCGCGCCGCATCTTCACGCGCAGGGCGATCGTATGATACTGCCCGTCGCGGCGCTCGTCGGTCGCGTAATAACTCAAGACGTATTGGTGCGCCAGATCGGCGGCGATCTGGACAAACGCCGTTTCCAGATCGGAAGTCTCTTTCGGAACATAGACCGCGCCGCCGGTCTGCGCGGTGAGTTGTTCCATCCGGCGCTCAGCAGCAAGGTCGCGCCTGTTGGCGTCATCGTAGTGTCCGGTCTGCACGACGTAGACCTGACAGTCTTCCGCGAGCGCGCGCTGAACCGCCGTTTCAAAATCCGTGCGGCTCGTCGTGTCCGCTCCGTCGGAAACGATTACGATCACTTTGCGGCCATGATAAGGATGGAGATAAGCTACCGCGTCGACAATTGCGTCAAACAGCGACGTCGCGCCTTCGGGTTTGCCAAAACCATCGATAGTCTGCTCGAGCCTCTTGGTTTCATTGGTCAATGGCTGAGCGAGATAGTTCTCAGTAGCCACGGAATAGATTGCGGCCTGGTCTGAAGGCCGCATCACACGCCGAAAGAAACGCATCGCTGCCTGCTTTTCCAGATCGCGCGAGGCATCGAGACTGCCGCTGTTATCAAACAGCATAACGAGCCGCACCGGCGTTTCCGAACGGCTCAGGTCGCTGAGTGGTTTGACTTGCCCGTCAACTCGCAACTCGAAATCCTCGAGTTTGAGATCGGTTACGGCATAGCCTCTGACATCGACAACGGACGCCGGAACTGGAACCAGGTTCGAAGCGATGTGCAAAATGTCCGATGAATCAACCTCATCGCCCTCTTTTGTCGGATCTTTCTTTTGCGCACTCGCGCCGGCACTGGGTTGCTGCTGAGCTTTAGTCGTGGAGGGCGGCGCCGGCGTGGTGTCCATCGGTGAGGGAGGCTTCGGCGGCGCCGATGATTTCCGCCGGCCTGACTGTGCCGGAAGAGAAATCGCAGAGATAAGCAGTACCGTAATGATTAGAGGCGCTCGAAACAGCCTGAAGTGACTGGCCCGATCAGGTTGCATCTTCATACAGCGGCGGTCTGAACCGCTGCGAGTTGATCGCGCATGTCTTGAAGCCACGAGTCCCATTCTTTCAATGCCAATTCGACCTGCAAGTGATGTCGGTCACGTTTACGTTTTACGCGCCTGCTTTGTTGCTCGTCCAGCGACGGCAACAGAGCGAAAGTGATATTGACCGGTTGGAAATTCTTCGTCTCCGCGTTGGAAACGTAACGCGCCAGCGCGCCGGTTGCGCTGTGGAGCGGCGCTTCGATTAATGGCTGACCATCGGCCAAACGCGCGGCATTGACGCCGGCCAACCACCCCATGGCCACGGACTCGACGTAGCCTTCCACTCCCGTGATCTGGCCTGCAAAAAAGATCAAAGGCGACCCGCGCATCTGCATTGTGGCCAGGAGCACACGGGGCGAGCGGATGTAAGTATTGCGATGAATCTGACCGTACTGCAAGAACTCCGCCTGTTCGAGTCCGGGTATCAGCCGCAAAACTCTTTTCTGTTCGCCGTAACGTAGATGATTCTGAAAGCCCACAAGGCTGTATGCGTCCGCCATCAAATTTTCCTGCCGTAGCTGCACGACTGCATAGGGCTCGCGACCGGTGCGCGGATCGATAAGGCCAACAGGCTTCATTGGCCCAAAGCGCAGAGTGTCGACGCCGCGCCGCGCTAACTCTTCAATCGGCAAGCACGCTTCGAACCAACGGGTCTCTTCAAAACGTTGCAGCGGGACACTCTGGGCTTCGCTCAAAGCCTCGTAGAAGCGCGCGTATTGCTCTCGATCAAAAGGGCAGTTGAGATAGTCTTGACCGCCCTTGCCGTAGCGCGCGCCGCGAAACGCAACCGTCGTGTTTATGGAATCGGCCGCGACGATTGGCGCAATCGCATCGTAAAAGTAGAGTTGATCGTTGCCGGTCAGCCGCATGATCTCTTCGGTCAACGAGTCGGAAGACAACGGACCGGTGGCGATGATCGAGATCCGATCTGCCGGGAGGCGTGTTACTTCCTCGCGCACCAACACAATATTCGGATTGCCCTCGATCTTGTTGGTGATATATTCAGCAAACTGCTGGCGATCGACTGCGAGCGCCGCTCCAGCCGGCACGCGAGTGGCGGAGGCAGCTTGCATCACCAGCGAACCAGCGCGCCGCAGCTCTTCCTTCAACAAATACGGCGCAGTGCCCGGTTCATCTGATTTCAATGAATTCGAACAGACGATCTCAGCAAGCTTTTCGGTTCGATGTGCCGGCGTCTGTTTTACGGGACGCATCTCGTAAAGGCGCACACGCACGCCCAGGCGCGCCGCTTGCCAGGCAGCCTCAACCCCGGCCAGACCGCCACCAATGACAACTACTTCATTCGCCACTGCGGTGAACCTTCTTCTTCCGCCGCTGAACCTTGCGATGGGCGCGTTCTGTCAACTCCGCGATCCGCTCCGCCTGCGTCAGCGGCTTGTCATCGGCGCTGGTCTCGCGCGCGGGTCTCGTGGAGTGTCCCGCCATTTCTGCCTGATGCTTGTGGAACTCAAACTCGTTTACGCGCGTTCCGCCAATCTTGAAAGTCTCGATGTTTCGCGTCTGATCTTTGGCCATTGTGACTCTTCTCCCTTCGCTTAAGAAGATGCAGCCGTTCCTGTCTTTGGTGACTTCTTCGAAATAGATTCTACGCTTGATTCGGCTGCTTGACACCGGAAACGGGGCCTCCGTATAGTGCAGTCGCGCGCAAAGGCCCATAAATCCTGCGTCTCCGGGCCGGCTTAGCTCAGTTGGTAGAGCGTCTGATTCGTAATTAGAAGGTCGTCGGTTCAACTCCGACAGCCGGCTCCAGGGCAAAAACAGTTTGGCATCTTGTTGACCCTGGGCTAGAATGGGCCGCGTTTAATATTGTTCTTAAGCAAGTTGCTCTTCTTGTGCGTTTGAACGCAGATTTCTTGATTAACTTCTAAAAGCTGGAGAGATATCGTGTGTCCGTAATAGTGCTCGCTGATCTTCGAGGGAAGAACGGATTTGTTAACAAGGACACTGTAGCCGGCGGTTATGGCTCGCGTTTTACCGGCGATTCGTTTGCAACCCGCCTGGGGGTTTATGTTCGTGGCATTTTTCAAAACGTGCCAAGCATTCACGTCGGATATCTAGCGGCGATTTTTGCCGCGGCCGGTCACCAGGTGATACATACGCGGGACGATCGCCCGGTGGACGGCGACCTGGCACTGGTACTGACCTCGCTGGTTGACTACCGGCACGAAATTGAGTGGGCGCGGCAGGCCCGGATGCGAGGAATGAAAGTCGGCTTCTTTGGCCAGCCTGCGACGCATCTGCCTGAACTCTTCAACGGCGCGGGCGATTTCGTCATCAACGGTGAACCCGAAGCAGCGGTAATCAAAATCGCCGCGGGTGAGGAGCCAAACGGACTCGTCTTAAGTCCCGCGATAAACGACTTGGACTCGCTTCCCTTCCCGCGCTGGGACCTCCTGAAGACGCGGCGCTTCGGTCACACCAGTCGAAACAAGCTCGGCCTGGTGCGCGCCATCCCGATGCTGACCAGCCGCAGTTGTCCGGAGCACTGCACCTATTGCCCACATCGGATTACCGCTAACTTCCGCGCGCGCACCGTGGATAACGTCGTGAACGAGATGCAAGAGTTGTGCAGGCTCTATGACAACGTTCACATCGTCATACGCGATCCGCTCTACACGCTGGATCGTGATCGCTGTTTCCGGATCGCCGAAGAGATTCAAGCGCGAGCGTTGGATCTGACTTATGAATGCGAGACGCGCATGGATGATCTGGATGAAAACTTGATCCGCGCGATGCACGCGTCAGGCCTGCGCGAGATCTCTTTCGGTGTCGAATCGCCCGATCCTATAGTCTTGAAGAAAGTTGCGCGTCGTTTCATTCCTCACGAGCACATGCGCAACATGATTAACCTGTGCTGGGAACTCGGCATCGCCACCACAGCGTTCTATGTGATCGGATTTTTGCAGGATACCGAGGAAAGCATCGAGGAGCTGATCCGCTTTGCCATGGATCTTGATTCCACCTACGCGAACTTCAAGATCCTGACACCGTATCCCGGGACGCCCCAGTTCAAACAACTCAAGCCGCTGGTCTTCGAAACGGATTGGGAAAGGTTTGACGGTTACACATTGAACTTCCGGCACCCGGTGTTGACGCCACGTCGCGCGCGCCTGATGCTGGGGATGGCCTACTCCCGCTATTTCTTCCGTCCCTCTCAGCTCTGCAACTTTTTTGGCCGGCATCACTATTCGCATCACCCGTTGCTGAAGAGGGCTGACGATTGGGCCTGGCGCAGGCAGGAGTCTCGCGATCGGTCGTGGGTCTCCGAGCGAGAGACAATGGCGCAAGCGGCGACGGAGGCTGCCAACGTATGATGCGCACTATCGCACGCTACGGCGTGCGCTCTGTGCCGGGTGACGAGAAAGAAATCATCGCAGCGTTTCGACGCGGCGAGGCGATTGAGGGTCCCGCAATCGCCGAGTATGAAAGCCGCTTTGCCGAATATCACCGAGCGGGATATGCCACGGCTGCCTCATTCGGCCGCATGGCCTGCTACTACATTCTGCGCGCCCTCGATCTTCCCGGCGGAAGTGAAATCATCTTTCCCGCACTCACGTTCTGGGCGGTCCCCGAGATCGCCAGGCAAGCAGGATTGACGCCCGTCTTCGTCGATGTCGATCCCACCACTTTCAATCTCGACACGGCCAAAATAGAAGTCGCCATCACCGAAAAGACAAGAGCGATTGTGCCCACGCACCTTTACGGCCAGCCCTGCGAGATGACCGAGATCATGCGCCTCGCGGACAGGCACAATCTGATCGTCGTTGAAGATTGCGCGCAGGCGGTCGGAGCGCGTTACCGCGGGCGACTGGTGGGCACATTCGGCCACGCTTCGTTCTTCAGTTTTCAACTGCTGAAAGGAATCAACACTTATGGCGGCGGCATGGCCTTGACAAACGATCCGGCGATCGCTGCACGCGTTCGCGAACAGGCAACGAATGAACCGCCGCAAAGTACCGGCGACTTAATCAAACGCGTCGGCACTGGCCTGATAGTTCGCGGTTTAGTCAGTCCCGAAGGATTTACCTTCTGGGGATTTCCCATTCAAGCAACTACCTCCGTGTTTGGAAACTTCGACTTTTCGAAGTACCTCTGGGAGAAGATTCGCCCGCTTGATCCGTTCCCGCGCAACTACCGCCAACGATATTCGAATGTGCAGGCGTTGTTGGGGATTCGGGGTCTCAACAAACTCCCAGAGCACAACGCCCGTTCGCGTGAACATGCGTTGCGCTACACGCGCGGCCTGAGTGATTGCCGCGCGGTACAAACGCCGCGCGTACTGCCCGACGTCGAACACGTTTATTATCAGTACTGTGTCTACGTCTCCGATCCCGCCCGGGCCAGCCGGCGCGCCATCCGCCGCGGCGTTGATTTCGAGACGACGCACGTTGATGTGTGCTCTTCATTACCGCTGTTCAAGGAGTTTGCCGCCCAGTGTCGTGGGGCCGAGATCACTGAGCGAGCACTCCAGCTTCCGGTTTACTCGCGTCTGCGATCATCCGACGTTGAGCGCGTCCTGCGCGTAGTGCGCGAGGTCACGAGTGACCTGCCTTTTCTCGACGAACAGTCACGCCCTCCTGTGAGAACATCAGACGCCGTCGTTGTGGGCGGCGAGCGGCGGGCGAGAGCAGGCTAGGAACCCGTGCCGACATTTCTAAGTTTCATTATTAACATCGCCGCAATCGCCTTACTTGCCGCAAATGATCTTCTGGCCGCAAGCGATCAAAGCGTTGGGATCCGTTTGCTACCGAAGTATGGCTATTTTGCTATCTTCTTCGCGGCTTTCTGGGAAGGCGAAGCTGTGTTAATCGCGGCCGGAGGCCTCTGTGGCGCGGGCTATCTCGATTGGCGTCTAACGATCCTGGCGGCGGCTGTAGGTGGCTCAGCGGGAGACCAGATCTATTTTTACGCGGCGCATGATCGGGCGGCGCGACTAATCAAGAGATCAAAGCGAATGAGCAAGTGGTATCCGAAGATAAGCAAATTCGTTCTGCGCCACGGCACGGTCGCTGTGTTGCTCTCGCGATTTGCCACGGGTTTGAGAATCACGATCCCTCTGGTCTGCGCAACGGCGGGGATGTCGCCAAAAAAATACAGCCCGCTCAACCTGATCAGCGCTTTTGCCTGGGCCACATTCTGGGTAGCCGTGATGTATCAGGTCGGCGCGCGCGTGCACGCCGGTTGAGCAGTCTTCGTCGGGCAGACCTCGGACGTCCATGAACTTCAATCTTGAAGGTGATCTGTCTCCCGAACAGCAATCGCGCATCGTCAAAGAAACGGTCGAGGATTTCAACGCGTATCTGAATCGCTGGCCCGAGCCGAAGCTCGTCGCCGGCGCAGTCGTCGAATGGTTCGGCGAAGGCTGTATCCTCCGCGATGTCCACGGGCGCGAGTTCATTGACTGTCTCGGCGGGTTCGGAATTTTTGCGCTGGGTCATCGCCATCCAAAGGTGATCTCGGCGGTCAAAGGTCAGCTGGACCGGATGGCGCTGCACTCGCAGTGGATGCTGAGTCCGCGATCGGCGGATGCGGCTAGAAGACTGGCCGAAATCACTCCCGGCAATCTGCGGAAGACCTTCTGGTGCTCGACCGGAACCGAGTCGGTTGAGGGTGCGCTGAAACTTGCGCGTCTCTACACCGGCAAGAGCAAGTTTATCTCAACCATAAATTCGTTTCACGGCAAAACGCTTGGTTCGCTTTCCGTTACGGGACGCGATCTTTTTCGCAGGCCATTTCTGCCTTTGCTCGACGCTACATTTGTTCCCTACGGCGACGCGGGAGCAATCGCGGCGGCAATCGACAACGAAACCGCGGCGGTGATTCTGGAACCGATCCAGGGCGAAGGCGGCGTGATCGTTCCGCCGGATGATTACTTGCCAGCCGTGCGCCAGATTTGCACGGAGCGCGGTGTGTTGATGTTGCTCGATGAAGTGCAAACGGGCCTCGGCCGCACTGGCAAGATGTTTGGCTGCAATCACAGCGGGGTGGTGCCCGACATCTTGTGTCTCGGCAAAGCAATTTCGGGCGGCGTCATTCCCTGTGCCGCATTCCACACGACCGACGAGATCTTCAACTCGTTTCATCCGAACCCGTTCTACCACACGTCAACTTTTGGCGCGAATCCGATGGCCACCACTGCGGCAGCCACGACAATCCAGACGCTTCAGGAAGAAAACCTGGTTGAGCGATCAGCAGAAATGGGTGAATATTTTCTCGCCGGCTTGAAACAACTGCACCAGCGCTTTCCCAACATCATTCTCGATGTGCGCGGACGCGGGTTGCTAATCGGAGTTGAGATCGTCGACGCGAAAGTAGGGGAATCACTCGCGCAGCGAATGTTCGATCGCAATGTCCTGATTGCCTACACGCTTAATAAACCAGAAGTGATCCGGATCGAGCCGCCGTTGATAATTACAAAGGAATTGATCGACAAAACCCTGGAGAAATTTGAAGCAGCGTTGGGGGAAGAAAGCGGACACTGAGAGCAAATCAGCTCCGACAGGGCTGTGACCCCACAGCCCAGGGTTGCCGCAACGCGGCTACCCTGGGAACAAGGCGCGCGAACCGACATTGAATCGAACCAATCGACCAACGCAAACGGGGTTGTGGAAGTTGTGGAAGCTTTCAAGATGAACTGCTTGCGCTGCTCCACAGACATCAGGTTGAATGGGATGAACGTTATATCTGGATTGACGCAACCGCTTCGCGGTTGGTTGTGCTTAACCACCCGGAACCCAACGTAGCCGCCGTGCGGCAACGTTGGGCTGGAGGCCAAAACCGCTTTGCGGTTGATTGGATCATTGAGCGGAAACTCGTGGGCTCAGGAGAAAGAGGCTTAAGACCCATGCAAAAGTGCGAGCTGTTGCACGCGGTCGCACGAAACATACGGGAGCATCAGCGCGACCTCGCAACGCTCCTGACGCAAGAGGGCGGCAAACCACTCATTGAAAACATGGACGAAGTCGAATGGGTAGCCGCGTGCTTTGATTATTACGCAGAGATTGGCCGCCACGAATCGGGCCGCGTGATTCCACCGGTACAGCGACACCAGATGAACTTCGTGATGAAGGAACCTTACGGTGTCGTCGTCTGCATCGTGCCCTGGAACTATCCGCTGCTGTTGATGTCCTGGAAGGTCGCGCCCGCGCTGGCAGCCGGCAACGCCGTAATCATCAAACCCTCCGAGCACACGCCGCTTTCCACGCTGCTGCTTGCCGAGATCGCTTTTCATGAACTGCCGAAAGGAATCGTGAACGTCGTCACTGGCTACGGCCAGGAAGCGGGCGAGCCGCTGGTCGCGCACCGTCACACGCACGTGATCGCGTTCACTGGCAGCGTCGCGACCGGACGACGAATCGCGAAGCTTGCCGCCGAGCGCGTGAAGAAAGTAAATCTGGAACTCGGCGGCAACGATCCATTCATCATCTGCGATGATGTCGATCTCGAAGTTGCCGTACGCGGCGCGGTGTGGGCGGCATATCTCAACATGGGCCAGGTCTGCACGTCGGGTGAACGCTTCTATGTTTTTGATTCCGTGGCTAACCAGTTCATCGACCGCTTTGTTGAGTTCACCGGGACTTTGCGTCTCGGCAATCCGATGGGACCGGACGTGGATCTCGGCCCGATGATCTCGGCGGCACAACGCGAAAAGGTCGAGCGCAAACTCGACCAAGTGCGCGAGATGGGCGCCGGCGTTCTTTGCGGCGGCAAGCGGCCCGTGAATTTTCCGCGTGGCTATTATTTCGAGCCCACGGTTGTGGTTGATGTGGATCATTCAATGCCCTTGATGCGCGAAGAGACCTTTGGACCCGTCGCGCCGATCATGAAAGTCAACGACATTGATGAGGCGATCGCGCTGGCGAATGATTCTGAGTATGGTCTGGGCGCAAATATTTTGACTAACAAACTTGAATTTGCGATGAAAGCGGCCGAGCGAATCAAAGCCGGCACGTTTTGGATCAACGACCCATTGACGGACAACGATGCCGGACCGTTTGGCGGCATGCGTATGTCGGGCGGCGGCCGCGAGTTGGGCATCGAAGGCATTGAAGAGTTTCGCGAGACAAAGCATGTGCATCTCGATTACCAGCTCGAGATGAAGCCGTACTGGTATCCCTACGATTGGTCGAAAGGCCGCAAAACTGATTGACTTTCTTTGCGCCTTTGCCCCTTTGCGTCTTTGCGCGAAATTTTCTCTCGCCAAGACGCAAAGCTCGCAAAGGATTATTCAAAAGTGATCACGCGACTCACCAAAATTCCCGGACCGAAATCGAAGGCACTGCTGGAACGGCGTCAGGGCGCTGTGCCGCGCGGCCCATTCAACGTCGCGCCGATATTTGTTAAGTCGGCGCGCGGGGCGATGGTCGAGGATGTCGACGGCAACACCTATATCGATTTTGCTGGCGGTCTCGGCTGTTTGAACATTGGCTCGTCGGCGCCGGAAGTTATCGAAGCCATTAAAGACCAGGCCGAGAACTTCTCGCACACCTGTTTTCACGTCGCCATGCATGAGCCTTACATCGCGCTGGCTGAGAAGCTGAACGCGCTCACGCCCGGCGATTTCCCGAAGAAGACATTCTTTGCTAACAGCGGTGCAGAGGCAGTTGAAAATGCCGTCAAGATTGCGCGCAGCTACACCGGCCGCTCGGGCGTGATCGCCTTCGAAGACGCGTTTCATGGTCGTACGCTGTTGGCGCTGACGCTCACCAGCAAGGTCAAGCCTTACAAAGCCGGCTTTGGTCCTTTTGCGCCGGAAATTTATCGCCTGCCTTACGCCTATTGTTATCGCTGCGCCTACTCGCTCACTTATCCATCGTGCCAGATGCGCTGCGCGGCGCCGGCGTTCGAAGATCTGTTCAAGCGCCACGTCGCGGCAGAGTTGGTCGCGGCCGTCATCGTAGAACCAATACTGGGTGAGGGCGGCTTCGTAATTCCGCCGCGCGAGTTCTTCACTCAACTGCAAAGAATCTGCAGAGACAAGCGTATTCTCCTAATCGCCGATGAAGTACAAACTGGTTTGGGCAGAACCGGGACCCTGTTTGCTTGCGAGCAGTTTGGGATCGAGCCGGACATTCTGATCACCGCGAAGTCTCTCGGCGCCGGTTTGCCGATCTCTTCGATCACCGGTCGCGCCGAGATCATGGATCAACCGATGATCGGCGGTCTGGGCGGCACGTTTGGCGGCAATCCACTCGCCTGCCGCGCCGCGCTCGCAGTGCTCGAAAAGATCGAACGTGAACATTTGTGCCGCCGCGCAAAAGAGATTGGCCAAAAAGTGATCAACCGATTCCGTGAATTTCAGGACCGCTTTCCGGTAATTGGCGACGTGCGTGGCCTGGGCGCGATGTGCGCTCTGGAGCTTGTTAAGAACCGAGAGACAAAAGAGCCGGCGCAAGAACTGGCTGAGAGATTCACGCAACTCGCTTTGCAAAATGGTCTGATTACAATCACTGCGGGCACCTTTGGCAATGTCATTCGTACGCTGATGCCGCTGATGATTACTGACAATGAACTTGATAAGGGTCTGAAGATTATTGAAAGGACGCTCGGGGAAATTGTTTTGTAGGGGCGCACCAGTGTGTGCGCCCACGCCGCGGTCGGACACACAGGTCCGCCCCTACGAAGAAGACTATGCGAATCATGGTACTCGGCGGTTGCGGCGCGATGGGTTCGGAAGCGACTCGCGATCTGGCCCAAACAAGCGACTTTGAAGAGATCGTAATCGCGGATGCAGACTTGCAGCGAGCGCAGGCGTTGGCTTCGGAATTGGACGGTGGTCGCGTGCGTGCGGTCCAGGTTGATGCCAACGACGAAGACGCTTTGACTGAAAGCTTGCGCGGCTTTGATGTCATTGCGAACTGCACGACTTATCATTTCGGTCTCATCGTCACTCGGGCGGCAATCAAGGCCCGCGTGAACTATATCGATCTCGGCGGACTATTCAATACGCCGCGCCAACTTGAGCTTGATGAAGAGGCGAAACGAGCCGGTGTGACCATCTGTCTCGGGTGCGGCGCGACGCCCGGCGTCACGAATCTGATGGCGCGGCGAGCGGCGGATCAACTCGATCAGGTTGACGAGGTGCACATCGCCTTTGCGTCCTTCCGATCGATTGCCCCCTCGCCGGGACTGCTCGATACGGTGCTCGATGAATTCAGCCCAGGCAGCCGTCGCTTTTTTTGGCAGCAAGGACAGTTCATCGAAGTGCCGGCGTTTTCCGGTGCAAAGCAAGTGCGCTTTGCCGAGCCCGTTGGTGAAATCGAAACGTATTACGTGCCGCATTCCGAAACGCATACGATTCATCGCTTTCTTGGCAAAGGCGTGCGACTTGTCGACGTGCGCGGCACCTGGCGGCCCGAGATTATGCGCGCGCTGCGTGTGTTTGCGGATCTCGACTTGACGGGCGAGCTCGCGACTAATCTCAGCGGTCAACAAATTTCAACTAAACAGTTTCTCCGCGCTCACATCCTCCAACACGCGACCGACTTTGGCGGCGATGGCGAATGGGCGTTTCTGCTCAACGTTGAAGTGCTGGGCCAGCGCGACGGACGGCCAGCACGTTTTGAATATACCAGTCGCCACCCTTCGCGCGCTGAATGGGGTACGGCGGCAACAGCCAGGATGACGGGCATTCCAGCGTCGATCGCCGCACAGACAATCGCTCGCGGCGAAGTCAACCGCCAGGGCGTCGCGGCGCCTGAAGCCTGTTTCGATCCGCAATCGTTTTTCGCAGAGTTGGCAAAGCGCGGGATCATCATTGAAGAAGTGTGAAGCACGGGGAAGTCCGGTCATCATAATGCGGCTCCGCCGCTGTCCGTTAATCTCCGTGTTCTCTGTGTCTCGGTGGTGAGTATTGCCGGAGATGAATTCATCACAGAGACACAAAGAACGCACAGAGGTTTCTACGGAGATGAAAAGACCAAATGGCGCGGAAAGGAAAATCGAAAACGATCTGCGATGGGGCGTGCGAAGCCGCGATGCCTCACGTAATCCATCCGATGCTGGCGACGTTGGTTGACAAGGCCTTCTCCGATTCCGACTGGCTTTTCGAGACCAAGTGGGACGGTGTCCGCGCAATCTGTTTCCTCAAGAATGGCAAAGCGCGATTCGTCTCGCGCAATCAGAACGAGCTAACGGCACAATATCCGGAGCTCGCTAGTATTGGCGACGCGGTAGGCGCGCAGCGAGCGATCCTCGACGGCGAGATCGTGGCGCTGGATGAAAAGGGCGTGTCACGATTTCAATTGCTCCAGCCACGATTGGGCCGCAAGCACACGGGTGAGATCGCAAGGCTGGCCGCGAAGAGCCACATCGTCTATTACGTTTTCGATCTACTCTATCTCGACGGCTTTGATCTCAGCAGGTGCAAGCTGATTGATCGAAAGGAGTTGCTGGAGAAAACCCTGAAGTCGTCAAAGAACGTACGGTTTTCGGATCACATCATTGGCGCAGGCGAAGCTCTCTACAAAGAGGTCGCCAGGATCCCGCTGGAAGGAATAGTCGCAAAATGCGTAACCAGCCCCTACCTGCAGAAGCGCAGCCGCGATTGGCTTAAGATCAAAACGGTACAGGAATCAGAGGTGGTGATTGGCGGTTACACCCAGCCGCGTCATTCACGCAGTTATTTCGGCGCCCTGGTTGTAGGCTTATACGCCCACGGCAAACTCCATTACGTCGGGCATATTGGCGGAGGCTTCAATGAAAGGAGTTTGGAACAGATCTTCAAGCTCCTGCAGCCATTGAAGACTAACAAGTGCCCTTTTGTTGACGAGCCGCCGACGAACGAACCAGTGCAGTGGGTCAAGCCAAAGCTGGTCGCTCAAGTAAAATTCGCGGAATGGACGGCGGAAGGTCGGTTGCGCCAGCCGATCTTCCTCGGGTTGCGTGACGATAAGAAGCCCCAGGAATGCATCTTCGAGAGTAAGCGCGAAACCGAGGAGATAATACGAAAGCCCAAGCCTTCACGAAAGCACTAGCAGGTTTGGTGAGGAACAACCTCAGGACTGGCGAGCCTTTCTACGCGGTAGGTCTGAGCAGGCCGCGAAAAATGCCCTGAACGATAACCTGTTGGGCCGGGACTCTGATAGATTCCAGTTGGGAGTTGGCCGGCTGCAGTTCAACTTCACGCCCGCGGCGATACAGTCGTTTCAGTGTCGCATGGGTTCCCTCAACCAGCGCAACTACTATTTCGCCATCGCGTGCTTCGCAGCGGTCTTCGATCAAAGCAATATCACCATCGCAGATGTGCTCGTCGATCATCGAATCGCCCTTGACTCGGACTGCATAAACGCTTTCAGGTCTAACTCGCCCCAGCAGAAAGCGCGGGACGGCGATCGTCTCCTCATTGGGAACCACCTCTATGGGCATGCCTGCCGCGATTCTGCCGGCCAGCCGAATTTCGCAAAGAGCGTCAGACGGCATCTCTTCAACTCTTACGTTGAGGGCGAACGATCCATCGTCGTGACGGCGTGTTATCAGACCGCGTCGTTCAAGCGCCGCAATGTGCTTGGCAATCGTTGCTCTTGATTTGACGCCAAAGTGCTGAGCGATCTGAGTGTAAGAAGGCTCGTGTCCGCGTCGCTCAAGGAAACGAGTGATGTAGTCGAGAATTTCTTTCTGACGCTGCGTGCGTGGGAGCATGACTTCCTTAAGATCCTCGACGAGTGATGAAATAAAGAACGACCCCGGAGGTGACGAGGCATTCTAATGGCGCGCAACCGAAAGCGTCAAGCGTTTGTCACACGCCTTCAACGTGAGAGTGTTTTACTTGCAGGCTAACGCACTGAATATCGCGCCAGGGTTCGCGGGAAGATGCGCACGCTCGCCGGCATGTCGTTCACTTTCATCGGAGTCCGCGCCGTCAAGATCTCGCTTGCTTTCTGACCGTAGACCGCCGTATTGAGATCGTTGTCGGGACTGATCACAGCTCCCTTGAGCGCCGCGCCAATGAAGGCCCCTTTGCTTCGCGAGTAAGAAAGTATGCCCGCATCCAGACGCAGGTTCGTCGAGGCTGCGGCTTCGCGCCCGTAAGGGCCGGCAGCAATGCTGACTTCGCCGCCCAGTTCAAACTTGTCTCCCAACAAACCCTTGATGCCGTCTTCGTTCATGATTAACAGAATGTAGTCTGTCTTCTGCGCACCAATCTGAGCGCCGAAACTGCCACCACCGATCTTAAAGAATGCCGGAGCGCTCCAGCCGCCGCGAGTACGTCTGCTGATTACTCCCTGACCGCCTTTGCCGCCGATGATGAAGGCCGCTTTTACTACACCCGGAAAAACCGCGATGGCTTCGGCTTTGTCGAGTAGGCCTTTTGGTATCGACTGCTCGGATACATTCATGATCTCCGTAAAGACCTTTGCCGCCGCCTCAGAGTGTCGGGCCGCATCCTGCGTTCTGGACTTCTGCGCATTTGCGCTCGACGCAAAGACTGCCAGTACCACGATCAGACCAGTCATTCGCGCGGACGTTTTTTGCAAGAGAAACTTCATGACTAAATCCTCCCATTCCTTGCTAATCTCTCTCCAACCGGTCGAAATTTAGACCACACTATCATCCGATTTCCTTGTCGTGCAAGTTATCAAGTTGTGTCCGAGGGAGCCTCAGCATGGCAGGCGTCCGCATGGCCAACATGCTAAGAATGGGACGACCCGAATGGCACACGCGCCAGCGGTAATTTGGAGAAAGGCGGCTGCTTCATTCTCGACGCTATTGAGGATGCGACTCCAGACTTGTGTTTAGGATTGGGTAGCATTAATCTAGTGCCTGTAAACCATCTGCAGCGTGTTTTAGAGGCGACAGCGCGAGCACGTTGAACCTCTCCCCGATCGCTTTCTTTCCCATCTCGTATCCGGCGTTTGATAAGCGTCGGGAGTTGGTCTCTCTCCACCGCTTGCCGCTCCGGCGGCCGGCATTTCGCTACATCGCAACGCTAAATGCTTCGAGCAAAATACAGCTTGAATGGTCACCCATCTTCAAAGGGAGCAACGAAAATGAGAGTATTCTGTCCCGAGCACAAGAGAGGATTCTTCGCTCCTCGTCAAAGTCCCATCAAATGTGGGAATCGAGGTCACATGCTGGGCGAATTGGATTTCGCAGGCGAGGCCAAGCCTCCGGTAGAGCTTCAATGGCAATACTGCTGCAACTGCGAGCATTTTTGCCCGATAGGTTTCGATCAGGATGGATTGGAGCGCTGTCCGGCCTGCACGCGAGGAAGTTCGACGCTCTATCTGTGCGACCGATGCTATACCATCAGCTTCGAATCCAACACGCCGATCCAAACAAAGAATTTCACACTCACATCCGAAGGTGTGCCACAACCTTCATGCCCCGGCTGTTTGCAGGCGACCTCAGCCGATTTGCGCGAACATACCTGCGATGGACTCGGCGCATCCTTCATCACGGCTCTCAACTCGTGTCCAATTTGCCAGGAGCGCCTGGATATTGGTCCTTCTTTCCCTTCTTCGGTCGCCCGCTACCTAAAGAGAACTAAAGCTGCGAACAAGGTCAACGTAACATTCGACTACGAAACTGAATTGTTTGTTCCAGTGGAGGACGGAGAGTTCGTCTTAATAAGCAATGGGAATGAGGCCATCCAGCCAATCGTATTACCCGGATCCGCCCGCTTCGCAACAAGGCGAGATTTCTACGAACTCTATCAGGATTACTATCACTGCGCTGAACCAGATGCAGGCGAAGTGCATATCATTCAGCCCGCTGCCGTGGTTCACACCGCAGCGGGATGGAAGCTCCAGGCGCGCGGCATTCTCGAAGTGCTCGAAGACCAGCCAAAGAAAAAAGCTTCGGCTGATGCAACTTGTCGGAAGGTAGATACATCAGCGCGCGAGGAACCAGAACTCTCCATCGTAGCGACGAAAGAGGGATCGCCCGTTACGCCGTGCGCTCATTGCGGCTACCTTGTGGAGACGAGATACGCCTTCTGTTGGAACTGCGGCAACTCGCTAAAACCGCAGAACGAATCTTCAGTTACACGGTCAGAAGGGATAATACCTTCGCCTGCAAGGGCAACAGAAGACGAAGAGCTAACAGTGGAGCATGACGTGAGCCCGGTTGGCTCGCCGATGTTTTCATGGGCCTTGCCGAAGGAGTCAGAACGGCCAACTTCGGGTAATAGTGCGACGCTAAAACTAATCGCCATTGTTGTCGTTGGCTTAGTGATGGTTTCACTTGGATTGTTTGTGCTGACGCGGTCGGCCTCAAGAATGGCTGCCGTTACAGCCGCTCAGCCCGCTACTCCCGACGCGCAAGCTAATCCGAGCCTTGCGCCTGGTCGAGAAGTAAAGAGCGATGTGGCTAACGAGGCCCCGACGCAGCGAACCTCTGCGGCGGCACGACCTGAGGACGACGAGCTGAACAAACTCCGCGAAAGGCGAATTGCCGCCACGGCCTCCGATCGGTCAGCGATTCTTCAAGCGTTCGCCCGGGCAGAAAAACAATACCCGACCGATTACCGTCTCCCTTATGAACGAGCCAAGCTAGCTGTCATGGGGCCACAATCGAGGTCGCACGATGAGGCTTTTATTGCGCTCTCTCTTGCTGCAGAAAAGGCCATCAACGGCGGTAAAGCTCGTGAGATGCTGGACGGTTTGGAGGCGGACAAGGCCGGCGATTTTCACAGGCTTTCCCATGGGCATCATGAATGGTACCAGTTGGCGGAAGCATTGAAGAACAAAGACTTGAGTCTTCTGATCGCGAAGGTGAAATCCTAGTGCATTCTATAGACGCGAATGGTTGACTTCTTATGAGCATGTTGAACTCTCTTCGCGATTAAGAATCATTCCGCTGAATACTTGGCGATAATGATTCTACGTATTTGCTCAGTCGTTTCCTGCAAGAGAAACTTCATGACTATTCTTCCCATTCCTCCTTAATCTCTCTTCAACCCATTGAGATTTAGACCACACTGTCATTCGATTTCCTTGTCGTGCAAGTTGTCGAGTTGTGTCTGTTGCTGGTACGTTGTCGGACACGCGCCCCGTTTGAGGCGGGTAGACCTCTGAGGATTCGCGGACCGGTCGAAAAGCTGATAAATTTGTCCGGCTGCAATCAGCGTCGGCTGCCTGGCTGACGCTAATGAGAGCGAACGGACATGAAGCATTGCCCAAAATGCAACCTTGATTTCCCTGATTCTTCTCGGTTCTGCGGATCGTGTGGCGGTTCGCTGAGTAATTCACGCCGTTGCCCTGGTTGCGGCGAGATGCTTGAACTTCAATGGACATTCTGCACGAGCTGCGGGAGACCGCTTTCGTCGCAGAGCGCGAGCGACCAAGCCCCTCCACCTGCAACTCCAAAGCCGGCAGACATGAGCGCAGAGTCCCCGCGTGTATCATCAACGTTTCAGACTTCTCCGTCACAAGCGGTGACGATGCCTCTCTCTGATCAACCCCGTACACAACCAGAGTCGTTGCCATCTCGAGAAGTAGAAGCAAAGCCTTCGCCGCAAAAGTTCGAGGCATCGCAGGAGACTACAGTTCGATACAGCGAAGCGCCAGAGTTGTATGCAGCGCTCGATCTTTACGAAACAACTTCCGCGGCGCCTCGATCGGGACAGCTCGAGCCAGAGAAAACTTACTCGGTCAGTGACGCTCAGGGCCCGACACAACCACTAGCTCAGCAAGTGCCGGTGTCAGTTCAGCGAACGACCGAGCAAAAAACGGCTCCGGTGCTCTCAATGATGGAATCGTATGGTCGTGCGTCTGAGACTCCTTCACAATTCCGCTGGTGGCACGGAGCGATCCTCGGCCTGTTTTTCCTGCTCCTTGCCGGGCTCGGAATCGGCGGCTGGTACTGGTGGGCGAATCGCGGATCGGTCGCACAAACTACGCCACAAGTCGATTCGAATCCTGCGCTTCCCCCAGGAAACCCTTCGGCTTCCCCAACGTCAACATCGACGGTGCCCGGGCAGAAGACTACGAGCCCTTCCGCGGACGAAGAAATCAAGCGACTTCGCGAAAGACGGATCGGCGCAAAGCCTTCTGAGGCTGACGAGATCATCGCTGTGTTCGAAGACGCTGAAAAGAAATACCCGATCGATTATCGCTTCCCGTATGAGCGGGCAAAACTGTCCATCAAAGGGATCACCTCTCATCACGAAGCCTTCGGCGCGTTGTCCCTGGCCGCAGAGAAAGCAATTGATGACGGTAAGTCGCAGGAGATGCTGGATAGTTTGATGGCTGACAAGGATGGCGACTTCTACAAACTTTCGCGCGGTCATCGCGAGTGGCAGACTCTCCTCCAAGCTTTGAACAATAAAGATAAGCGAGGCCTCAACGAGCTACATCACTAGTTCAGAACCCGCAGTTTTCCCGAGCGACCTGACCCAGCGCCAAATCTTTTGACAGGCGGCGGTAATGCTTTGGCGGGCACCTGCTAAACTTCCCTCTTTTATCAAGAGCGCCGGTACAGCAGTCACCAGCATTCTGAGCGCCGAGAAAGTTGATCTGGTATGGGCTCAACTGCTTCATGCTGAACTTTTCCAGGAAGGAAGCCACACCGACCATTACGATGTAGCCGAGCAAGAAGCCAAACCCGGATAGCGAAAGCTTCATGATTTCATCCCTCTCGTGCGGACGTTGGTAAAAGTCTTCATCTAATCTGGAAGGTCAGTGTTGCCATTTGGACTCGTAGTCAATTCCCGGATCAATCGTGTGTGCTTACTTGCGTGACAAGCAGAACCGTCCGCTTTATAGTTACTATCCTAAAACAATTCACGGGGCCACTGGCGCCTAAGGGATCCTCGTGGATCTTTGTTTCGGTTGTATCCTATGCACACGGGAGGAACTTCAATGCGACGAACCATCGCTCTTGTGCTCTTGTTTATGGCAACAGTTTTCTGGGCCGCTTGTACGACGAGTAATAACTCAAATACCGCCGGCAACGCGAACATGGCTGCGACTCCGGCCAATGCCAACGCAGGCAAAGCGAACACCAACAACGCGAACATGCACGGAAACATGAATATGGGTAACATGAACATGAGTAACATGAACATGGGTAAGCCCAATAAAAAAGCAAACGCTAATAAGACTCCATAGTCTTCCACTTCTCAGATTCGCGTGGGCAACAATGTAGACGTGTGCTGGCACGGTGGCACAGTTCTGTAAGCTCCGCAGGGCTCGCGATAAGTGATCCTGCCCCAGCAACGAGTCTTTGTTGCGCAGCGGTTTCTTAAGTACTGTCGAGGAAAACCAGAGCCAGGGGAGTTAGCGTAACCTGGCTGCTACTGACATTCGCTATTGTTGTGCGTGACTACCGAGCTGAAGCGTTGCTGGTATTTGTAGGTAAAGCGAATCTGAGCATTGTAATGCTTCTCGTTTACACCCGGCTCCAAACCCTCTTGTGAAACTCGGCTGAAGACCAAGCGCCAACCTCCTTACGCCGAAGGCGTTCCATAACTCAGCCCAGGGTAGCACCCTGGGACAGGGATTCCTGCCACGACACGACTACCCTGAAGGGGTTCGATAACTTCTTGCATCTTGGTAGAATCGGACGCTATCAAACACTTTCGGTGTAGGATCGGATGGGTCTCCAAACCCAGGGTGTTACCCTGGGCTAAGTTATGGACGCCTGCGGCGTAAAGAGTTGGAACAAACTCTATCCTCTGCCGTTCAGCGCGTCCTCGAGAGCTTGTCTGATTTGGGGGGGTGTAGAGACAGGGTTGAAACCGACGAACTTCTTGAGGATGCGGCCATCTCGCGAAATGATAAAGCTCTGAGGAATAGCATCGCGCCCGGTCATTTGCATGAACGCAATCTGCACCTCTGGAGAAGCCCAGCCGATGTTATAGTCAACCTGAAACTCGCGCACAAAGCTCTTCACACTCTCAGGAGTCTCGCGTGGATCACCGTCGTTTGTTAGTCCAACCATCTCGACGCCACGCGACTGAAATTCCTTGTGCAGTTTCACTAACTCCGGCGTCTCGTTCCGGCAAGGGCCACACCAGGTCGCCCAAAGATTAACCAGGACAACCTTGCCCGCATAGTCCGAGAGCTTGACCGTTTTTCCGTTGATTGTCCTGAGGCCCGCATCGCGAATATTCGCCGGCAGCGAGGCAAGCGCCGCGGGCGGCGCCGGCGCGGTCTTAACCGGAGGAGGCGGCTCGTTTTTTCCTGCCGTGCTCTTTTCGTCGGTCGAGTTGCAGCTCGAAATGCCGATCGCGGCGATCAACGACAGCACCACGACCGTCAAGGCGAGGCGTAGCGGTGTCCAGAATCTTTTTTCTTTAGGCTGCCGTTGTTCTGTTGAAGTCATCGTTCTGATCAAATCAATCGAGGCGCGATCGCGTAACAGGTTTCCATTCGTCTCCGCTGGTTGCAGTACATAACAATTGAGGCCGGTTGGTCAAGCGTTGCTGTCGTCGCGGCGGTGTTGTGTATCGAGGCCGCGCAATCGTCAATGGTGTATATGTTCGCGGTGGCACGCCATTGATCTTTGAAAACCAACCGCAACGCGGTTGACAAACGAAGCCCTTCAATTTCCAAACTGCCTACTTTAATTGTCTCACTGGCCAGAAAATCAAAGGTGACTTGCCGCGAACTGCTGTAACGAGAACCTTAAATCCGCGGATTGCGTTAACCAATATCCTGCGCGCGCAAAGTCAGCAGCGTCGCGCTGAACAGCACGAAGAACATCACGAAGAGCACTGCCGGATCGGTAAACACGTTGCCCCAGGGATGCAGGAAGTCGATGTATTCGCTCAGGTTCTCGGGCACCTTTTCAGCCGCAGGTACCGTCGGCGGCGGGTCAAGCTTGGGTGCGGTTGGCTGGGTGGCAGATCTGCCGGATTGTAGTTTCTCGACGTACGATTTCATCTGAGTTTCGTAATTCTTCGATTTGTCTTCGCTCTTCTTCTTATAGTTCGCAATATCGTCGCGCGCCTTCGCTATGTTCTGGTCATTGCGATCTTCATAGTACTTGAAGACTCCTCTCCCATTGTTCTTGCCGTTTGGATCCGATCCTTCCTCCTTCAACGTATCCAGACCAGACAAGCGCTTCATCTCGTCAAAAGACCACGTCGCCGGCATCGCCACGCCAATGATTTTCGAAAAGCCCGCCGGCACGCCCACCAAACCTGAAAAGAGAATCTGCGGAATCAGGATCAGCGGCACCAGACTCGTCGCCATCTCGGAAGTCTTCACGATCGCCGAAATGAACAGTCCCAGTCCGAGTCCGACCACGCCAGTCAGGATCATCACCAAGAGTTGCAGCACCGCCCAGCCCTGAAACTTCATGAGACCTGTGTAATGAAAAAGCTTGAGCGCGCCGTAAAGCGTGGTGCACTGAAAACCGATGATCACGGTGAGCACAAAGAGTTTCGATCCGACGTAAGGGAGCAGGCCGAGGTTCACCATGCGCTCGCGGTTGTAAACTGCGCGCTCGCGAATAATCTCTCGCGCCGATAGTGAAGTGCCGAACCACACCGCCACCAGCGCCAGCATGAAATAGGCGAAGTCGCGCGGATTCTTCTCGGGAATCACCAGATAAGTGAGGAAAGCGATGATTGGCGCCTGCCCAAGAAGGATCAGGAGATTGAGCTTGTCGCGCAGCAGGACTTCAGAGTACCGGCGCGACAACGTCCCCCACTGTCGCAGAGCGTCCGTTACTGTCGGACGTTGCTTCGCGGGCGCAACTGCTGGGACGTCCGGGCGCAAGCCGCTCAGCGGTTGCACGACGTTCTGCTGATAGATTGCGGTCCGCTGAAATCGCTGCCGCCATTCTTCAGCCACCTCTTCGGCGATCTGTTCGCGGCGAAGCTTGAAGGCGCGTTTCTGTTCCTTTGTCGCACTGGGTGGGACGGGCACGAGTTGGGCGATGCGCTCACCAATTGGCGCCTCGAGCTTGTCGTAGAGATCTTTGAAACTTTCCGCGCCGACGTGTGCCAGCGCTTCCTGCGGTTCCCCATAGAAGACCAGCTTACCGCGCATCATGACTACGATCTTGTCGAACAGCTTGACGTTCTCCATCGCGTGCGTCGTCAGGATCACGGTGCGGCCGCTCTCCGCTATTTGGCGGAAGAGCTTCATGATCTTCTCTTCGGTGGCTGGATCGAGCCCCGAGGTTGGCTCGTCGAGAAAAATCACCGAAGGCTTTGTGATCAACTCGACGGCGATCGAGACGCGTTTGCGTTGTCCGCCTGAAAGCTGCCCGACGGGCACATCGCGGCGCTCAGCCAGGCCGGTTACGTCCATTACCTCGTTCACAATCTGATCGATCTCGCTGGTTGAAACGTCGCTCGACAGGCGCAGCCGCGCGACGTAATAGAGCGTGCGGTAGACCGTCAGCTCGCGATGGATGATGTCTTCCTGCGGGACGTAGCCGATAGATTGCTTCAGCGAGTTGAGATGCCGGTAGAGATCCAGGCTATTGATCAGCACCTGTCCGTTGGTCGCCGGCCGCATGCCGTTTAGCGAATCCATCAAGGTGGACTTGCCCGCGCCAGACGGCCCAAGCAGCCCGACAAACTCGTTCGGCAGAATCGTAAGATCAACGTCGTCAAGCAACTTGATTTGGCCTGCGCCCGAACGGTTCTTTACAAGTTTGGTGATATCAATCGCGTCGATGCGCGTTTTCGATCGAGTGTCAAACACCGCTACGCCGCGCTGCGGATGCGCCTGTAACACAAACGGGCCAATCTGGATGATTTCCTGATCACGCAGCGCTTGTTTGCCCGTGATTCGCGCGCCGTTGACATAGACTCCGTTGGTGGATCCGGCGTCCTCGATAAAGAGTGTTCCGCCCTGAAGAAACACACGCGCGTGATGATTCGAGATCGTGAGACCGTCGAGGTGTATGTCGCTGTCGGGTGCGCGGCCGATTGAAAGCGCGGCGCCGCGGTCGAAAGCGCGCTGGAACAGAAGCTGCGGCTGGGGAGCGCCGTGTCCGGGCATCTGCGGTTGCAGCGCGCCGGACCCTGCGGGAACAACGATCGTCTTCGGCCTCGGCCCCGCCATCTCGCGCAGTTGCGGAAACGGTCCGGTGGGTATCGGCGCGACGACGCCTGCGGGCTGACCTGGGGGTTTTCCGCCAGCCAGGGCCGGACGCGATTGATCGAGCAGACGCAACAACGGCCCGCCCATTCCGAGTTGAATGCGATCGCCGTCGAACACTGGCGTCGGCTGGGTGATGCGAAAGTCGTTGATCAGCGTCCCATTGAAGCTGCCCTGGTCCACCACCACCCACTGACCGCCTAGTCTTCTGACTTCCGCGTGTTGACGCGACACCACGGCGGCGGCCGCATCTATGACAACATCCAGATCAGGGTCGCGACCGATTCGGATTACCTCTTTGTTCAAAGGAATGCGTCTGGTCCTGCCTGACTCAGTCTCGGTCAGTTCCAGACTTGGCAGCGGAAACGCCTCCGCTCTTTCCGCTCCGGAGGGCCGCAACTCGCGGTTTGCAATCGGTGGAGACGGAATGACTGGTTCAGGAATGTTGTCGCGCCGCGGGGCTGGAGTAACTGGCACATCATGCTCAGTCTCTCTTTCATGAAGAGCAGCGATCGGTGGCGGAGACTGTTCGATCCCGACGACGCGCACTACCGGACCACCGGCGCCAAACTGCACGTGCGCGCCGACGCGGACTTCGCTTGGACTTACGACGCGCTGGCCATCAAGAAAAGTGCCGAACTTTGAGTTGGTATCAACCAGCAAGCAGCGGCCGTCCTGGAGGCGAAACTCGGCATGGCGGCGCGAAACCATTGGCCACTCCGACTGGTCAAAAACCAGATGACACTCGAGACCGTCGCGGCCAACCTTAACAACTTCGAAAATGAATTCTCGCTCTGGCTGGGGCTGCCCGCTACGCTCTTCTACCAGAACAATCTTCATTGGGACTCAAGCGAATTTATTTGTTCGCTCCAAATCTGAAGGAATCCAGAATGAGCGGCAACTCGCCTTTGACGCCCACGTCATCCGGGCCCTGTAACTCTGGCGCGAGGGAAGTAGTAAAAATAAGGAGGGTCACTCCGCTCTTGTTGCCGTCGACGCCGCTGGGTAGAAAGATCACGCGTCCCCAAAGCTTGATATCGCCCTGTGCGGTTCCTTTTGACAATCCTTCAAATCTGAACTCATAGGCGTCGAGCGAATTAACTTTCGTTGGTCCTTCCGAAAGTTTTTGGTAATCGGGGAAACGGGTTGAGTAGTTCGAACTCAACGACTGCACCAGTTTTGGGAAGTCGTCTTTGTCCGACTCGAACGTCCCCTTGCTGTCATACCAGCTAATGGCAACATTCTCCTGCGTTAGATCCGGCGGCAGCCTTCTTTCAACTTTTACGAAACTTGTAGCGCCCGGCACACCAGCCTTTGGATCTTTCTTCCACGAGTCGGGATAGTAAAACGAAAAGTCGAGATAGTGCTCGGCGAGTTTGCCGTCGAGGTTCTCCTTTGAGTTTTCAAACTTCACGGCGTTTGCCGGAGGCACAAATGCCTCGGGCTCTTTTTTCGTTTCGTTGTTTGCGTTCGCATTTGGCGTATTTGCAGGGTTCGTATTTGTATTCGGGCTTTCATTCGGCTTGGGCGTGTTTGTGATCACCGGTCGTTCGTTACGAGCTTCCAACCGCGGCTTAATGACCAGGAAAAACAGCGCCGTCGCACCGCCGCCGCCCAACAACAGCAGCACTACGAGCCCGGCAAGAATCCACGGCAGCGCGGATCTTTTCTTTGGCGGCGCGGCCGGTTGGGCCAGCGGCTGCGAAGTTTGCTGGAGAGGGGATGAAACGTTGCCGGTTGGCGGCGGCATGGGAGGCGCAGTCAGATCAGAGGAAGTTGCTCCGCCGGTCCGCGTCGTCGGCATCTCTCTGAGGCTGCCGGTTCCAAAAGACGCGGCCTGCGCGTCCATGTTGGGCAGTTGCATGCTCGTCGGCGCCTCGCTCGCGTCCGTTATACCGGCAAGCTGGGGAAGTTCCTTGGAAGTTTCGCGGATGGTAAGGTTTGGATCGAAAGCCGCTGCCGGAGGATCAGGCATCAACAGTCCACCATCAACCGTGCAAAACTTTTGCTTTTCATCAGGAAACGTACGACTGCATTTGGGACAACGCTTCATACGGGACGCCTCGTTTCTTCAAGGTTTGCCGCGGTCGTTAGCCGCGCGCTTTGGAAAGTTTCTTCTCCAATTGCTGATTGCCTGGGTCGAGATCCAGCGCTCGCTGATAGACGCGAGTTGCATCGCTGCGTCGTTTGGCCTTCAAGAATCCATCGCCGACACCCTCGAATCCGAACGCGCCTGCGAGCTGTTTGCGATCGGCCGCCGGAGCAAGGTCAACTGCGCTGTTGTACGTCTTCTCGGCGTCATCATAACGTTCCAAAGCGAGATAGGTCCGGCCCAGCAGGTTGTAAGACTGAAACGACTGCGGACTCACTTCGACCGCCGTCTTCAGCGGAGCTTCGGCTTCCTGATAACGCTTCAAGACCACGAGCATGCGGCCCATCAAAAAGAGCGCGCTCGGATTTCGGGCGTCCATAACGAGCCCGCGACGCAGGACCGGCTCCGAGTTTTCCCATTGTTGCTCCGCCTGCAGGCTGTCGGCAATCAAGACCAACGTCGCGGGATCTTTCGCCAATTCACTCGCGCGATCGTAAAGCGGCGCCGCCTCGTTTCCGCGCCCCAATCTTTTTAGCGCCCGCCCCAGATGCGCGTAAGCAACGGCGAATTGCGGATCGAGTTCGACCGCGCGACGATACGCATGTTCTGTCTCGTTATTGAAGACTCCACGCGACTGCATCGCCACCCCCAGCCGGTCCCACGCCACCGCGTTTTTCGGATCGAGCTGCACGGCGCGTTGCGCGAAACCCTGCGCATCGGCAAATCGTTTCGCATTGTCGCTGCCTGTGCGCGGTTGAACCAGCACGACACTCAGGGCCACCATCGCATCGACGTTGGTCGGGCTCCACTCAACGGCATCGCGATAATACTTCTCCGCTTCTTCCCAGCGGCGCTGATCCGTATAGACATTGCCCAATCCGTAAACAGCACGACCGTCGCGAGCCTTTAACTTCAGCACACCCTCATAGGCTTCTTGCGCCTCTGCATACTTTCTGGCGTCGCGGGCGTCGTTGCCTTTGTCGAGCAATTCCTCGACGCGGTTTTCGAGCTCCACGTTCGGTGCTGGTTTTCTAGTTGGAGTCCGCGACGGCTTCGGCGCTGGTTTGGGCGCTTTCCCGGTGTTCTTCTTCGTCTCGGGATTCTTTGGTTTGAAGATTCCGGCGCCACCACCGATGTCGCCGCCAACGTCCTGGGCCAGCGCGGATCCGGCAACCATCGCCACGCCTAAGGTGACCGCAACCGACATCAAGACCGTGCGCAGAATGGCATCAACTTTCATTGCTCCTCCTAAACTGAAACAGATATCGGAAGGAATTATATACGCAGACGCGCGTTGCCTCTAGGCTAACCGGGCGAACTTCGAGCGAAGTATTAATGAAACCAGCCGCAGCACTGTAGCGGCGCGCTTCCGGCGTGGCACGTTATTGACTACTCAATGCGCGGACCGCACCAGGCGAAAACCCAACAGCGTTGTCTTGGTTGACGGAGGAACGAAAGTGCGCA